>JACCDW010031809.1_pt1 | contig 30692 bp, 20 predicted proteins | sample 7449781 | NCBI WGS metagenome assembly JACCDW01 (sample SAMN15323449, study PRJNA562643) | freshwater metagenome | isolation source: river surface water | place: USA:Blue River Watershed | collected 2017-08-18
ACTCATGGCAGATGTAACTGGCGATCTCGGCGGGCAACCGATTCAATTAAACAATGCAGCCACAGAAGCAACTTTAAAACAATTAGTTGCAGCCGTTACACTTATGGCTGCTCGATCTGGCAAAGATGTTAAAAGCCAAAAACAACTTGAATCTGAACTTAACAAATTTGTTAAACAATTAGACAAAGCAGAAGCGGCTCTAGAAAAAACTGAAAAGACCACCGATAAACTATCAGCAACACAGAAAAAAGCAGTACAAGATCAGATCAAACGTGAAAAAGAACTTGAACAATCCTATGATAGGGCTATCAAAAATCAAGAAGCAGTTGTAAAAAAATATCAGGAACAGGGAGCAGAATTAGCCAAAGCCAAAAGCGCAGTGTCTGGTTTAGCCAGCGGCATTAACACCCTAGGTAATTCTCTATTCAGTCTTGCCAGCACATTTGCCAATGCTGGTAACAATCTAGAAGCAGGCGGAGCAGCCTTTGAACAACTTCCTATTTTTGGAGGAATGATCGCCGGAGCATTCCGTGCGGTAGTTGGTGCTGCTGAGAAGATGTACAAAAATTTCAACGACATGGGAGCCGTAGGTGCAAACTTTGGTGGATCAATGTCAAGGATGATGGGTACCTTAAGCGGTACAGGACTGTCACTAGAATCGTTTACTGCAATCGTTGGCAAGAATGCTGAATCAATTAGAATGTTAGGTAATAATTCTGCAGAAGGCGCCGAAAGATTTGCTAAAATATCTAGAAATTTAAAAAACAGCGATGCTGGTGCAGCATTATCAAGATTAGGTTATTCAACAGAACAAATGAATGAAGGCATGGCTGGGTTCATGCAACAGTTGGCATTGACTGGTCAACTGCAACGAATGAATGACGCAGAGATTGCTGCTAGTACTAAAGACTATTTGGTTCAACTCGACGGTGTAGCAAAATACACAGGTAAAAACAGAGAAGCATTACAAGCAGAGGCTAAAGCAAGATTAGACAGTGCTCAGTTCCAGGTGTTGATGGCTAAACTAGGCAAAGACGGTGCAAAGTTAAACACTTTTATGGGTAACTTTGGTCCGGCATCACAGGAAGCCATTCAGGGTATTTTAGCCACAGGTACAGCATCTAATGAATCTGCAAAAACATTAGCAGTTACAAGTCCAAGAACATTCCAGGCGTTACAACAACTTAGTGCAAAAATTAGAGCCGGCGGAACTGCCACTCAAGAAGAATTAGACAAAGTTCAATCTTTGTATCAGCAAGAAGGTAAAAACATCAAGAACAATGCTACTGCTATGAGTCTTATGACCTTTCAAGCAGACAAGCACGGTAAACTATTAGCAGAACAATTTAAAGATGGTCAGAAACAAGGTGATGCAGCACAGGCTAGAACACAAGCAGAACAAGATGCGGCTAAAGTAAAAGAACAAGAAGCAGCACAGATTAAAAATGCTAAAGATCGGATGGCAGAACTTAGCAACAAGTTCTTGCAGATATTAGGCAGCGGAGAAATGTTGACCGGCATGTTAAATGCTTTAGAAAAATTACTCAAAGTAATGGTTCCTGTGATGGAAAAAGCATTTAGATTCATTGCTAACAATATCACAACTATCGGATATACATTAGCAGGACTTGGTATAGCCATTGGAGTCCTTACCGCATTAATTATGGCTAATGCTGCCAAACAGGCCGCAGCCGGCCTAGGCCTAGACAAGTTAATAAAAGGTCGAGATGCACTTAAAGGAGCAGGTGACTTTGTAGGGCCGCCAAAACCTAAAACCTTGCCGTCGCCTGCTGCTGGCAAAGCAGGAATGTTGTCAAAAGCCATGGGACCTCTCAGCAGTATGTTTGAAAAAATGGGAGGTATTGTAGGAAGACTCATGGGACCGCTCAGTGGCATGTTCTCTAGTTTCAGCAGTCTTGGAGGCATGCTGTTACGATTTGCAGGTCCTATAGGTTTGGTTATTGGTGCTTTCCAATTAGTCAGCGGAGTGTTAGAAGAGTTTGGCTACGACTTTGGTGATGTAGCAGATTGGTTAGGTGAAAAAATAACCGAAGTCGGCAATTTTATTGGCGGACTTTATGACGACTATCTTAAACCAGTGTTTACATTTATCGGTGATTTGTTTAAGAAAACCGTCCAAGGAATAGTCTACGGTATTACACACTTTAGACTTGGACTGTTACATACACAAGATAAATTGATCAAAGTAGGAGAGTTTCTGCAAGACAAAGTTATGGACCCGTTTGGGGAGTTAATACACTGGCTAGGCGATTCCTTTGGCAGTATGTTAGATAAAATCTTAGTAATGATCCCTAATAAGTTTGGTGGCATCAGTGAAGAAGAAAAAGCACGTAGAGATCAAATAAGAGAGTTATCTAAAGAAGAAAGAAAACAAGAAAGAGATAAAAGAAACAATCAAAGAAAAATTGATGAAGAAAATCGTAAAGCGAAAATTCGAGATGAAGAAGCCGCTATAAAGAAAGCAGAAGTAGAAAGAGAAGCGAGAAAAGAAGCCAAGGCCAGAGCAAAAGAAGATAAAAATGCAGCAGCAGCAACATCTGCAAAAACTCAAGCAGACGAAAATGCTAAGAGAGCAGCCGAAGCAGCAGCCAAACCGGATGCCTACGATGATCCAACTAAACTAGCCAGACAGTTTGCTGAACAACAAGCAGGTAAAAGGCCGACTATGGGCGGAGGAACTACAACACCTTCGACTGTGCCAGCGGCACCTCCGGGTTCAGCACCTCCAGGTATGCCTCCTCCCGGACCACCACCTAGTCAAGCAGTTCAACAAAATATGTCTATGGTTGAGGATGCACTTAAGAAACAGGGCATAACTGATCCAAAGTATATTGCGGCTGTAAAAGCAAACATAATGAAAGAAACAGGCGGCAAGTCTATTTCCGAAAATATGAATTACGGTGGAACATCAAACCAACGTATTCGAGACATTTTTGGATCTAGAGCCGCAGGAAAGTCAGACGCAGAACTAGATTCAATTAAGAAAGACCCGTCAAAGATGGGTGAAATGATGTACGGCAGCGGAACCAAACTAGGTCAACAAATGGGCAACACAGAACCTGGTGACGGATTCAAATATAGAGGACGTGGATTTATCCAACTTACTGGCAAAAATAATTATGCCGCTGCATCAAAAGCAATTTATGGTGACGACCGACTAGTTAAAAATCCTGATCTAGTTAATGATCCTAACGTTGCAGCACAGGTCTCTGCCTGGTACATGAAAAAAGGCCAATCGTCAATGGCTGGCAAATTAGGAATCAATACGTCAAATATGTCTCAGGCAGATGCTAACCTACTAGCAACTAGCCAAATTGCTGGAGGAGATATTAGACGAAAAGGAAAAATTGGAGAAGAAATTCTAGGTAAAGTCAACGCATACAGCGGACAGTTTGGAGGAGGTAGCACAGCAACTCCGAGTACTGCTACTACACAACAAACAGTTACTCCCGCACCGGCTCCAACAACCAGCCCGCAGGGAACATCACAGCCATCATCTTCGAAACCAGCAGGCGCTGCAAGATCTCAAGAATCGGCAGAATCATTACTTGCACAGTTAAATAATAAGATGGATCAACTTCTAGCAGTCAACGCTAGATTAGCAGACTCGAATGACAAGCAACTCAGAGTTCAACGATCTATTTCTCAAGGTAGTTTGGTTGCTTAAATGGATAAAATATGAGTTGGAAAAAGTATTTCACTCCTGTTAATGTTGCGAATATAAACGTACCATCTACCAGCACGACAGGAAGATCAAGACCTGGGCCTTACAGAATGAACTACAGTTCATTTCTTCCAGACGTTTATGCAGGAACACCAAACAGAATTGAACGATACATGCAATACGACACTATGGATATGGACAGCGAAGTTAATGCTGCTCTAGATATCCTTGCAGAGTTTTGCACACAAAAAGATAAAGAAAATTCAACTCCTTTTAATTTAAACTTTAGAGGATCGCCTACTGCTACTGAAGTAAAACTTCTTAAAGAAAGTCTTCAAAAGTGGAGCAGATTGCAACAATTTGAAAATAGAATTTTTAGAATTTTTCGTAATACAATGAAGTATGGCGACTGTTTCTTTCTTAGAGATCCAGAAACTAAAAAACTTTTATGGGTAGATGCTGCTAAAGTTTCAAAAATTATCGTGAACGAGAGCGAAGGAAAAGTTCCCGAACAGTATATTGTTAAAGATATCAATTTTAATTTTGTTAACTTAGTTGCTACAACTCCGCATCCAGTTACTAATACTGCACCAAGCGGCACAGGCAGTTACACTTCAGGTGGTGGATTTGGTCGAGGATTTGTTGGTGGAGCAGCGCAGCCACCCGGAACAAGATTTCAAAATGCACAGAACGAAGTTGCTATTGATGCCAAACATGTAGTACATATTAGTCTAAGCGAAGGTATTGATTTAAACTATCCTTTTGGAAATTCAATACTAGAATCAGTGTTTAAAGTCTATAAGCAAAAAGAATTGCTTGAAGACGCTATCATTATCTATCGTATACAACGTGCTCCAGAAAGACGTATTTTCTATGTAGACGTTGGTAACATGCCAGCACACATGGCTATGAGTTTTGTTGAACGTGTTAAAAACGAAATTCAACAAAGACGAATTCCATCTAATTCAGGTGGCGGTCAAAATATGATCGATGCTAGTTACAATCCATTGAGTGTTAACGAAGATTACTTCTTCCCGCAAACAGCAGAAGGTCGTGGTTCTAAAGTTGAAACACTACCGGGCGGTACTAACTTGGGCGAAATTACAGACCTACGCTATTTTACTAACAAACTATTCCGTGCTCTGCGTATTCCTTCAGCATACTTACCTACAGCAATTGACGAAGCGCCTAACACTCTAGGCGACGGTAAAGTAGGTACTGCATATATTCAAGAACTTAGATTCAATGAGTACTGCAAACGTTTGCAGAGTAATATCGTAGAAACATTTGACACAGAATTTAAAATTTGGTTAATGAACAGTGGAATCAACATTGATTCTAGTTTATTTGATTTAAAATTTACTGCCCCTCAGAATTTTGCTGCGTACCGTCAGGCAGAATTAGATACTACTAGAGTAGCAACATTCGCACAGGTTATGCAGGTTCCTCATCTCAGCAAACGATTTGCTATGCAGAGATTCCTAGGTATGACTGAAGAAGAAATTAAAGAAAATGAACGTCTATGGCGCGAAGAAAACGGTTCTACCCTTAAACCTGTTGGAGATGCAGCCGCACAATTGCGAGGCGTTGGAGTAACTCCTGGTTCTGTAGCAGGAGAAGCAGATACACAAGCAGCGGAAGCACCACCGGATATGGCCGCGGCTGCTGGAGAAACTGGTGGAGCAGAGGCCGCACCTGCGGCTCCAGCGCAATAAATACATTATGCTTCTCAACGAATTTTTCTATTATAAAGATAATACTGATAGTCTTGGACTTGATCGTAGATATGACAATTCCAAGGATAGTTCCGTTTTGGAAAGATCTGATACTAGAAAGTTAAGATTAACTCTAGGTCAAATAAATCAACTCCGTATGCAAAGCGAAGCACACGAGTTTGAAGAAGAGTCGGAACTAGAATTTATCAAACAGATGTACGCGACTCCAGTTGAAGCAACAGAATCCTAACCTTGAACCAGCATTTGTACTCGGAAATGGTATCAGTAGACTTAGATTAAACCATCATAATCTACTACCACAAGGAACAGTCTACGGCTGTAACGCAATATACCGAGAATTTGAACCTGATTTTTTAATAGCAGTTGACGTTAAAATGGTCAACGAAATCATCGCTTCTGGGTACCACAGAACGCATCAAGTATGGACTAATCCTAACAAAGGTGTTAGTTCTAAGCACAATATTAACTTTTTTAATCCGCATAAAGGCTGGAGTTCTGGCCCTACAGCACTTAATTTGGCTGTGGAAAGAGGGCACAAAGACGTTTATATTTTTGGTTTTGACTATCAAGGTATGCAAGGAAAGTTTAATAATGTGTATGCAGATACATACAATTATAAAAAGAGTTCAGACGTAGCCACATATTTTGGTAATTGGCTAAGTCAAACAGAAAGAATTATTAGAGAATGGACTAAAGTAAACTTTTACAGGGTAATAGAAGATGACAATTTTATACCTGATCGACTAGAAGGTATGCGTAATTTACAGCATATAACTTACACACAATTCGGAGATCTGTTCCAGGGCTGTATTTACGAACAGACAATCAATCAAAAAAGTACCATTTAACGCCCCTTTTTTAATCTTTTTGTAAATAACATACAGCCCAATTCACTTGAGGAGAAAAAACATGGCCGACAAAAAAATTGAGCAAATGCTCGAGCATTTGGTAAACGATGATGTTACCAAAGCAGAAGAATTATTCCACGAGTACGTAGTTGCGAAATCTCGTGAGATCTATGAAAGTTTAATTGATTCAGAAATCGAAGAAGCAGCAGAAGAAGAGGAAGAAGAAGACCTTGACGAAGCAGCAGCAGAAGATGCTGAAGATGAAGAAGATTTAGATGAATCGTCTGATTCAGAAGACGACGAAGAAATGGATGAAAACTTTGACGAAGTTGCAATCGAAGGCGACGACGAAGAAGGCATGGGTGCTGACGCAGGCGACGACGCTCTAGGCGATATGGAAATAGGCGATGAAGAAGGCGAAGGCGAAGAAAGATCCGAAGAAGAATTATTCCAAGACTTAGATGCTATCGTTGATGAACTTCAATCAAAGTTTGACGAACTAAAAGGCATGGAAGCCGGTGAACACGGTGAAGAAGAAATGGGCGGTGAAGAGCCAAAGATGGATGCTTTTGAACCAGAAATGGCTACAGTACGCGAGTACGTAGAAAAAGTTCCAGCAGGCCACGGCGCTGAAAAGAAAGGTGCTGCTGAAAAAGCCGATAACACCAAGTCTTTGATCGATAACATGAAAAACGATATGGGTGGTACCACTGCTAACATTCTTAGCAGCAAAGAAGATGCAGCAACATTTGCTGGTCAAGGTGCTCTAAAAGGTAATGGCGTGTTGAAAGGCAAAGCACAAGACATGAACACCGGTAATATTAATGTTCCAGGCGGCAAAGCAGGTAATGCTTTTAGCAAGAAAGAGCCAGGACACGGTGCAGAAAAGAAAGGTGCTGCTGAGCAAGCCGACAACAAGCAAAGTCTTTTCCGTGGTCGTAGGTAATAGGTAATGATGAAATCAACCCTTTCAGAACATTTGAGTTTTGACCAGGCTAAGATTGTTCTTGAGAGCGAAGAAGATGGCAAGGGCGGCAAGTCCTTGCATCTTAACGGAATTTGCATACAAGGAGATATCCGCAATGCAAATCAACGTGTTTATTCTTCTCAGGAAATTGGCAGGGCTGTCAAGACGCTCAACGAACAGATCTCTGGCGGATACTCAGTTCTAGGCGAAGTTGATCATCCACAGGATTTAAAAATTAACCTAGACCGCGTCAGCCACATGATTACCAAGATGTGGATGGACGGTCCAAACGGCTACGGAAAACTAAAACTACTCCCGACACCAATGGGCAAGTTAATCGAAACTATGCTCACGTCGGGAGTTAAACTGGGAGTTTCAAGCAGGGGCAGTGGCGAAGTAGATAGTAGCGGTAATGTCCAAGGTTTTGAAATAGTTACAGTGGATGTTGTAGCACAACCTTCCGCCCCGGGAGCATATCCAACACCAGTTTATGAACACTTAATGAATAACACAGGTGGTTATCAGGCATTTAAAATAGCACAGCAAGTACAAGGCGACCCTCAGGCACAACGTTACATAGCAGAGAGTTTGAAGAGAATTATCTCTAAACTCAATTAACAGTAGGAGAATCACATGCTAGACATCGTAAAACAACTGTTTGAAAACAATGTGATTTCCGAAGAAATCAAATCGGAAATTGAAACTGCTTGGAATAGCAGGATTCAAGAAAACCGTGATCAGGTTACTCAAGAACTACGTGAAGAGTTTGCTCAGAAATATGAGCACGACAAAGCAACGATGGTTGAAGCGATCGAACAGATGCTTTCAGACCGTCTACAAGCAGAACTGTCCGAGTTCGCAGAAGACCGCCAAGGTCTAATCGAAGCCCGTGCAAAGTATGCCGCAAAAATGAAAGATGATTCAAAAGCAATGGAAGCATTTGTTTTTAATAATCTTAAGAAAGAAATCGGAGAACTTCACGAAGATCGTAAAAAAGTAGCAGAAAATTTCGCTCGTTTAGAATCTTTTATTGTCAATGCACTTTCGAAAGAAATTGCTGAATTTTATCAAGACAAGAAAGATCTTGCTGAAACAAAAGTTAAACTCGTTCGCGAGTCTAAGACTAAGTTTGAGCAAGTTAAGAAAGAATTCATTCAGCGTTCTTCAGATATCATCAAAGAAACAGTTGCTAAAAATCTTACCAAAGAAATTAATCAACTCAAAGAAGATATCGAATCTGCTAGACGTAACGACTTTGGTCGCAGAATTTTTGAATCATTCGCTAGCGAGTACTCAGCAAGTTACCTCAATGAGAAAAGTGAAACTGCTAAACTATTAAAAGTAGTCAAGCAGAAAGAAGCAGAACTCGAAGAGGCAGCAAAAATTGTTGCAGACACTCAACAGTTAGTTGAAAGTCGTGAAAAGGAAATTAAAACTATTCGCGATTCAGCACAAAGAAAAGAAGTAATGAACGAACTTCTAAATCCTTTAAACGGGGATAAGAAACAGGTAATGAAAGAACTGTTAGAATCAGTTCAGACAGATAAACTGCGTTCAGCATTTGACAAGTACTTACCAGCCGTAATGGATGGTGGCGTACCGGCAAGAAAGGCATTAGTAGAGGCAAAAGAAGTAACAGGCGACAAGCAGGCACAAAACAATGGCAGTGATGAAAAGACTGCCGAAATCTTTGACATCCGCAGGCTTGCGGGACTGAAAGTTTAAGGAGAACTATAATGTCACAATTACTCGAGTCACGCTGGTCGGAAACTAAAGAGGCTCTATTAGAAGGCCTTCAAGGTACAAGGCGTTCAGTAATGGCAACTACTCTGGAAAATACCCGCAAGTATTTGGCAGAGAGTGCTACTGCTGGTGCTACTTCCGCCGGTAACGTTGCAACACTAAATCGTGTGATCCTACCTGTGATCAGACGTGTAATGCCCACAGTCATTGCTAATGAACTAGTTGGCGTACAACCAATGACAGGCCCAGTTGGTCAGATTCATACTCTAAGAGTACGTTACGCTGATTCCTTCAACAGCACAAGTGGTACTGATACTACCGCTGGTGATGAGGCACTAAGCCCATTCAAGATTGCTGAAGGCTATTCTGGTTCCGCTGCTACTGATAGAGCCGCTGCTACATCGGCGCTTGAAGGTGTTGCTGGTAACAGACTAAGCATTCAAATCTTGAAGCAAACAGTTGAAGCAAAGACACGTAAATTGTCTGCTCGCTGGACATTTGAGGCTGCTCAAGATGCACAAGCCCAACAAGGTATTGACATCGAAGCAGAAATCATGGCTGCACTAGCACAAGAGATCACCGCTGAAATCGATCAAGAAATCATCGGTTCTCTAAACAACCTAGCAGGTACTGTATTAACATACGACCAGGCTGCTGTTTCTGGTACTGCTACATTCGTTGGTGACGAACACGCTGCATTGGCTGTTCAGATCAACCGCGCATCTAACCTAATCGCTCAGCGTACACGCCGCGGTGCAGGTAACTACGCAGTTGTTTCTCCAACAACATTGACTATTCTACAGTCAGCAACAACCTCTGCGTTCGCAAGAACAACAGAAGGTACATTCGAAGCACCTACAAACACTAAGTTTGTTGGTACATTGAATGGCGCAATGAGAGTTTTTGTTAACTCTTATGCTACAAGCGATGACATCCTTATTGGTTATAAGGGTTCTAGCGAGTCTGATGCTCCAGCATTCTACTGCCCATACATTCCATTGATGTCAAGCGGTGTTGTATTGGATCCATCAACTTTCGAACCAGTAGTTTCGTTTATGACACGTTACGGATATGTTGAGTTAACAAACACAGCATCATCTCTAGGTAACGCTGCGGACTACCTCGCTAAAGTTGCTGTTACAACTGCTAACCTTAAGTTTGCTTAATTGTAAACTGGTTAATAAGTTTCAAAAAGGCTCTTCGGAGCCTTTTTGTTTGACTTAAATATCTGCATGAAAGTTGAGTCTGAAAAAGATTTTCCTGCATTACGAAAGCATATAGATGCTTACAAACATCGTTTTCCAATGTTTGTACACGACGTTAATAAAATAGAACACATGATAGAACATCATATTCAAAATTTTTCTCTAGCAGGCGTACACTACAGGCAGACTAAGAGTCGGACTTATCTAGAAAAAGCACAACACGAATTAGACAGAATTAATGAAATTATATCTTTAGTGGATAAAATGGAATTGATGGCTCTTATAGCCAGAGCATAAATACATAGTCTATCAAAGTGCCGCATGAGCGGACTTATGCTGTAACCCGCAGCGTAGACCTAGAACGTCAACATAAAGGAGAAAACAAATGGGACGTCCATTAAGAAAAGATGTCAGAGGTACTGACGTAATCAATACACCAGTTAGTGATACCGGTGTTACAGTAAAATTCCATGACGGAAGTGCATTAAGATCCGACGGTGTTATTATTAAACAACGTGGTGCTAAAACTTTTGTAGTTTGCCGCAGGGGTGATATTGGAACTACCGCAAATTATGTTACCGCAGTATTAAAAGACGGTACGCCAAGCGCACTAGGTGAAATGCAAATAACCGGTTCTACTTCTGGTCTTTTAGATGCTGGATTAGTTAACTGCGCAAAAATTACTAAACGTGTGTTTACAGATTTCAGTAGTAATCGTTACACATGGTACTTAGAATCTGATTCGTCAGCAGACTACATTGTATTGACAGCAATTTAATTAGGATAGCACATGGGACAGTATCTCCAAGTTAATGGTGATTATAATATCAAAACCGCCGAAGGTGGAAGGATAACACTTGACACTGGTGCTGGGGTTGGTGATGTTAGAATTACCGGAAACTTATTAGTTGAAGGCGAAACGCTTACTGTTTCGGCTGAAAATCTACAAGTTAACGATAATATCATTACACTCAACTACGGAGAACCTGGAGCAGGTGTTACACTAATTTATTCTGGTATCGAAGTTGACAGGGGCTCTCTATCGAGGGCCGCTGTTATCTACAACGAAACCGATGACAGTTGGGGATTTGCCTACGGAACTGCTATCAGCGGATATAGTTTTGGCGATTCAAAAATTAAAACTAGAACTATAGTAACTGATCCAGCCGTAGATGATGGGGATCTTACGCTGATAGGAACCGGAACCGGAGTTCTAAAGGTATACGGCACCCTTAATTACGAAAATCAAATTTCCGACGACGATGATATTCCTAATAAAAAATACGTAGACGATGCTATTCAAAATCAGCCAGCACGTCAAATTATTTCAGATGCTAACACACCTGCTAACCCTACCGGAACACCTACTAGGGTTATTGCCAGTGATGTTCAGTCAGGCGATACTGATTTCTTAGGCATCCCGGTAACAGAATCTGAAGTTGCAGTTATTGTTGATGATATACCTAACTCGGTATTTTATATCAATAGAGCAAAAATACAAGATTTAGTATTTTTTGACAACAATATAGTCAATGAAGATACTAATTCAAATATAATTTTAACCACTAATGGAACAGGTAAAGTTGAAACTACCTACGGAATTCAAATAAATCATATCGCATCAACTCCGGCTAGTGCTGTAAACAACACCATAGTTTATGCCGCTAGTCCGAGTTCAGGAGCCACAGGTTTATTCTTTGTAAATACATCAAAGAACGGCGAGTTTATTAGTAAGAATAAAGCATTAGTATTCAGTATGTTATTTTAAGAGATAAAAGATGATCTACAGCACACGTTTAACAACCACAGGCGATACGCTAGTTTTTACCAGCAGCAGTACAGGTGCTCCAATTGGCGGTGCAGTAACTGGTCAGACTAATGCTATCACAACAATTGCTATCTGTAATACAGGAGCACCAAACTTAACAGACGAAACGGTCAACAGCGCCAATTTAACAATTAACCTTGTCAAGAGTGGGCAGGTCAGTTCTGATACTAACACCGTAGTCAGCAATCTTACAGTACCGGCAGGCGAGACTGTATTTTTTAATGATGAAAGAATTGTATTAGATTCAGGCGACCAAATTAGAGCAACATCAACTGCGTCTAATTTGTTAAGCATTACAGTGAGTGCATTAGCAGTATGAGATTTCTTAAACAGCGTTCTTTGTCAAAATTTAGTCCTAGTGATAACACTTTGTTTACTAACCACTATGGTCGTGCGGTTATGGACTTAACTGGCGGACTTCGTTTGCCTAAAGGATCTACCTCTGAACGTCCACAGGTATCGGGTGTTAGAACACCCAACGGTGCAAATGGATATATTCGATATAACACTACAACTAATTCTGTCGAAGCATATATCAACGGAGTATGGGAAGTTGTTCGTGCACCGGGTGCCACTACTATTACTAAACAGACACTAGGTCCTGGCGATTATACAGAAACTATATTTGGTCCTTTAACACAAACACCTAGCGCAGAAGACAACATAATCGTGCTGGTAGAAAATGTCATGCAGATTTCTGACACCAACTATAACTTATTATACAGTTATAGCGGCCCGGGCGGTGTAGGCACTTATATCGAATTTACTAGTCCAGTACCCTTAGACAAGTATATTACAATTTATTTCGGATACGCAAACTAATATGTCACAACTGGGGCGAATTTCAGGACCGTTACTCAAAGATAATCTTATCAGAGATGATGTTGATCTTGCCTTTGATACTGACTTATTATATCTTGATGTAACTAATCGTAGAATAGGTAATAATACAGATGCTCCTGTTCGCGACCTAAACATTATTGGCAAAACCTACGTTGACGGTGACTTAATTGCCACCGGTACAACTGCTAAGATCGGCAATTTAATAATAAATTCTACAAACAACATTAATTCATCTACAGGCCCTATTATAATTCAACCAACGGGTGCAGATGCATATGTTCAATACGGTGACACAACTAACGCTAATATCAGAATTAAAGATAATTTTCTTCGTGCAACTAATACCAACGGAAATTTAGATTTAGATCCAGCAGGCGCAGGCAAGGTATTAGTTAATTCCAGCGCAACAGTTGATGGCAACGTTCTAGTAAGCGGAAACATACGTTCAAATAATAATGTTACACTAGGCGGAGTATTAACCATCGGTAACAACGTTGTTGATACACTTACAGTTAACACCGATTTTACACAAACTATTGTGCCAGGCGATGATAATTTATATGATCTTGGTACAACTTTAAAACGCTGGCGTAATTTTTGGTTAAACGGAACCTTTAATACTACTTCTGCTACAATCACTACTCTGTTTGTCAGCGATCAGATTCGATTTCAAAGCAACAGGATTGAGTCTATACAGAGTAATGACGATTTAATATTTTCTGCGGATACCGGAACTATAAATTTAGAATCTCTAGAATTTACAAACAGTGATATAACCAATCTTCTAAATTCTAATATACGATTCGTAATGACAGGCACAGGATACTTAAAAGTTGACGATACCAATGCTATGAAAGTACCAGCAGGCTCCGATGCTCAGCGCATAGGAGCAGAAGTAGGTGAAACTCGTTGGAATACTGATCGTCAATATCTAGAGTGTTTTGATGGCACGGTATGGCAAGTGGCCACCGGTGGCGGTGTTGTAGTGACATCAACAATCATGAGCGAATTCGCCGACGTTTACACCCTCATATTTGGTTAATTTTCCAATCTGACTAAATACTACTAATTGCAAGGAACGACCAATTCCTTGTATGGTCAAACTGTGGTAAACCAGCAAAGAGCCGTAAAAACGGATGCGGAGAAATCCTAAATTGGTTAACCGTGAAACACGGGGTATTGAGGAGAGCGAATGGCTATTGGTCGTATTTCCGGTCCGCTCTTAAAGTCCAACCTCGTTCGTGACGGGGTAGATTTGGCCTTTGAGACAGACCTTCTTTATCTTGACGTTAATAATCGCCGAATCGGAATTAATTCCGCTGCGCCCCAATACCCGTTAGATGTAGATGGTACAACTCGTACCACAGACTTAGAAGTTACCGGCCAATTTGACATTGGCAATTTTAACATCTCTGGTAACACAATAACTTCCGATCAACAGACTATTAATTTTATCGCCGGTGGTGGTGAGGCCACGGTATATCATTCTAGACTAATAGTCAACGATGTTGAAATTAACGGAAATACGATTTCTACAACAAGTTCTAATGCAGATTTAGAACTACGTCCTAACGGAACAGGACAAACAAGAATATTCAGTAATGCTCAAGTAACTGGCGATCTATTAGTCAACGGCAATATTAATGCTACGGGCAATATTACTATCGACGGCAATCTTACCATCGGCGATGCTTTAGCAGACACTATTGTTATTAATGCCAGTATTAAAAGTAGTCTAATACCCGAAACTGACAGCACCTATGACATCGGTAGTTCTGCATATAGATGGAGAAACTTGTACGCATCTGGGGTTATCGCAGATACGCTAAATCTTAATACGTTTAATATTGGCAATATGACATTTGCCAATAATCAAATCAGTTCTAATACTGGTTATGATTTAGTATTAGATGCCAATGGTAGTGGTTCGATTAAGATTGGTGATTTTGCCATTCGTGATAATATTATAACAAATACTGTTTCTAATAGTATTACAACGATTAAACAAAGCGGAACTGGTTTTCTAAAAATCGAAGGAACAAATGCGTTTGTTCCTCCTAAAGGAAATACCAGCGAACGTCCAACTGCTTATGCTGAAGAGGGAATGACTAGATATAACACAGACTCTAAAGCGTTAGAAGTTTGGGACGGCAGTGGTTGGGTCAGTCCTGCAGGTACTATTGGTGCAGTATCAGAATCAACAGCCATTGACATTGCTGTAAAAATTGCTCTTACATTTGGATAAAAATCATGCCTACCGTATTTAGAAATTCAGTTGAAACAGGTATAGGAACTACTCCGGTAGATTTAGTCAGCACACCTGAAGGTTTTAGAACCACAGTGATTGGTTGCAACTTGGCTAATGCCACAGAGTACGACACTGTAAACGTTGACGTATTTGTTGTTGATGAAGGCAGTAACTCTGCTTATTATGTTCGAGGTTTAACTATTCCTCCTAACTCGGCTGCAAAAATAGTAACCAACGGTGAAAAATTAATTTTACCTGAGGGTAACATATTACGAATTGTCAGCGATACAGCCGATAGTGTTGATGCAACTGTAAGTTACGTAGAAATATCATAAGGATAAATCATGGCTAGTAATTTTTATTTAGGTATTGATCCGCAAGACAGACTAGGAGATACTCCAAGATTTTTCTATGGACTAAGAAAAAACGAAAACGGTAGTCTCTTTTTACAAAGAATTGATAATCTTAAATCTAATGATTCGGTAGAAATTAATTATATCGGTGACGAATCAGGAAACTATAATGACTTTACAGTCGGTGTAGATTTCTTTGAAGGAGTTGACGTTAATCATAATGAACCGTTTGAAAATTTAAAGTATCAACAATATCGCTGGGACGATCGAGCGATATTCTACTATGTAGATTCCGATGGTAACCTGTGCGCCAGAGTAAATAACGGAGTGACATATATTTCTGGAGTTTCTGAGGATTAATCATGGCAGATTTTAAGATCAGTAGATTTAAATACACCTGGCGCGGCGAATGGGCGTTTGGTACTAGGTACAACCCCGACGACGTGGTAAGTTTCGGATCAAAAGTTTATATTTGTTTAGAGTCACATACTGCCAACGCTAATTTTTATGCAGATTTAAATTTTGTCAACGGAAACATTCCACCGTTACCAATTCCAAGATGGGAACTCAATGTAGACGGAACATCATGGTTGGGAGATTGGACTGCAAACACCTACTACAAAGAAGGTGATGTTGTAAAAGTAAACGGAGTGATCTATCAATGTGTGGTTGCTCACACTTCTAAAACGCCCGGCGAAACAGAATCATTATTCCAAGCATTTACCCTAGATGTTGCAAATTGGGTATCACAGGTTAATACTGATAATTGGAAAATCGATTGGACTCCTGCAACCTATTACACAGTTAACGATATTGTAAGATACGGCGGTACTGTTTATCGTTGTAATTTTAGTCATACATCTTCCGGCTCAGCAATAACCGGATTAGAAAGCGATCAATCAAAATGGAACGCTGTTAACATTGCCGATGATTGGAAAGGAAATTGGCAATTAACTACACGATACAAAGTAAGAGACATTGTCAAATATGGAGGCAAAGTCTATCAATGTACTATTGCGCATGTTAGTACTTCTTCTGAGATTGATGGACTTCCTGCCGACCTCGGCAAGTGGTCATTGGTATTTGACGGCATTGAAGTTAAAGGAACATGGACTCCGTCGACTATTTACAAACACAATGATGTTGTAAAATATGGATCATATCTATATAAATCAAATGCATTGCACAATAGCGGAACTGTGTTCAACGGCAATTTCTACGATATACTATGTCCCGGACAGGAATACGATGTTGTTTATTCTGAAGCAACAGTTTATCAAACCGGAGACATTGTCAGATACGGTGGAAATTTATATTCATCTTTGATTTTACAATCAGGAACAGATCCAGAAAATACAGCAACATGGGATCTATTGTTTGAAAACTCAAGGATACGCGGCGAATATTCTTCCGGTGTCGATTATCTTCCAGGCGATATTGCAAGACGAGGCGGAAATGTTTATATTGCAAAAGTTTCGTTGACAGGATCAACATTAACTGCGCCTGATAGAATAGACGATGGTAGCAGCACTAACAGCGAATATTGGGATTTAGTAATTCCAGGAATTTCGTGGAGAGGTGTTTGGGAAAATAATACATTCTATAGCGCAGGCGATACAGTTGTTTGGATTGGAAGTTCTTATAAATGTTTAGACAGACACCTTTCTTCAAATTTAAATAGACCCGACGATGATCAGGAAGATGGCAGTACTCTAAGAGGACGCTACTGGGAAAAAATTACCGATGGTTTTGTCGGTAATAGAATGAAAAACCTTGGTGATCTTAGAACATACGGACCTACCGAAGACGGTAGCACAGTCGGATTTACAAGAATTCCTGTAGGAACCAAAGGCCAAGCACTACGATCGACCAACGGACTAGGACAGTGGGCAAACTACTGGGAAAATCAAAAAACATATTATGTAGCGCCAAACGGTATAGATGATCCGTCACTGGGAACCAGTCCTAATTCTCCATGGAAGACTATTAGATACGCTCTAGAACGCATAACCGGTTACGCAACTGTGTTTGTTAGAACTGGTGTCTATGAGGAAGTACTTCCTTTAAGAATTCCAGCATTTGTGGCCGTTGTAGGCGACGAACTACGTTCAACTATAGTAAGACCTGCTGAAAATCTTTTAAATGCCGGATACATTGAAATTCTTCTTGATGCGGTAAATCGACTTGAACTGTTAGGTGAATATGTGATTACCGAAAAAATAGTCGGATTCGAATATGAACCCGAGGTAATAGCATATCTTCCTTTATACGGAGATGTCCCTCAAAATTTCTCTGCTGGAACTGCAACTTCCTCAGAAGTTATATCATTAACCACACTCACTAGTATTTTCGAAAGCAGAATATTAAACAATACTAATTTTAGTGTTAGCAGTACATCAACTGAAACAGCAGTTGTTCCTAGAATCGCTGCTTATCAACAGTTGACCAATAATAGAGAATTTATTAAAAATGAATTAACTCTGTATATTCGTACAGTGTATGTTGATTCTGCACTAGCAGAATTACCAGATAGATGGGAACAGGACCTCGACAGAATCATCGATGCTTTAATCTATGATTTTAAATATCCAGGAAACTATCAAATTATCGAGGCTTCTACATATTTTATTAATGCATCTAATGCGGCAAGAAACAAAGCCAGCAACATGTTTTTATTGAGAGACGGTACCGGTTTAAGGAACATGACTCTCAGCGGATTAAGTGGGGTATTAACTCCTCCCGTTGGAAATCTAGCAGTTACTCAACGAGTCTCGGCAGGAGCATACGCATCGCTAGATCCAGGTTGGGGTCCAAGTGATTCTACCGCCTGGGTCGGAACTAAATCCCCGTATGTTCAGAACGTCACAACATTTGGTGATGGCTGTATCGGATTAAAGATTGATGGCGACTTACACAACGGCGGTAATCAAACTATTGTTGCTAACGACTTTACACAAATCTTGTCAGACGGTATCGGTGTTTGGTGTAACGGCACAGCAAGAACTGAATTAGTTTCTATATTCACATATTACTGTCATATAGGATATCTTGCGACCACTGGCGGAAAGATTCGCGGAACAAATGGAAATTGTTCTTATGGTACATTCGGAGCAGTTGGAGATGGATTTAATCTATCAGAAGTGCCTATCACTGCACAGGTAACCAATAGATATTATGATGCCGACACATCACAAGTGTTCTGCGATGATACTGGTGCTGTAAACACATTATTTTATTCAAATGCAGGGGTGACATATACCAATGCATCAACTACAATCTCCGGTGCCGGTGTAGGTGCTACAGTTAGACACGACGAATTCAGAACCGGCGGTGCGTACGAAGTTAGGATCGTTGATTTTGGTGATAGTACTACTCCAGGCGGAGCAGGATATACGTTTGTTACCAACGCATCACAATCCGGAACGGTTAACACCGTAACTATTGCAGGTTCTGATCAAAATGATGCCGGAACCTATAGAGGTTTAAGAATTGTTATTCAGACCGGCAAAGGCGCAGGCCAATACGGTTATATTGCAGAATATGACTTTACAGGTAAAACAGTATTTGTAGGAAAAGAATCTAAACCATCCGCTACTGTAACAGCAACAACATCGGCAGGAAATCTTATTACAATGAGTTCTAATGCTCATTTAAATTTAAACGATCCTATTGTGTTTGTTGGAACTAAATTTGGTAATATTGCCGATAATACAATTTACTATGTTAAAAGTTTAGTAGGTTCTACTCAAATAACTATCAGCGAAACATCAGGCGGCACAACATTTAACCTTATCAACGGTACTGGGAGTTTAGTACTTCATTGTTTAGGTTGGGAACATTTTGTTCCTGGAACAACTTTAGAAACAACCTTAGATGCTACATCTTATTACTACATTGAACCAAGATTATCTTTTACTTCACCAGGTTTTTCGACAGTTTCTTCAACTTTACCATCTAACAGACAGTGGTCTAGCATCGCTTCCGGTAACGGAGTTTTAGTAGCCGTTGCCCTTGATTATGATAGAGCCGCTACTAGTACCAACGGCACTACATGGATAACCACATCAGTGTTGCCATCTCAGTCTTTATGGACTAAGGTTAAATGGGTAGGAGATCGATTCATGGCATTCGCCACAGGCGGCCAAGCAGCATATTCTACCAACGGAACAACATGGGTATCAATGACTATGCCTAGTACCGCTGAATGGAGAGATGTTGCATACGGATTAGGTGAATGGGTAGCAATTGCCAATGGTGGTACAAAGGCAGCATATTCTACCAACGGAACAACATGGACTGCGTCGACATTACCGGAAGGTGCAGACTGGAATGCTATCGAATTTGGTAAGAACAAATTCGTAGCCACAGCACTTAGCGATTCGTCAGTGGCTGGCGCTGCTACTGCGGTTAAAACTCCAGGTGTCAACACATGGAGCCTAGGCGGATCATTATTGCAAGGTAGTATATCTCTAGCATTTGGTAATAACAGACATGTTGCGTTATCAGGCGGATATGGCGGTGCCAACGAAGTAGCAATAAGTTTCGACGATGGTGCAACATGGACTGAATCAACATTACCTTCTAGTCAAAACTGGCAAAAGGTGACCTACGGTAACGGTATTTTTATGGCTATCGCAACTGGGTATGCCAATGTCGCAGTTTCAAGAGACGGATTATCATGGACACTACAGGCTATACCAACAGGATCAGCATGGTGCGATGTTGGGTTTGTTAGTTTTGTAGGGGCAGGCCGCTTCTTTATGCTATCAGGCTTAACAGTAAACTCCACAGTAGGACTAATGGTATTAACAGGAGCCACTACTCAAGCAAGAGTTAACCTAGCATCTGGAAGAATATCATCATTTAAGATATGGGAACCAGGGGGCGGATATGTTTCTTCTCCGGTAATGACCGTAGTCGATCCGAATAATAGTTCAGAAGTAACTGTTTCTGTAAGAATTGGTGACGGAGTATTAGGTCAACCTACATTAACCAATGCGGGTTCTGGATACGCTACTACAAGTACTAGAGCAGTTATCGCCGGCGATGGATACAAAGATGAATATCAAACAGGCAGTAATTTAGTAGTCACTGGTTTGACTAGAATTCCAGGTCCTGGCGATAACCTTAATATCAACGGCATTGACGATTATACCTACAAATTATTAACAGCAACAGTCGTTGGAGGTAGTGCCGGAAATTATACTGCTATACTTTCTATCGCTAAAGATTTAGGAAAAAATGAAGCACCAGAACACAGCACACCTATAACAATACGTCAACAGTATTCGCAGGTGCGTTTAACTGGACACGACTTTTTGGATATCGGTCTAGGAACTTTCTTAGAATCAAATTATCCAGATACATTAAATCCGGAAGGAACGGTAGTTTCTCCAGAAGACGAAATAACAGAAAGAAATGGCGGACGCTGTTTCTACACAGCAACTGACCAAGATGGTAATTTCCGAGTAGGAGAGTTGTTTGCGGTAGAACAGGCAACAGGAACAGTTACTCTAAATGCTCAGTTCTTTGAATTACAAGGTCTTGAAGAACTACGCTTAGGTGGCGTAACTATTGGTGGATCGGGTGTCGTTATTAGAGAGTTTTCAACAGATTCGCTATTTACGGCAGATTCAAATAATATTATTCCCACCCAAAAAGCAATCAAAGCATATCTGAATCGAAGAGTTTCAGGCGGCGGTGCTGATGCTATTACAGGATCGGTGGTAGTTGGAATAACACAGGTAGGACCTGATACTATTTCAACAACAACCGGTGATGAATTAATTTTTGCTAAAAAAGTAAACTTTAGAGGCGGTATCGACGGAACCCTGGTAGCAAGTGCGTTTTACATAGCCGGTGGTGCAATATAAACGAAATAAATACATGGTAAGGATGAAAAAACATGGCTGAATTTAAACTAGGTAGAATTAGATTTGTATGGAAAGGTAACTGGATTACAGGAACCCAATATTACAAAGACGATATTGTTGCATACGGCGGAAAAACGTTTCTCTGCGTAGTAGGGCATACAGCAAATGCTGATTTCTATAGCGATCTTGATAATCTTCCAACTAGATGGAATCAATTTAGTGACGGACAAGATTGGAAAGGAAATTGGGCGGGTACCACGCTATACAAAGTCAACGATATTGTTAAGTATGGTGGTTATCTATATATTTGTAATGATGGTCACACATCACAATCAACGTTAGAATTAGATCAATCAAAATGGGATCTATTTGCAGAAGGTGTTGATTGGAAAGGATCGTGGGCAACTACTACAACATATAAAGTAAACGACCTAGTAAAATATGGCGGATATGTTTATATCTGTAACACAGCGCATTCATCCGCAGCAACATCAACATTAGGGCTCGAAGCCGATCAATCAAAATGGGATATTTTCTCTAAGGGAGTAGATTGGAAAGGCGTATGGAGCACATCGACTAGATATAAAGTTGGCGATTTAGTAAAGTACGGCGGAACCACTTATGTTTGTTCAACCGCACATACCTCAGCGGCAACAGCAGCCTCGGGTTTAGAAGTAGATCAAGCCTCTTGGGATTATTTTAACCAAGGTATTGATTACAAAGGAACCTGGGCATCAACAACTAGATATAAAGTAAATGACGTTGTTAAAAATGGCGGTGGTTCGTATATCTGTGTTAATTCACACACCAGCACTTCTAACTTTGCAACAGACTATTCGTATTGGAGTCAGTTTGTCGAAGGCGTTGAATTTGAAGGCGAATGGGCTTCGAGCACAGTTTACCAACCTGGAGATATTGTAAGATATGGCGGCAATTCTTATATTGCTAAGACTGCACATACATCAGGTTCGGGTTCTCCACCAAGTACAAACACCACAGATTATGATTTGTTCTCTACCGGCTTTAGGCTTCAAGGCGATTGGAGTGCTGTAACCGCATATCGCATAGGCGAAATTGTACGCAACGGCGGATATACATATGCGGCCACTGCCGATAACACAAATCAACAACCACCAAATGCTTCATACTGGTCTAAACTCAACGAAGGCATTGACTGGAAAGGCAACTGGGCCACAGCAACTAATTACATTTTAGGTGATTCTGTTAAGTACGGTGCTTTCAGTTATATCTGTGTACAAGCACATTTATCATCAAGTGGCGCTGATCGCCCCGACAACGACGGCGTAGGAGCATTTTGGAATTTATTAACTGCTGGTAACGAAGAATCTGCGCTAACAACCACTGGTGATTTAGTTTACTACAGCGGCGCAGGCCCTGCTAGATTACCAATCGGCGAAGAAGGTCAAGTTTTAACAGTTTCAAATGGATTACCTTCTTGGGATTACTTTGGTAGAGTTGCTAAGGTATTTTATGTGGCACCCCACGGTGTTAACCAGCCAGCACCTATTTATGGTATTACTTTAGATCAACCTTGGGCAAGCATTAGATATGCCTGCGAACAGATTGAAAACGGGCATCAAAATCAAGATGCAGCGTACCTACTAAAACAAAATAGATCTTTCATACAGAAAGAAATCGTAGAATGGGTAGATTATCAGATCGCTAACACTGGCGGTATCTGGTCAGCGTTTACATATAACAAAGCCAAGTGTCAGAGAGACATGGGATTACTAATCGATGCCATAGTTCATGACATGACACACACTGGTAATGTAAAAATTCGAGAAGTGGCACAATCGTATTTTACTCCTCTAGGTGTTTCATATATCACAGGTCAGACTACTCAGACTGTGCAGGCCATTAACTACGGTGTTACCTTAATTGGTAATGTATTGGCCAATACAGCACCTGCTGCAAATTATCAAACATTAAACGGAATTGGTGCCGGTAGTCGAATCAAACAGATCATTGATTCAACTTACTCAGCAGAAAGCGGTACTAGCACTCTTGCTAGTTCGTTGGCTTCTGTAGTAACCGATGCTATTACAGCAGGTACTATATCAGGTCTGCCAACAGCAGATACTCCACAATATTCAATTTTTGTTAAGACAGGACAATTCTACGAAGTTCTACCAATCATTGTTCCTGCTAACACAGCAATAATCGGAGATGAACTGCGTAGTACAAGAATTTCTCCGCAGGTAAAAGTCACAGCAACGTCTGATAAAGCAAAAACAGTCGCGACCCTGCAGAGATTACAGTCTATCACGGACGAAATTGTAACTAATACAGCAGTTACACCTACATCAGGTAATACAGCAACACAATACACCAGCCTACAACTTGCAGGAAGTGTTGGAAGTTCAACAGCGGTTTCAAGTATTTCTGCTAACGTTACAGAAATTAAAGATATTTTAACCAACGGTACTGGTGCTGCTAATGCATTTGTAACTCCTGATCCAACGGGCTACAATGTTTCTTATCTTGTAGGGTACGGCGATGCTAGAGCACAGTTAGAAGCCAATAGAACCTTCTTAAAGGACGAAGTTACTGCGTATATTAATTCTACCTACACAGGTACAGTTACCGCTTCATCGTCTGTAGATAACAGTTTTACTATCGGATCTACAAGTTGGATGACTGCCGGTCAACCTATTAGATTTACAGGAACAGTGTTCGGCGGAGTTTCTTTAAGCACTACCTATTATGTTAAATCAGTTATCAGTTTAACTAAGTTTTCGATATCAGCGACCTCAGGCGGTGATACATTTGCTTTGTCAACTGCTTCAGGTTCTGCAGGCGTATCTTTCTACTATAATCAAGTTACATGTCAACGAGATGTTGGATATGTAATTGATGCTATCAAGTATGACTTAACCTATGATGGTAATTATCAGACTAGAGTAGCAGCAGATTCGTATTTTACATACGGTGTAGGAACATATGGTTCGGGAGAAAGAACTGCTACACTCGGCGCCTATGCAAGATTAAAAATAGTAATTGGCCAAGTAATTCTAGAAACAGCAGTTACACCGAGTACCGGAAATACTACTCCTCAGGACACATCAGGAACTGCAGGTTCCGCAGGTTCAGCAACTTTTGCTGAAACAAGAGTGCAAGATATTGTTGACACAATTACCAATAACGGTACATTGCCAACATTGATTGAGCCAGGAACATCATGGGTAGCAACAGCATTGACTACTGCTAGAACAGCACTAGTTAACGCTAAATCAAGCATTCAAAGTGATGCCGTACAGTACATTGTAAAAACATACCCAGCATTAGAATTTAATACATCAACATGTTCTAGAGACGTGGGATACATTGTTGATGCGTTAGGATATGACTTAATGTTTGGTGCTAACTTTGCTTCTATTAAAGCAGGTTTGGCCTATCGAAGAGGTACCGCTAGTGCCCAATTAGTAGTAGCAAATCAGTTAGCCGCAACTAACAGCATACTAGATTTCATCAATAAAAAGTGTCAATATGTAGCATCGACAGGTGCTTCTGTATTAGCAGATTTAATCTGGACTGATTTGATCAGTTATATTAATACTGGTACCAGCGCGATTACAGTTGGAACTAATAGTCCATCTGAAGATCTAAACATCATTAACGGTGCTAGAATTCTTGAACTTAACAAGAGTTTTATGGTCGCTGAAGCAACTGCCTATATCGCTAATACATTTACTACAACAGTTACAGCATCTACAGGTAGTACCAACGATACATTTACATGCGGCGATACATCTTGGATGGTTGCAGGCGATCCAATTAGATTCTCTGCATCGAACGGAGGAGTAACCGCAGGCGTAACCTACTATGTTCACACTGTTGTAAACTCAACAACATTTAAAGTAACTACCACACTAGGCGGCTCTGTGCTAGATTTAACCACAGCAGGACCGTTTTCGATGACTGTATCTTATTATTACAGTGTATCGACTTGTGAAAGAGACGTAGGATTATTTGTTGACGGAATTGTCAAAGACTTAATCTATACAGGTAATTATTATTCAACGTTAACAGGCAGATATTACAGAAGTGCGTTAACTGGTTCCAAACTAGAAGACATGTTCTATGTACGCAACGGTTGCGGTTTAAGAAACTGCACACTTTTAGGACTTGACGGAACGTCTGATGGTAATACTACAGGAGTCCAATCAGCACTAAGTGTCGCCAATGGATACGGTACTCAGCGTCCAAATGCTGGTGCTTATGTTTCTCTAGATCCAGGTTGGGGTCCAAACGACAGTCGTGCTTGGGTAACTAATAAATCTACCTATGTACAAAACGTAACTACTTTTGGTACAGGTTGTACAGGCCAGAAGATTGATGGAACATTACACAACGGTGGCGTTGACTCTATCGTATCCAATGACTTTACACAGGTATTGAGTGATGGTATCGGTGCATGGGTATTAAACCTAGGCCGCGCAGAACTTGTTTCTGTGTTTACTTATTACTGTCATATTGGTTATCTAGCAGAGAATGGTGGTAAGATTCGTGCTACTAACGGTAACAATTCTTACGGAGATTTTGGTTCTGTATCTGAAGGTATTGACGTCACAGAAACTAAGATTACTGGACAGATCAATAACCGAGCATCTGAAGCCAACGTAGCCAACGTGATTGTCAGCGGCACTGAAATATTAGCATTCGAATATGCTAACTGCGGTAGCGAATATACATCAGCCACATATACAATTTCTGGCTCAGGTTCCAGCGCAGCCGCAACAGGAAACGAAACACGAGACGGTGCCGTATTCAACATTAGGATGACTGATCCGGGTGATAGTTCTGGTACAGGTGGTACAGGATATATTTCTGCATCTAACCAAGCACAAACTGGTAATACAACTGCTATTACTCTTGCAGCGGCAGATACCGCAGGTAGCAGTGTTTATACTGGTATGGCTATTTTCTTAACAGCAGGTGCAGGTGCAGGACAATACGGTTATATAAATTCTTATAACGCAGGTTCTAAAGTTGCACAGATTTACAAATATTCAACAGGTACAGCAGGTTGGGATCACGTAGTTCCAGGAAGAACTATTGCTGCTTCTTTAGATGTTACTACAACATACGAAATTACACCACGAATAGAATTAACAGCACCTCCATATACTGTAACTACTACATCAATGTCCGCTGCAAGAAGTTGGACCGATCTAGTTTACGGTAACGGATATGCAGTATACACTGGTTTAACAGCAACAGGATCAGTATCCGGATCACTTGCAACATTTAATGTTACAAGAGTTAACGGAACATACACTGTAACAGTTAATGTTCCTGGCAATTTATATGCAGCAGGAGAAACTTTAACAATTTTAGGTACTTCTCTAGGCGGAACAACACCAGCACACGATTTAACAATTACAGTTACATCAGTGAATAGTCCAAGCGGCAGTATTGCTAGAATTACTTCAGCAGGAAATGCTGTTCCTCCAAAATATGTAGCACTAGCCAGTGGTACAACATCTGGAGCATATTCTCTAGATGGTATAACATGGGTAGATATTACTTTACCTACAGCCTCTGCACCAACAGGTGCTACCAGCAATCAATGGAGAGCCATCGCTTACGGTGTCGTGAGCAACGTTAGTTACTATGTTGCTGTGGCTAGAGAAACTTCTGTAGCAGCATATTCAACAGATGGTATTAACTGGACCGCTGCTAACCTAGGTGACGTGGCTGACTGGACTGATATTGCTTACGGTAATGGAACATTTGTAGCAATTGCAGAAAGTACATCAGGATCTGCACTACGCTCTGTATCCACAAACGGCGGAGCCACTTGGAGCCTTGGCACATTGGCAGGCGCAGGAGCAAGATGTATTGCATACGGCGGAACTCGATTTGTTGCTGTAGAAGGCAGTTTCTCAAATCAAGTTTCATATTCTACAAACGGAGTGACCTGGACTAATACCACAATGCCAGCCAATGACGATTCTACTAACTCTAATTGGGTAGATATCGCATACGGTAACGGACGTTTTGTGGCAATTGCAGAAAACTCTGCAATGGCAGCATACTCGTTCGACGGTGCAACATGGGTTAAGAGCAATTTACCTGCTATAGCAGAATGGACATCGGTGTCATATGGACAAGGTTTATTCTATGCTACATCATTAGGAGACGTAGCAGCAAGTTCTGAAGATGGCGTAAACTGGACTGTTCGTTCGTCAGCATATGCTTCATTGACTGTTACTGCTACTGCCAAAGATACCGATGCTGGATATATCGCAAGAACATTACCTAGCACTGGATATTGGACTGACGTTTTATGGGACGGCACACAATTTATTGCGGTAGGACATGACAACGGAGTAACACCTGCGGCCTACGGTGCTAGAAGTACCGACGGAGAAACATGGGTTTCTGTTACATTCCCTCTAGTCAGCAGCCAGTACGAATATACTGCTATTGCTTACAATGGAACTAACCAATATATTGCTATTATTAATAATACTCGTCATATTGCTTCTTCATCAAACGGTACTACCTGGACAGGAACAGTTAATGCTATTCCAACATCCGGACAATGGGCAGATATGGTCTACGGCAACGGACGTTATATTGCTGTTAGTTCTGCACAAAACAGAACTGCATACTCCACAGATGGAACAACCTGGGCCAACGGTAGCATTTCTGCACTGTCTAACGAATACACAGGTATTGCTGTAGGTACTATTGGAAGCACTACATATTTTGTAGTAACCACTGGGTTAACTGGAACTAGTCAGGTTAGTGCATACAGTACCGACGGCTTAACATGGACCGCTAATGCCACTGGATATCCAAGTGCTCAGTACTGGAGTTCTGTTGCATTCGGTGGCGGTCGATTTGTTGCAGTTTCAGGTAATGCTGCTATCACTAGTACAGCGGCAGCGTATTCTACAAATGGAACTACATGGACTGCTGCAACAATGCCAGGCGCAGCCGCAAAATGGAATAAAGTTGTGTACGGAGGCGGAGCATTCACAGCATTTGCCTACGGTTCAAATAGAACCGCATATTCCACAGACGGTACAACATGGGTTGAAGGCCCTGCAATGAGTTCTTCTGCAAATTGGAATACTGCGGCATACGGAAACGAGCGCAATGTGGTCTTAGCAACTACCGGCACAACCGCAGCAACCAGCAACAACTGGGCATTAGACACAAACTTATTAACAACTTCAAGTACAACTGCACTAGAAGTTGGAGATAGAATTAGATTTACTTCAGGATTGATTGGAGGCTTGAGATCTGACACTAATGGTTATTATTTTGTAAAAACTGTTAAGAACAGTACTCAATTCACTGTTTCGACTACGGCCACAGGTTCTAACGTTGTACTCAGCACTGGCAGCGGCTCTATGGCAGCGACCAGCAGCAAAGGTTATGTAGAATCTGCACTAGGTAATCCAGGTGGCACACCTCGTTGGGTAGTGGTAGGAACTGGAGCACAAGGAGCATTGAATATACGCCAAGGTGCTAGAACTAGAGCCAAGGCCGTGGTCGCAGATAATAAGATCACCGGCATTAGATTACTAGAACCAGGTTCGGGATATGTAACTGCTCCAACATTGACTATCACTGATCCTAATAATACAGGAGCAGATGCTTCCACAGGAGTAAGAATCGGAAACGGTGCTCTAGCACAACCAACCTTTACTAACAGAGGAAGTAATTACACCGCTGCCGCAGTAGAAATTACCGGCGACGGTTATGCAGATAACTATCAAGTGACTGCGTTCGTAGCGTTCAAGGGATTAACTGGTGTTCCTAAACAAGGTTCTAACGTACAAATTGCCGGTATCGATGATGTATGGTACAGACTGGTTAACGTAACTAACTTGTTAACCGCGTCTGACGGAACTTATACAGCAACATTACAGGTAAGTCCTGCAATAGGAGCAGCAGAAGCCCCAGACCACGACACTGCTACAACGATTCGCAGACGTTATTCACAGGTTCGTCTAACAGGCCATGACTTCTTAGATATTGGTACCGGTAACTTTACCGAATCTAATTACCCAGGTCTACCATTAAACGATCCAATACCCGCTCAAGAAACACAAGGCGGTGGCGGAGGCCGTGTATTCTGGACTGCTACTGACCAGGACGGTAACTTTAGAGTTGGTGGTTTGTTCAACGTTGAACAGAGTACTGGTGTTGCAACACTTAATGCAGATGCGTTTAATATCGCTGGTTTGAATGAACTTTCACTAGGCTCAGTAGCATTGGGAGGTTCTGGAGCAACAATTACAGAATTCTCAACAGACCCGTTCTTTACACAAGATTCGGACACTGTTATTCCAACACAGCGAGCAATTAAAGCGTATATTAATAGCCAAATTGGTGGCGGGGGTAGTACTTTGAACGTAAATACCCTCACAGCAGGTGTGATTTACATCGCAGGCCAAACTATCACTACAACTACTTCTCAGCAGATTAACATAAATACTAAGGTTAACTTCAAGGGTGGCATTGTAGGTGATGCGCTTGTATTGAATTACTTCTTATTGAACAGTTAATGGAGAATATAGAATGCCAACAGGATTATTAGGTCAAGCAGCACTAGCAGCAGCGACAAATACAACCGTTTACACCGTCCCAGTGGGAACTTTTACGGTATTTTCTGTTTCGGTTTGTAATCGCGGCACTACGACAGCCACAATTCGTATGGCAATAGCAGCGTCCGCTACCCCTACAAACGCAGAATACATAGAATACGACACTCAGATCAGTGCTAACGGAGTTCTAGAAAGAACAGGGCTTATGGCCAACGCAGGAAAACTTTTAGTAGTTTATGCCACTAACGCTAACATCAGTGTCAGCGCATTTGGCATAGAGACTTCTACAACATAACGAGGAGTAGATAAAAAATGGGAAGACAAGTAACTTCTTTCGGCACTGATGCAGTAGTTAATAGAACGGTAACAACTTCAAGTAACGTTCTTGTTAATGAAAGAATCTTTGCTGACGCAACCGCAGCGGCTTTTACGCTAACGTTGCCTGCAAGTCCAACAGTCGGTGATACAATTCAAGTCATCGATGTGGCAGGAATTTGCAGCACAAATAATATTACGATTGCTAGAAATGGACAGAAAATCCAGAATCTAGCAGAAGATTTAATTTTGAATTTGAATAACGCTGCTATCACTATGATTTATAGTGGAAGCACATATGGTTGGGTATTCATCGGACCTTAATAGGAATTTAAATATGGCAAAACTTTCTGATCTTCTTGCCACAAGGGAGGTCACTGCATTCCAGGAAAACTTACCGAAAGGTAAAGTTTATTCTGTTACAGGTATGTCAGCAATGTATGCCTGTGTTAGAACAGAA
>JACCDW011374768.1_pt1 | contig 30686 bp, 34 predicted proteins | sample 7449781 | NCBI WGS metagenome assembly JACCDW01 (sample SAMN15323449, study PRJNA562643) | freshwater metagenome | isolation source: river surface water | place: USA:Blue River Watershed | collected 2017-08-18
GGCAGCCTCTGAGCCTCGGGCTCTGAACACTTCATGGCCCGTTCTGTCGCCATCGTCGATTACGGCATGGGCAACCTGCGATCGGTGTCGCAGGCAGTGCAGCATGTGGCCGCCGGCTCAAGCACCGAGGTGGTGGTCACGTCCGACCCCGCCGTGGTGAACACGGCCGAGCGGGTGGTGCTGCCCGGCCAGGGTGCCATGCGCGACTGCATGCGTGAGTTGCAGCGCACCGGCCTGCGTGAAGCGGTGCTGCAGGCTGCGGCCACCAAGCCGCTGATGGGCGTGTGCGTGGGCATGCAGATGCTGTTGGACCACAGTGAGGAACAGGACACCCCGGGGCTGGGCCTGATCCCCGGGCGTGTGAAGCGCTTCCGACTGGAGGGCCTGCGCCAGGGCGACGGCAGCCGCTACAAGGTGCCCCAGATGGGCTGGAACCAGGCCTGGCAGACGGGTGAGGCTGGCGGCCGCGCAGACGCCACCTGGCCACGCCACCCGATGTGGGATGGGGTGCCCGATGGGGCCTGGTTCTACTTCGTACACAGTTATTGGGCTGACCCTGCGCAAGCCGAACACACGGCGGCCCATACGGATTACGGTGTCCGCTTGTCCTGCGCGGTGGCGCGGGATAACATTTTTGCCACCCAGTTCCACCCCGAGAAGAGTGCCGACCACGGCCTTCAGCTCTACCGCAACTTCCTTCACTGGAATCCCTGACCAGCCATGCTGCTGATCCCTGCCATCGACCTCAAGGACGGTCACTGCGTGCGCCTCAAGCAAGGCGACATGAACGACAGCACCATCTTCTCGGAAGACCCGGCGGCCATGGCGCGCCGGTGGGTGGATGCCGGCGCACGCCGGCTGCACCTGGTGGACCTCAACGGCGCCTTTGCCGGCAAGCCGGTCAATGAAGGGGCGGTGAAGTCCATCCTGCGCGCGGTGGGGGACGACATTCCGGTGCAGTTGGGCGGCGGCATCCGCGACCTGGACACCATCGAGCGTTACCTGGACGACGGCATCAGCTATGTGATCATCGGCACCGCTGCGGTGAAGAGCCCGGGCTTCCTGAAGGACGCCTGCAGTGCCTTTGGCGGTCACATCATCGTGGGCCTGGATGCCAAGGACGGCAAGGTGGCCACCGACGGCTGGAGCAAGCTCACCGGCCACGAAGTGGTCGACCTGGCCAAGAAGTTCGAGGACTATGGCGTCGAGGGCATCATCTACACCGACATCGGACGCGACGGCATGCTCACCGGCATCAACATCGACGCCACGGTGAGGCTGGCGCAAGCCCTGACGATTCCGGTGATCGCCTCGGGCGGGCTGAGCAACCTGGCCGACATCGAGGCGCTGTGCGCGGTCGAATCCGATGGCGTGGAGGGCGTGATCTGCGGCCGCTCCATCTATACCGGCTCTCTGGATTTCAAAGCGGCGCAGGCGCGGGCGGACGAGCTCAATGGCTGAGCGGGGCCGCTGATGCTGGCCAAGCGCATCATCCCGTGCCTGGATGTGACGGGCGGTCGTGTCGTCAAGGGCGTGAACTTCGTCGAACTGCGCGATGCCGGCGACCCGGTGGAAATCGCGGCGCGCTACAACGAACAAGGTGCCGACGAACTCACCTTTCTGGACATTACCGCCACCAGCGACGGGCGCGACCTGATCCTTCACATCATCGAGGCGGTGGCCTCGCAGGTCTTCATCCCGCTGACAGTGGGCGGCGGCGTGCGCGCAGTGGAGGATGTGCGGCGGCTGCTGAATGCGGGCGCCGACAAGGTGAGTTTCAACTCGGCGGCCGTGGCGCGGCCCGAGGTGATCCGCGAGGCGTCCGACAAGTACGGAGCCCAATGCATCGTGGTGGCCATCGACGCCAAGCGCCGTCAGGGTGCCGACGAGGCCGCGCGCGGCCCTGGTTGGGATGTGTACACCCACGGTGGCCGCAAGAATGCGGGGCTCGACGCCGTGGCCTGGGCGCGGCAGATGGCCGAGTTCGGCGCCGGTGAAATCCTGCTGACCAGCATGGACCGCGACGGCACCAAGATCGGATTCGACCTTGACCTCACGCGTGCGGTGAGCGATGCCGTGCCCGTACCGGTGATCGCCTCCGGTGGCGTGGGTGAGCTGCAGCACCTGGTGGATGGCGTGCAAAAGGGCGGCGCTGACGCGGTGCTGGCTGCCAGCATCTTCCACTATGGGCAACACACGGTGGCGCAGGCCAAGGCCCTGATGGCCGCGCGCGGCGTGCCGGTGCGGCTTTGAAGCACAGCGCTGCGCCTGGTGAGGTGCGCCTGATCGGCGGCCAGTGGAAGCGCAGCAAGCTGCCGGTGGCCGACCGGCCTGGCCTGCGGCCTACGCCCGACCGGGTCCGCGAAACGCTCTTCAATTGGTTGGGACAAGACCTCAGCGGCTGGGCCGTGCTGGATGCGTTTGCCGGCAGTGGTGCCTTGGGATTCGAAGCGGCTTCGCGCGGGGCGCGGCCCGTGGTGATGATCGAGTCCGACAAGGCCTTGGCACGCTCTCTGGGCGACACGGCTCAACGTCTGAGGGCCACACAGGTGCAGGTGGTGGCTGGCGACGCGCTGCAGTGGATGGATCGACTGGCCGCGCCCAAGGCCTTCGACCTCATTCTGCTGGACCCTCCCTTCGAAAGTGACCTCTTCGAGGCTGCGTGGCGCGCTGCCATACCCTTGCTGGGCGCGGGGGGCTGGCTGTACCTGGAAGCCCCGGCACAATCGGACCTGCAAGCCCCGGGCTTGCACCTGCACCGCCACTTGAAGGCCGGTGCGGTGCATGCCCACCTGTGGACCTGCCGCGAGGCCAGCCTGACATGAACCCCAACCACGGCGTGACCGCCGTCTACCCCGGCACCTTCGACCCCATGACCTTGGGCCATGTGGATCTCATGCGGCGCGCTGCACGGCTGTTCAGCTCGGTGATCGTGGCCGTGGCCGCCGGACATCACAAGCGCACGCTGTTCAGCCTTGAGGAACGTCTGGCGATGGCGCGAGAGGCCTGCGCCGCCTGGCCGCATGTGCGGGTGCTGTCCTTCGACGGCCTCTTGCGCGACTTCGTGGTGGGACAGGGCGCAAGCGTGGTGGTTCGCGGGCTGCGCGCGGTGAGCGATTTCGAATATGAGTTCCAGATGGCGGGCATGAACCGGCAGTTGATGCCCGATGTGGAAACGCTGTTTCTCACGCCCAGCGACGCATACCAATTCGTCAGCGGCACCTTCGTGCGCGAGATTGCGATGCTGGGCGGCGACGTGAGCAAGTTCGTGGCACAGCCGGTGCTACAGCGCTTGCAGCACAAGAAGCTCGTGCGCGAAGGCGGCGCATCCGCCCAGGGCGGCGTGTAGGCGGGGTCTGACCATGGCGCTGATGATCACCGACGAGTGCATCAACTGCGATGTGTGCGAGCCCGAGTGCCCGAACGACGCGATTTCGATGGGCGAGGAACACTACGACATCGACCCCCAGCGATGCACCGAGTGCGTCGGCCATTTTGAAGAGCCCCAGTGCCGCCAAGTGTGCCCAGTGGACTGCATCCCCCTGAACCCCTTGGTGAAGGACGACCAGGCCTCGCTGTGGGCACGCTACCGGCGCCTGCAGCAGGAGGCTAAGGCATCGGCGGCTTCGCCGGCTGCCGATGGTGGGGGCGCGCCATCCGCCTGAGCTCGGCCTCGCGCAGCGCCTGGCTTCGCGCGTTGCGGGTGATGTCCACCTTTTCTTTGCCGATCACGCTGGGCTGAGCCTGCGGCCGCGCCGCATGCAGGCGTTCATCCTGGGCGCGTTGCCGCGCCATGCCTTGGGCCCATCGCGCTTCATCCTGGGCGCGCTCCGCCGCGGCTCGTTGCTGATCTCGGGTTCGGGGGTCTTGTGTGTGCACGGGCTGGCCCTGGGGGCAGGGTTGGTCGCTGTAGACCGCCACCGACGGTGAGCCGGGAGCGGGTTCACACCGGAACACGGCCCCGACGCTGGTATGGCCCGTGAGGGTGGCGGCCCGCGCCGGCAGGGTCACCGCTGTGAGCAGGACTGGCTGCAGCAGCTGCACGAGCAGCAGGCCAGGCAGGCCAGGCAGGTGCAAGGCAGCTGGGCGCATGGGTTCAGGCTGCAGCAGTCGGATTGGCGTCGGGGTTGACCCCCGGTCCCTGATCTGAGGGCGGTTTCGGTGGTTTGGGCGGTTCGGGCGGTTTCGGCGGTTTGGGCCGGGGTGGCTGCGCGTGCACCACGCGGCCAGCCTTTTCCATATCGCCCAAGAGCATCGGGTCAAGGGCTTGGAGTGACTTGTCCATGGCCTGCTGCACCAGATCGCGCTCGGAAGCGGGTGGCTTGCGCAGCACATAGGCAGCCACCTCGGCGCGCTCGCCTGGGTGGCCGATGCCCAGGCGCAGCCGCCAGTAGTTGGGCGTGCCCAATTGGGCTGTGATGTCCTTCAGGCCGTTGTGCCCGGCCGACCCGCCACCCTGCTTGAGCTTGACCTGACCGGGCAGCAGGTCAAGTTCGTCGTGCACGACCAGAACCGACTCGGGAGGGATCTTGAAGAACCGGGCCAGTGCGCCCACGGACTTGCCGCTGAGGTTCATGTAGGTTTGCGGCTGCAGCAGCCAAACCGGGCCATCGACACCGGCCAGCGGCGCGTTCACCCGAGCGACCTCACCGAAGTAGGCCTTGTCCGGCGAGAGCCTGGCCTTGAGGCGGTGGGCGGCTTCGTCGACCCACCAGAAGCCGGCGTTGTGTCGGGTGTCTTCGTATTCAGGGCCTGGGTTGCCCAGGCCGACGATGAGGCGGATCATGGGTCGGATTATCAGGTTCACCGCCTGGGCCGGGATCCCCCGCTCGGGGGCGAACCCAGCGCAAACACACCCGCTGCTTGGGGTCATGGCCCCGCCACTACACTCGAGGCGGGTGCAGGCGCAATGGGGTGTCTGCAGGCAGGGTGACGGTCGGGCCGCCTCACCATCCGGTTCTTCCGGGAAGCGCGCTGTGGGGCACGAAGCCCACCACGCACACGCGCAAGTTGCCGCCTGGAGCGGCCTACTGCCATGACCCAAACTGCCCTGCCTTGGGTGGCCGCCGCCTTGTTCGCGCTGGCTGTCCTTCATACCTTCAGCACGAAGTTCTTCGAGCACCTGGCACATACGAGGCCCCGGCATGCAGGGCTTTGGCACCTGCTCGGTGAAGTGGAGGTGGTGTTCGGTTTCTGGGCCTTGGTGCTGGCCGTCACCATGTTCTTCATGGTCGGGCAAACCTCCACGCTCGAGTACCTTGAGTCGCGCAACTTCACCGAGCCCTTGTTCGTGTTCGCCATCATGGTGGTGGCCGGCACTCGACCCATCCTGCAGGCCTGTGGCGTCCTGGTCCACCAGGTGGCGCGACGCGTGCCCATGCACACCGGTGTGGCCACCTACTTCCTGCTCCTGGCGGTGGTGCCGCTCCTGGGTTCCTTCATCACCGAGCCCGCAGCCATGACCCTGGCCGCCCTGATGCTGCGTGACACGGTGTTTTCGCAGCAGGTGAGCGAGCGCCTGAAGTACGCCACCCTGGGCGTGCTGTTCGTGAACATCTCCATTGGCGGCACGCTGACGCACTTCGCCGCACCACCGGTTCTCATGGTCGCTGGGACCTGGAACTGGGACATGGCGTTCATGTTCACGACCTTCGGCTGGAAGGCCACGGTGGCGGTGCTGGTCAACGCGTTGGCGCTCACTGCCCTGTTCCGACGCGAACTGCAAGGACTTGGAGAGCCTCAGGGCGCTCGCCTGACCGTGCCGCCCATCATGGTGATGGTGCATCTTTTGTTTCTGCTGGGCGTAGTCGTCTTCGCGCACCACCCCGTGGTCTTCATGGGCCTGTTGCTGTTCTTCATCGGCTACGCCACCGCCTACTCGGCGCACCAGGACCGCCTCATCCTGCGCGAGGCGCTGCTGGTGGCCTTCTTCCTGGCAGGCCTGGTGGTTCTGGGCGGGCAGCAGGCCTGGTGGCTACAGCCCATGCTGATGGGGCTGAGTGCGGATGCCGTGTTCTATGGCGCGACGGCCTTGACCGCCATCACCGACAACGCGGCACTCACCTATTTGGCCTCGCTGGTACCGGGCTTGAGCGACGATTTCAAGGTTGCGATCGTGGCGGGGGCAGTGACGGGGGGTGGTCTCACGGTCATTGCGAACGCACCGAACCCCGCAGGGGTGGCTATCCTCAAGGGACGGTTCGATGAGGGCGTGGTGAATGCGGGCCGGCTGTTGGTGGCGGCCGTGCCACCCACGGTGGTGGCCGCCCTGGCGTTCCGCTTACTGTGATACCCCGGGTGCTGCGGCACAAGCTGATCGCGCGCGCATGAAAAAGGGCGCCTGACGGCGCCCTTGTGAAGCAGACGATGGGGCTGACGAGGCTGACCTGATGGAGGACCAGCCCCGTTGCGGCATCACTTCTTGTTCTGCTTCTCGTCCTTCTTGCCCTTGCCCTTGGCAGGCGCGGCCGCAGGTGCGGCGGCGGTGACGATCTCTTCCTCGGCCTTGGGTTCGGCCACGGACACGATCACCGGGTTCAGGCTGCCGTGACGCACGATCTTGGCGCCCTCAGGGGCCGCGATGTCGGACACGTGCAGGGACTTGCCGCGAACCAGGTTCGACAGGTCGACGCTGATGTACTCGGGCAGAGACACGGCCAGGCACTCGATTTCCACTTCGGTGGCCACATGCGACACGACGCACTTGTCGGTCTTGACGGCAGGCGAATTCTCCTCGCCCACGAAGTGCAGCGGCACCTTCTTGCGCAAACGGGTGGTCTCGTCCACGCGTTGGAAGTCGATGTGCAGCACCTGCTGGCGCCAGGGGTGCATCTGGAAGTCGCGCAGCAGGACCTTTTGTTCCTTGCCGGCCAGTTCCATGTCCAGGATGGACGAGTGGAAGGATTCCTTCTTGAGGGCGTGGTAGAGCGCGTTGTGATCGAGTTCGATCATCGAGGGCTCACCGGCACCGTAGACGATACCGGGCACCTTGCCGGCGTTGCGCAGGCGGCGGCTCGCTCCGGTCCCCTGCAGGGTGCGCTCAAAGGCGACGAATTTCATGAATGACTCCAAGTAGAGCTCGAAGCCCGCGACCAGGCTTCGAAGGAAAAAGACCTTGGGGGCGGTTGCCCTTCAGGCCGGCGATTAGCGGAGGTGATCAGAAGTTGTTGTTCTGCTCCGCAAACAGGGAAGTCACCGATTCACCGTCGCTGATGCGGCGGATCGTTTCGGCGAACAGGAAGGCCACTGAGAGCTGGCGGATCTTGCCGCAGGCAGCCGCATCAGCAGACAGGGGAATGGTGTTGGTGACGACGACCTCGTCCATCTGACTACCGGCGATGCGCTCGACCGCCGGGCCCGACAGGATGGGGTGGGTGCAATAGGCATACACGCTCTTGGCGCCCCGTTCCTTGAGCACCTCGGCGGCCTTGCACAGGGTTCCGGCGGTGTCGATCATGTCGTCCATGATCACGCAGTTGCGGCCTTCGATCTCGCCGATCACATGCATCACCTCGGACACATTGGCTGCCGGCCGGCGCTTGTCGATGATGGCCAGGTCACAGCCGAGTTGCTTGGCCAAGGCGCGCGCGCGCACCACACCGCCTACGTCGGGCGACACGACGACCAAGTCCTTGTAGTTCTTGCTCTTGAGGTCGGACAGCAACACCGGCGAGGCGTAGATGTTGTCGACCGGAATATCAAAGAAGCCCTGGATCTGGTCGGCATGTAGGTCCATGGTGAGCACGCGCTCAACGCCCACGGTCTCCAGCAGGTTGGCCACCACCTTGGCGCTGATGGGCACGCGCGTGCTGCGGGGGCGACGGTCCTGCCGCGCGTAGCCGAAATAGGGGATCACGGCGGTGATGCGGCGTGCGCTGGCGCGCTTCAAGGCATCGACCATGATGAGGAGTTCCATCAGGTTCTCGTTCGTGGGCGCGCAGGTGGGCTGCACCACGAAGACGTCACGGGCGCGGACGTTCTGCTGGATTTCAACGGTGACCTCGCCGTCGGAGAAACGGCCCACGTGCACCTTGCCGAGTTCGACGCCCAGGTGGGTGGCAATTTCCTGCGACAGCCTGGGGTTGGCGTTGCCGGTGAACAGGACGGTGTTGAAAAGCACGGGGAAGTTCTCCGGCGGATCAGAAGCTTTGGCAGGGGAGGAAGGACTCGAACCCTCGCATGTCGGAATCAAAATCCGATGCCTTAACCAACTTGGCGACTCCCCTACACCGGATGCGGCTTGCGCCACACCCTTCAACCTTGCAAGGGCCTGGACCCCTGACTGTGTTCAGCCCAGCTGCTGCACCAGGGGGTGCTGCACCAAGCTCCGACACCAACGCGCCTCCCACTGTTCGGGCTTGGCCTGAAGCAGGCTTTGGCCCGAGGCGGTCGCCATCAAAGGCGCGTTCGCAACGGTTTCTCTTGCAAAGACAGCGCTGCCCGAACCGGTCATCTGGCCGTTGCCCCAGCGGGACTTCAGCCATTGCACCACCCGAGCGATTTCCGCCTCGTGGGCCACGGCCACGGCTTGGAGATCGTTGCAGGTTTCGAACCCGTGACCGTTCACGTTCCCGTGTTCGGTGCCGTCCCCGTCCAACATGGCGTCCATGACGGACGGGTCTGCAAGAAAGCCCTCTACTATAGCAGCTTTGGAGTCGCGTGTGAGGCGCGGGTCTCGAAAAATGGTCTGGGTGCTCACCCCCACGGGGGGCTTGACCACCAGGTAGTGCCGCGGGCGCAGCGCCACCGGGGTGAGTTGCTCGCCAATACCCTCGACGATCGCGCTGCCGCCGCCCAGGAAGAAGGGGACATCGGCACCCAACTTCAGGCCCAGTTCGGCCAAGCGGGCCTTGCTCCAATTCAGGCCCCACAGCCGGTTCAGGCCCATCAGCACGGTGGCGGCGTCCGAGCTGCCGCCGCCCATGCCCGCGCCCGAGGGCAGCACCTTGTCGATGCTGATGTCCGCGCCCTGGGTGCAGCCGCTGGCTGCCTGCAGCAACCGGGCCGCACGCAGGCACAGATCGTCTTCCGGCAGCGCCACACCCAGGTCGTGCCGGCACAACCGGCCATCGCTACGGCCTTCCAGGTGAAGGGTGTCGTGCCAATCGAGCAACACGAACAGCGACTGCAGCAGGTGGTAGCCGTCACTGCGGCGCCCGACCACGCGCAGGAAGACATTGAGCTTGGCGGGTGCGGGCAGGTGCGTGAGCGAGGCCATCGTCATGGGGTGTTGCCAGGCGCGCCCGGCGTGGGCTCGTCCAGCCGCGCGCGCACCGTGATGTCCAGGTCGTTCGGACGGTCCGGTCGGGCGCTGCGCCGAGCCGTGATCATGCGCTCGTGCCAGCCCGCCAGCGAAATCGACCAGCCCAACTGTTCAAAGCCGTCGGACAGCTGTTCATGAGGGGCGCGCGACCAGGGTTCGGCGCGCACCCACTGCAGGATGGCCGCCAGGGGCAGCTCCTGGCCCAGCAGTGTGGTGGCCACCTCATCCAGGGTGGTGCCCGTGCGTTTGCCCTGCGGCGTGATGATCTCGGCCCCCTGTGGAGTCCAGCGTGCCGTGGCCACGGCGGTGCCGATGACCGTCTGCAGCTGCAAGGTGCCTTCGTCGGCGGTGCCGCTGAACTCGAACAGGAGCGTGCCCCCATCGGTGGCACCGGTGCGCGGTTGATGCACACGCAAGCTCAGCCGTCCGCTGAATTGCTGGGGGCTGGCAGCCTGTACGGTGACCACGCGCGATGCCTCGTCCTGCACCTGCCACCCTGCGCAGCCGCCAAGGGCCAGGCAGCACATGGCTGCCCACAGCGCACGCGCCATACCCATCAAAGGTCAACCTTGAGGCGGGCCAGGGTGTCGCGCAACACCTTGTTGCGGGCGTCTCGATCACGCGATTCGCGCCAGATCCTTCGTGCTTCGTCGCGCTGCCCCAGGGTCCACAGCACTTCGCCCAGGTGCGCGCCGATCTCGGTGTCGGGCCGCGCCGCATAGGCCTGGCGCAGCAGTTCGGCCGCGCGGCCGACTTGACCCTGACGAAAGACCACCCAGGCCAGGCTGTCGGTGATGTAGGGGTCGCCCGGGGAAAGCGCCAGGGCGCGCTCGATCAGGCGGTAGGCCTCTTCGAGCCGGATGCCGCGATCGGCCAGGGAGTAGCCCAGTGCGTTGTGGGCATGCGGGTGATCGGGGCGCAGCTCGATGATGCGCCGCAGGTGGCGTTCCATCTCATCGTGGCGCCCCATGCGCTCGAGCACCATGGCCAGTTCGTACAACAGGTCGGTGTCCTGCGGGTGTTGCTCCAGTACCTGCATCAACAGCGCGCGGGCATCCTTCCAGCGTTCCAGCGTGCGCAGCAGTTGCGCCTCGGCCAGCGATTTGTACAGTGCATCGGCCGGCCGTGATTCCGGTACGGCGCGAATCAAGGCGCGGGCCTGGTCTACCTTGCCCTGGCGCGCGAGCACGAGCGCGCGCCGCGCCTGGATGTCCAGCCTCTGCGTTTGGCCTTCCAGCGGTTTGAGCCAGCGCAGCGCGGCAGCGTAGTCGCCCTGGTCGGTCGCCAACTGCGCCAACAGCAGCATGGCCCGGGTGCGCAGGGCGTCGGCGCCGCGCGAGTCGCCGTCTCCATCGGTTGCTTCTGAGGCAGACGGTTCCCCCAAGGACCCGCTGGCCGCAGCATCGGGCGTGCTGGCTGCGGCGGGGCGGCTTGCCTGCCGCTGGGCCGCATCGAGTTCCAGAAAGCGCGTGAGGGCGGTGGTGGCCTGCGCGCGGTCTTGCGCCTCCGCCGCCACCACACCCAATTGGAACCAGGCTCGGGCCGAGTCGGGCATGGCCTGGGTGACCAGGCGCAGCTGCACCAGGGCCAGTCCGTGCTGCTGGCGTTGGGCCAACCACTGGGCGTAGCTTTGCCGCACCAGCGGCTCGGCCTTGGGCTGTTCAAGGTAGCTGCGCACCAGGGGCTCGGCTTCAGGGGAATCGCCGAGCATTTCGACCGCCAGCAAGGCCGGCCCGGGTGCGTCGGGCAGACGCTGCGCCACATCCCGTGCCAGCGACAGCGCCGAGGCGAACTGGCCCGCCTGCATGAGTCCACGCGCCAGAGCGAGCTGCGCCGGCGTGCGCAATTCCGGCCGCTCAGCCAGGGGGATCAGCAGGGACTGCAGCAACTGCAAAGCGGCTCGAGGGTCGGGGTGGGCCCGCAGCAGGCGCGGCAAGGCGGCGACCGCACCGGGCCTATCCTCGTCGGGCGTGAGTTCGATCAACCGGCGCAGGGGTTCGATCAAGGCGGGCAGGCGGTTGAGTGCCAGCAGGATGCGCACCTGTGCCCTCACCGCCGCCAGCGAGGCGGGGTGCGCCTGCCGCCAGGCAGTGGCGGCGTTGAGTGCCTCATTGCCGGCTTGCGCCCGCAGGGCAATGTCCACCGCCCGTTCGAACAGGGTTTCGTCGCGGGTGCGCCTTGCGGCATCAAGCAGCACCGCGTAGGCGGTGCCCGGTTCGCCCAGGCGTAGCTCCAGTTCGCCGATCAGCAATTGGTAGAACAAAGGCGCATCCAGCCTCGAGGGGGGCTGAACAGGCGCAGCAGCCTTCTGCGGCTGGGCCACGGCTGAAACCGGCCATGCCAGACACAGGCAAGCGCCGACCAGGGTGCCGACGAGGGTGCTGACCCGGCTGACGGTTGCGGCGCTGCGCGATTTGGGATGAACGGTCATCAGGTGCCTTGTGTGAGCCGCTTTGATGTGAGCCGCTTTGATTCTAGGGAGATTGCCCGCCAATAATGCGAGCCATGCCCGAGTTGCCCGAAGTCGAGGTCACCCGCCAAAGCCTTGCCCCTGCGCTGGAGGGTGCCCGGATCCTGCGCGTGGAGATGGGCAAGCCCCTGCGCTGGCCACTCGGTGTGGAACCCCAGCGTTTGCTGGGTTGTCGGTTTGGCCCCCTGGCTCGGCGGGGCAAGTACCTGTGGATGCCCTTGTTGCATGGCGATTCGACTCCACAGGCGCACGCGGGTTCAGCCAATGACCCACCCGGCGGGCTGTTGGTGCACCTGGGCATGTCGGGCTCTCTGGCCTTCAAGCCCGCAACCGTGTCGCCGGCTGCGCCGGGACTGCATGAGCATGTGCGCATCCACACCGATCGTGGTGTGCTGGGCCTCACCGATCCGCGCCGCTTCGGCGCTGTGGTGTGGGCGCCGGCACTGGACCAGAATCCGGCGGCCAAGCTTCTGGCGGGCCTGGGGCGTGAGCCCGATGACCCTCAACTCAACGATGAGTGGTTCCATGCGCAGTTGCGTGCCCGCCGCGCCCCCATCAAGCAGGTGCTGTTGGCCGGAGACGTGGTGGTCGGTGCGGGCAACATATACGCCTGCGAGGCATTGTTCGACGCGGGCATCGATCCGCGTCTTCGGGCCAACCGCTTGAGCCGTCCAAGGGCAGCGCGCCTTCTGAGCGCGGTGCGCCACACCCTGGCGCAAGCCCTTGCCTTGGGGGGGTCCACCTTGCGTGACTTCCGCGATGCGCACGGCATGAGTGGTGCGTTTCAGGACCAGGCCAGGGTGTACGGCCGCGAAGGACTGCCCTGCGGCCGTTGCGGCACGCCCATCCGCCGAGTGGTCATGGGCCAGCGCTCAACCTTCTTTTGTCCGACATGTCAAAGGCGGTGAGTTCCTTGGCTGACTGCGGCACCGGTGCGCAGGACTTTGCTGAGCGCGTGGTGGCCTGGCAGCACCGGTATGGACGCCACGGCCTGCCCTGGCAAGGCACCCGTGACCCCTACCGTATCTGGCTGTCGGAGATCATGCTGCAGCAGACCCAGGTGTCGACCGTGTTGCGCTACTACGGCAGATTCCTTGAGCGCTTTGCCACGGTGGCAGACCTGGCGAATGCGGGGGTGGAGGAGGTGTTGGCCCTGTGGAGCGGCTTGGGCTACTACAGCCGTGCGCGCAACCTGCACGCCTGCGCGCAGGCCGTGTTGGCGCGCCATGGCGGACGGTTCCCAACCGATGCAACTGTGCTGGAGAGCCTGCCTGGCATCGGCCGGTCGACGGCCGCAGCGATTGCCGCCTTTTCGGCGGGCCAGCGCGTGGCGATTCTGGACGGCAACGTCAAGCGCGTCTTGGCTCGCCACCGCGCCTTTGGGCAGGATGTGGCCACTCCTGCGGGGCTGCGGGCCTTGTGGGACCTTGCGCAGACCTTGCTGCCCAGTGGCGCAGGCATCGAAGCGTATACCCAGGGGCTGATGGACCTGGGGGCCACGGTGTGCGTGCGCAGCCGTCCGCAGTGCGGCCACTGTCCGGTGCAGGCCGACTGCGTGGCCCATGCGCAAGGCCGCCCACAAGACTTCCCGGTGAAGTCCCGCCGCATGAAGCGTGGCGTGCGGTCTTCGGTGCTGCTCATGGCCCTGAGGCCGGGTACGCCGCAGGTGCTGCTGCAGCGGCGGCCGCCCAGCGGCATCTGGGGTGGCTTGTGGACCTTGCCGGTGTTCGATGACGAGGCACAGCTTGAGGCCGCCTTGGCGATGACGGCGGTGACGGCGGTGCCGGTGGTGGGATCGGCCGAGGGTCAGCCCCAGACTGGACCGGCATGGGAAGCCTTGCCAACGGTCCATCACGCGCTGACGCACCTGGATTGGGCGCTTCAGCCGCGGCGGCTATGGGTGGCCGACGCGCGCGTGGCACGCGCCATGACGGCGGCCTTGGCGCAGGCCTTGAGGCCGTCGGTGGATTCAGGGCCGGCGCGAAGCGCGGAGGCCGACCTGTGTTGGATGGGCCTGCAGGAGGCACTGGCCTGTGGCCTGCCGGCGCCCATTCGGGTGTTGCTGGAAGCGCAGGCGGCCACGCCGGCTTGAGGCCCTACTGTCTGGGCCCACGCCCTTGACCCCGCACCACTCCCTTGGTGCGAAGGAACTCATCCACCAACTTCAGCCGCATGACCGGATCTTCGAGTTCCATCAGCCTTTGCTTGGCCGCCAGGCTGATGGGCAGGATTTCGCACCAGCGGTTGGCCACCCAGCCGGCCTGACCCAATTCGTGCGGAAGCGCAAAGGGCTCCAGGCCCTGTTCGCGCATGGACGCAATGGCGTCCACCAGGGCCTGCACCGTGCCGGCCAGGGCATCGGGCGGACTGGCCGCTTCATCCGGCGCCACCGGGATGCCCTGCGCGCGCCACAGCCCATCGGCCTGCTGGTGCGGATGCTGGATCTTCACCCGTTGCGTGCCGATGCAGCGGATCTGCAGGATGCCGGGTTGGTCGGCATCCACCTCCTCAAGTTGGGCCAGGGTGGCGCAGGCCTCCAAACGCGCGGGGGGTTCGCTTCCGACGGGGGCCGATGCGCGCTGCACCTCGGAGCCCTGTTTCAGGCACACCACGCCGAAGGGCTCGCCTTGGCGCAGGCAGTGGCCCATGAGGTCGAGGTAGCGCGCTTCGAACACCTTCAGGCCCAGGATGCCACCGGGGAAGAGCACGGTTTGCAGAGGAAACAGCGGTATCGATTCGTACCACTGCGGTGTCAGGCGGGATGGCTGGCTCACGGGGTACCCCCGGCGGCGAGTTCACGGTGGCGAAGCAGCGTCACGACCTGATCCTGGAAGAGCGCGGCCAGCTGCTCGGCCACATAGACCGAGCGGTGCTGCCCCCCGGTGCAGCCGATGGCCACGGTCAGGTAGCTGCGCTGATCATGTTTGAATCCCTCCAACCACCGGCGGATGAAGTCGGAAATGTGCTGGATCATCTGCTGAGCCTCCGGCTGGCCCTTGAGGTAGTCCATCACGGCGCTGTCCTTGCCGGTTTGGGCGCGCAAGTCGCGTTGGTAGTAGGGGTTGGGCAAGACGCGCACATCGAAGACGAAGTCGGCATCCAGGGGTACGCCGTGCTTGTAGGCGAAGGACTCGAACACGAGCGTGAGCCGGCCGTGTGGAATGCCCAGGAGGTCACGAACCGTACCGCGCAGCTGTGCCGGCAGCAGCTTGCTGGTGTCTACGACGGTGGCCAGGTTGCGGATGTCGGCCATCATCTCGCGTTCCAATGTCAGGGCCTCTACCAGGGCGCGCGGGTCCGCCAATTGGCCTGCGCCGTCCAGGGCGGCGCGGCCGGTCAAGGGGTGGGGCCGCCGGGATTCGGAGAACCGGCGCACCAGGGCCTCGTTGGCTGCATCCAGAAAGATGGTGCGCAGCTGCAGGCCTTCACCGGCCAGTTGCCGAATCTGGTCGGCCAACACCGAGGGCGAACCGGTGCTGCGCACATCGACGGCCACCGCCACACGGGGCTCACCCCGCGCCCGTTCCACCTCCAGAAAGGGGCGCAGCAGCTCGGGCGGCAGGTTGTCCACACAGAAGAAGCCGGCGTCTTCCAGGGCGTTCATGACCACCGACTTGCCCGAGCCGGAGATGCCGGTGATGAGCACCAGCTGGCGATCCGATGGATTGGCGCGGGTCATGGGGCTCACGGCGTGGTGGAAGAGCGCCCGCTTTCAAGAAGGCTTTGGGCATGGGCGATGCTGGTGGACAGGCGCTCGCCGCCGAGCATGCGGGCCAGCTCGGCCACGCGCGACTCCCCGTCGACCGGCAGCACCTGACTGCTGGTGTGGCCGCCCCGCGCCTGCTTGCTGACCACAAAGTGGTGATCCGCGCAGGAGGCCACCTGGGCCAGATGGGTAACGGCCAGTACCTGGCGCCGACAGCCCAATTGCTTCATCAGGCGACCGACCGTGTCGGCCACGGTACCGCCCACACCGGCGTCGATCTCGTCGAAGATGAGGGTAGAGACGCCCTCGGTGTCGTGCTGGGCGGTGGTGACGGCGATGGCCAGCGCCAGGCGCGAGAGTTCGCCGCCGGAAGCCACCTTGGCCAGTGCGCGGGGCTCGCTGCCCTCGTGGCCGGCGACGCGCAGTTCCACCGTTTCACGCCCCCAGGACTGTGGCTGCGCTTCGGGCAGCAGGGCCACTTCGAATCGGCCGCCGGCCATGCCCAGTTGCTGCATGGCCTGGGTGACCTGTTGGGCCAGGCGCGGGGCGGCCTTCTTGCGCGCCTGTGTGGCGGCGGCGGCGACACGCTCGTACTCGGCCAAGGCCACCTCGCAGCGTGCCTGCAAGGCCTCAAGGTCACTGGACTGATCGAGGTGCTGGAGTTCGCGCTCCCACTGCTGCAGCAAGGCCGGCAGTTCTTCCGGTTGGCGGCGCAGCCGCCGCGCCAGGCCCATCCAGGCCGACAGGCGCTCATCGAGTTCCTGAAGGCGCGTGGGGTCGAGTTCGGTGTGGCCCAGGTAGCCGCGAAGGCTGTGGGCGGCGTCGTCCACCAGGGCCTGCGCCTGCTCAAGGGTGTCTGCAATGGGGGTCAGGCGAGGGTCATGGCGCTGAACCTCATGCAAGCGCTGCACGGCGGCGTTCAGGCCCCGCCGGACCGACGCCTCATCGTCATCAAGGGTGTCAAGCGCGGACTGTCCCGCTTCGATCAGCGACTGCCCGTGAGACAGGCGAGCATGTTCGTCGTTGAGGTCGCGCCATTGGCCTTCCAGCGGCGCGAGCTTGCGCAATTCACCCAGCTGCCACGCCAGGCCTTCGCGTTCCCGCGCCAGGGCATCGGCCTGGTCGCGTGCCTTTTCAAGTGCCTGCTGGGCCAGTCGCCAGGCCTGCCAGGTGGAGTGGATGCCGCGGGTGTCCACGCCCGCCACGGCGTCGAGCAAGGCCCGTACGGCCGCCGGGCGGGTGAGGCTTTGCCAGGCGTGTTGGCCGTGGATATCCAGCACATGGTCGGCGACGTGCTTGAGTTGCGCCACCGTGGCACTGTGGCCGTTGATCCAGGCGCGACTCTTGCCGTTGGCATCGATGCTTCGTCGCAGGAGCAGCAGGTTGTCTTCGGGTTCCAACCCGGCTTCGGCCAGCCAGGGGTGCAGTGCGGCGGGGCAGTCGAATTCGGCCGTGATGTCGGCGCGCGCAGCGCCTTCGCGCACCACCACGGCATCTGCCCTCTGGCCCAGGGCCAGCTGCAGGGCATCAATCAGGATGGACTTGCCCGCGCCGGTTTCGCCGGTGAGCACCGAGAAACCACCGTGGAAATCGAGTTCCAGCGAGCTGACGATCACGAAATCGCGGATGGACAAGCGCCGCAGCATCACACCACCCCTTCGTGCCAGCGCAGCTTGCGCCTCAGGGTGCCGTAGTAGCTCCAGCCTTGAGGATGCAGGAAGCGGACGGTGTGGTCGGAGCGGCGCACGCGAACCTGGTCACCATGCAGCAGGCTGGCCACGCTTTGCATGTCGAAGTTGGCCGAGGCGTCTTTGCCGGCCACGATTTCGATGCGGACTTCGCCGCGGTCGGGCAGCACGATGGGCCGGTTGGACAGGGTGTGGGAAGCGATCGGCACCAGCAGCCAGCCCGCGATGCCCGGATGCAGGATGGGGCCTCCGGCCGAGAGGGCGTAGGCGGTGCTGCCGGTGGGGGAGGCCAGGATCAGGCCATCAGCCCGGATGTTGGCCACGAACTGACCGTCGACTTCGACGCTCAATTCGACCATGGAAGCCGTGGCGCCGCGGCTGACCACCACGTCGTTGAGGGAAAGGCCTTCGAAGATGCGCTGGCCATCGCGCCAGATGCCCCCTTCGATCATGGTGCGGGACTCCACCTCCACGGCCCCGGCCAACATGGGCGGCAGCACCTCGCGGAATTGCTCGATGGGGATGTCGGTGATGAAGCCCAGACGCCCCTGGTTGATGCCGATGAGCGGCACGTTTTGCCGGGCCAGTTGCCGCGCGATGCCCAGCATGGTGCCGTCGCCACCGAGCACCACCGCCACATCGCAGCGCTGGCCCAGTTCGCCGGCCGGTACGCTGCCGAATTCGGTCAGGCCGGTGTTGAGTGCGGTTTCATGCTCCAGCACCACTTCCACGCCCGAGCGTTCCAGGAAGTGCGCGATGTCTTCCAGCACATTGCGGATGCCTTGGGCCTGGTACTTTCCCACCAAGGCGGCTCGACGAAAGGGCTTGGCCATGATTCGACAGATTAAAACATGGTCGCCCCCGTCTGTGACCACTCCTTGAAGTGACCCTAAACTCGTGGGCAGCCAATCAGCACTATGGACGACCGTTCACGCACCCTGCTCAAGATCCTGGTGGAGCGCTACATCGCCGACGGACAGCCGGTGGGTTCGCGCACGCTGTCGCGCGCCTCGGGCCTGGAACTGAGCCCGGCCACCATCCGCAACGTGATGGCCGACCTCGAGGAATTGGGCCTGATCGCCAGCCCGCATACGAGCGCGGGGCGGGTGCCCACGGCCAAGGGCTATCGGCTGTTCGTGGACACCATGCTCACCGTGCGGCCGCTGGAAGCCGAGCCGGCCCACACCGAGGTGTCGGCTGTGGCCCAGCAGCTGGCGCCGGACCAACCCCAACGGGTGATTGCCAGCGCGGCGCAGATGCTGTCCAACCTGTCGAACTTCGTGGGCGTGGTGACCGCGCCGCGCAAGGCGGGGGTGTTCCGTCACATCGAGTTCCTGCGCCTGGGCGAGCGCCGTGTGCTGGTGATCCTGGTGGCCCCTGATGGCGACGTACAGAACCGCGTCATCTTCACCACCCAGGACTTCACGCAAACCCAACTGGTGGAGGCCACCAACTTCCTGAACACGCACTACGCTGGCATCACGCTGGAAGAGATGCGCCTGCGCCTGAAAGGCGAGGTGGACAGCCTGCGTGCGGAGATTGCGCAGCTCATGCAGGCCGCGGTGGATGCCGGCAGTGAAGCCCTGGCGGAAACCACCGAGCAGGTGGTGATCAGCGGCGAGCGCAATCTGCTCGGTGTGCAGGATTTCGGGCAAGACATGGGTTCGCTGCGGCGGCTGTTCGATCTGTTCGAGCAGAAGGCGCAGCTGTTGCGCCTCTTGGACAACAGCAGCCGTGCCGAGGGCGTGCGCATCTTCATCGGCGGCGAAAGCCGTGTGGTGCCCTTCGAAGAGCTGTCTGTGGTGTCCGCGCCCTATGAGATCAACGGGCAGGTGGTAGGCACGCTGGGGGTGATCGGGCCGACGCGCATGGCCTATGACCGCATGATCCAGATCGTGGACATTACCTCGCGCATGGTCAGTCATGCGCTGAGTCAGAAGTAGCGCTGTCGCCCCTTCAGAACGGGATGCGGCGGGTCAGGATTTGCCACCACATCACCCAGTCGCCCATGAAGGAATACAGCGGCTGCTTGAACGACGCCGGCTTGTTCTTCTCGAAGCCGAAGTGCCCCACCCAGGCAAAGCCATAGCCCAGCAGCAGGCCCAGCAGGATGAGGCCGGGCTGCGCCTTGACCGCGGCCGCGATGAAGCAGGCCAGGCCCAGGCTGGTGCCCACGAAGTGCAGGCGTCGGCAGGTGCGGTTGCTGTGTTCGCCGAGGTAGAAGGGGTAGAACTCTGCGAAGGTGGCGAAGCGCGTGGGACTGGCTTGGGTGCTCATGTCTTGCCTCGTGGGTTGGGGTTGGGTTTGCCGTAGCGAATCTTGGTTGCCAGGATGATGCACGCCAAGGTCAGGGTAACGGCGTTGGCCACGATGATGGGCCATTCGCCCAGTCCGATGCCGTAGACCAGCCACAGCGCCACGCCAACGGTAAAGCTGCTGTACATGCCGAGCGAAATGCCGCTGACATCTCGTGTTCGCAGGGTGAGCAGTGCCTGCGGCACAAAGGATGCCGTGGTGAGTGCGGCGGCGGCATATCCGATCCAGTCCTGCAGAGCCATGTGGGCATGGTAGCGGTTGTTGGCCCCCGCCTAGAATGCGGCCCGCGGGCCGTTAGCTCAGTTGGTTAGAGCAGAGGACTCATAATCCTTTGGTCGCTGGTTCAAGTCCAGCACGGCCTACCATCCGACGGGTGTGTGACCTTGAGACACGGGTCACACAACGTACCCAAGACATGGTTGACAAGCGCGCAGCGAACGGTGTTTTCATGGGTGTTGAAGGGCAACAGGATTAAGGCTCTGCCACCGGCTCGCTCACATGCACGATGCGTTGCTGCCTCGCGAGTTCCCTGGCGGTCGACTCCGCCGGATGCACTCGCACGATCTTCGCGCATTCCAAGCCTATCGGTCCTTACCGGAACTTGGGCGCTATCAGGGTTGGTCTCCGATGTCCGATGCCGAGGCAGCTCAGTTCCTCGATGACATGCATCGTGCACCACTGTTCAAGCCGGGCGATTGGGTGCAACTTGCAGTCGCGGCGCAGGGGTCAGACGCGCTCATCGGAGATATTGGTTTGCATCTGTCAAAGGCCGGAGCCGACGGCGAATTGGGATTCACACTACAGCCTGCATTCCAAGGCCGCGGGATCGCCACCTTGGCAGTCCGTGAGGCCCTGCAACTCTTCTTCTCGGCCAGCAGCATCACGCGAGTTCTTGGCATCACCGACGAGCGAAACATCCGGAGCATCCAATTGCTTGAGCGCATTGGCTTTGAACTCATCGAGCGCCGTCAGGTCGAATTCAGAGGTGAACCTTGCACGGAACGGGTGTACGCCCTTCCTCGAAACTGAAATGGATCAATCCTTTCTGTCCTTTGTTGAAGAGCGGTGGGACGTGTTGCGGCGCTCTCCAGGGTCTGGCCACATCCGAAGCGTTGCCTCACGCCCTGAGCCCACCACACTGGAGATCAGGATTGAAACGAATGAGGCGAAGGCAACCATCACAGCAAGGTCGGCCATGAAGAGCCTTGCGGTTTCGGTGCATCGATTCAAGGACCAACGGGTGTTGAGTGATGGCCCCTGCGGTTCCATGGCCGAGGCTGATCGCCGGCTGCAGTCTCTTTGGGTGGAGTTGTCGGCCTCGCCGTTTGCATGAAAACTGCCGATAAGACCGACACCTTCGATTCCCAGCCCGGTTTGTTCGGCCCCACGATCACCGTTCGGCCCGCGCATGAGGAGGATCGCACCGTTGTGAACGGCTACACCTTTCTGATTGCGCGCCACTGGGGCGGCCCGACGAACTCCGAACTCAAGAACCTGATGCTTGAGCATGCGTTCAAGGCCGCCTCGACCGTTTGGTTCCACATCGGGAGCGGGAACCTTCGGTCTCGTCGGGCCGTGGAGAAGTTGGGCGCACAGCTATCCCACGAGCTGGTCATCGAGGCCGGTGGTAAGCGTCAGGTGGTGCTGCACTACCGGCTTCGGCCTCGCTGGGCGCGCGGCTGAGCGCATTGTTGGCCTCCACCACCGTGCGCAGCATGCGCATGAATTGCTTGCGCTCGCTTACGGGCAGGGGCTCCAGAATGCGCTCTTGCGCCCGCAACATGGCTGGTGTGATCTGCTTGAGCAGCTGATGTCCCTCGGCCGTCATGGTCAACAGGCGCACGCGGCGGTCATCCGGGTTGGCGTTGCGCTGCAGCAGGCCGCGCGCTTCCAGGCGGTCCAGAACACCCCCGGTGGTGGAGGTGTCCAGACCGATCGTACGGGCCAGGGTGCGTTGATCGATTCCGGGCGCAGCCGCCACACCCTTGAGTGCGGCGTATTGCACGGGCGTGAGGTTGAAGGCCTCGGTCTCCTGAAGGAACAGCGCCACGGCAATCTGTTGCAGCCGCCGGATGTGGTGACCGGGCAGGTCGTCGAGTTCGACTGCGCGGGAATTGGATTTGCTTTGGCCCATCAAGGCACCGGGAGGCAAGGGTTCGCCCTCATAGCTGGTGGAAATGCTATCACTACACTTTTCGTCAGTATACTTATCATTTGAAAACGAAATGGAGGCGACCATGCGCACACCCCGACAAGACACGCCGGTCATCGTGGCCGGCGGTGGCATTGGTGGCCTGGCCGCCGCGCTGGCGCTGGTTCGCCAGGGCTACACGGTCACGGTACTTGAACAGGCCCCGGAGATCGGCGAGATCGGCGCGGGCATGCAACTCGGTCCCAACGCCTTCCATGCCTTCGACGCTCTGGGTGTGGGCGACAAGGCCCGCAGCCGTGCGGTCTACACCGAATGCATGGTGATGCATGATGCTATTGACGAGTCCCTGGTCGGCCGGATTGAAACCGGAGAGGCCTTTCGCCAACGCTTCGGTAACCCTTATGCGGTGATCCACCGAGCCGATGTGCACCTTTCACTGCTCGAGGGTGCGCAGGAAAGCGGTCGCGTCACCTTTCACACGAACATCCGCGTGCAGCGCGTCGAGCAGGATGAGGCGAACCAGACCGTTACCGCGATCGACCAGAACGGCCAGCGCTGGACAGGCCAGGCGCTGATTGGGGCGGATGGCGGCAAGTCCGTGGTGCGTGAGCAGTATGTGAACGACCCGCCGCGCGTCACCGGCCATGTGGTCTACCGCGCCGTGGTCGACAAGGCCGACTTCCCTGAGAACCTGCGCTGGAATGCGGCCAGCCTGTGGGCCGGGCCGAAGTGCCACCTGGTGCACTACCCGCTGCGCGGGGGTGAGCAGTACAACGTGGTCGTCACCTTCCACAGTCGCCAGCAGGAACAGTGGGGCGTCACCGACGGCAGCAAGGAAGAGGTGGAAAGCTACTTTCAGGGCATCAGCCCCAAGGCGCGCCAGCTCATCGAACTGCCCAAGACCTGGAAGCGCTGGGCCACCGCCGACCGTGAGCCCATCGGCAACTGGGTGTTCGGCCGGGCCACGCTGCTGGGCGATGCGGCACACCCGACCACGCAGTACATGGCCCAAGGCGCCTGCATGGCGATGGAAGATGCAGTGACGCTGGGTGAAGCGCTCAAGGCCTGCAACCACGATTGGGATTCGGCCCTGCAGCTCTACCAACACAACCGCGTGGCACGCACGGCGCGCATCGTGCTGTCGGGTCGCGAGATGGGGCGGCTGTACCACGCCGCCGGCGTGGAGCGCCTGGTGCGCAATGCCTTGTGGAAAGATCGAAGCCAGGAACGCTTCTACGACGCCATTGAGTGGCTGTACGGCTGGAATGTGGGCAACTGCCTGCAGCAAGGCTGAGCAGGCCGCGCCACTGAATTCAAGAGGGGACACACGATGCACGCACTGGGAAGACTGGAAGATCTGCCGCAGGACTACCGCGATGAACTCACGCGGCTGAACCTGGTGCCGCTGTGGCCCAACCTGCGAGCGTTGCTGCCGCCTGGGGTGCCCAGCCGCAATACGCGCCCGGTGCACTGGCCGTACGCCACCCTGCGCCCCTTGCTGATGCGCGCCGGTGAGCTCACGCCCATGGAAAAGGCCGAGCGCCGCGTGTTGGTGCTGGCCAACCCCGGCCACGGTCTGGACAACATGAAGGTCAGCCCCGCGCTGTACCTGGGCATGCAACTGCTGCTGCCCAAGGAGTGGGCGCCGGCGCACCGGCACACGCCCAATGCGGTGCGCATGATCGTGGAAGGGCGCGGCGCCACCACTACCGTCAATGGCGAGCAGTGCCCGATGGAGCGCGGTGACCTGATCCTCACGCCAACCGGACAGTGGCACGAGCATGGGCACACCGGTGATGAGCCGGTGGTGTGGCTCGACGTGTTGGACTTGCCGCTGATGGTCTACGGCGAGGTGTCGTACTCCGAGGAGGGGCAACGCCAGACAGTCAAGCCTGGGCGCGGTGATCAGGCATACGCGGCCGGTGGCATCGTGCCCACGCCCTGGTTTGAGCGTAGTCGTGAGGCCTATCCGATGCTGCGCTACCCCTGGAAAGACACGCGCGCCGCCCTGCTGGCCCTGGCCCAAAGCCAGCCTGAGCTGCAGGCCGTTCAGGTGACCTATGTGAACCCCGACACGGGACGCGACGTGCAGAACAACCTGGGCTTCGGCGCGATCATGCTGCGCCCAGGACAGACGCTGAAGCTGCCGGCCCGTTCACCGGCCCAGGTCTTCCACTTGATTGAAGGCACCGTTGACGCGCAGATCGTGGGCCAGCGGTTCCAGCTTGCCGAAGCCGACACCTGCTGCGCGCCTGGCTACGAAGCCGTGACGCTGAGCAACCGATCGACCACCGATGCCGCGTTCCTGTTCATCGCCGACGAAGCGCCGCTGCACCGCAAGTTGGGCGTGTACGAAGTGCGTCCGTAAAGCCCGACACGGGCGCCTTCCGCCGACAAAGCGCATGATCTGCTCCATGGCCATGCCTGCGGCCTGGACAGGACACAGGTCGACCTCCGGCGTGAGGCGCCAATGTGACCGCACAATCGCCCCATGCTATTCGACAACAGTTACGCGCGAGAGTTGGAGGGCGCCTTCGTGCCCTGGCAGCCGGCGGCTGCGCCGCGCCCCCGCGAGCGCTTCTTCAACGACGAGTTGGCCGCAGAAATCGGTGGTGGTCTGCTGCAGTGGGAGCAGGACAAGCGAGAGGCGGTGTTCAGTGGCCAGCTGATTCCGCCAGGCGCGCAGCCCATTGCGCAGGCTTATGCGGGCCACCAGTTCGGCGGTTTTTCCCCTCAGCTGGGCGATGGGCGCGCACTGCTGCTGGGCGAGGTGCTGGATACGCAGGGCCGTCGGCGTGACATCGCCTTCAAGGGCTCGGGGCGTACCCCGTTTTCACGCGGGGGCGACGGCAAGGCTGCAGTAGGCCCGATGCTGCGTGAGGTGCTGATCGGCGAAGCCCTGCATGCCCTGGGCATCCCCAGTACCCGAGCCCTGGCGGTGGTGGCCACGGGCGATGTGGTGCAGCGCGATCGGGCCCTGCCGGGCGCTGTACTCACGCGTGTGGCCGACAGCCATCTGCGCGTGGGCACCTTCGAATTCTTTGCGGCCAGGGGTGACGCGCTTCGGCTCAAACGCCTGCTGGACTATGCGGTGGCGCGCCATGCACCGTCGCCCGCTCAGTGGGATGGCGCCAGTGGCGATGCAGCCCTGGCCCTGCTGATGGCCGTGGTGCAGCGCCAGGCGGCGCTGGTGGCGCAGTGGATGGGCATCGGATTCATCCACGGTGTGATGAACACCGACAACATGAGCATTTCGGGCCAGAGCATCGACTTCGGGCCCTGTGCCTTCATGGAGGCGCACGACCCCGATACGGTCTACAGCTCCATTGATCACCATGGGCGCTATGCCTATGGCCGTCAGCCCGGCATCGCGCAGTGGAATCTGGCGCGCCTGGCCGAGGCCCTTCTGCCGGTGATGACGGGCGATGAAGAAGCACGCTTTGCCGCTGCCCGTGACGCGGTGGTGTCATTTGATGCAGCCTTCGACGCAGCCATGGTGCGGGTGTGGCGCGGCAAGTTGGGGTTCTCGCCGGCCGTTGCGGATTCAGATGTGCGCGACTGTGCCCAAGCTTGGCAACAATTGCTGCACCAACACCGCGTGGATCACACGCTGGGCTGGCGCAGCCTGTTGGACCTCGCACCGGATGAGGCCGGTTCGGCGCTGCCCCAGTTCTCGCAGGCTGGGCAGGCGTCGGTACAGGCGTGGCGGGATCGTTGGCATCAGCTGGCCCGTTCGGCGGGCGCAGCGCCGGATGTGCAGGCCCTGCGCCGACACAACCCCGTGCTTGTGCCGCGAAACCACCAGGTGGAACATGCGCTTTCCGCGGCCAGTGACGAAGGCGATGACGGGCCCTTCAGGCAGCTGCTGGCCGCCGTGCGTCGACCCTTCGATGAGGGCCCAGACACCGCGGCCTACGCCCGCGCAGCCCCGCCCGATGTGGCGGCCCGACACCGAACGTTCTGCGGAACCTGAACCGGCCGAGGTGTTCGGCCTTTTCAGAGGAATCGAAGGTCAGCGGGACAGCGGGGCTGATCGCCAGTGCACGTGGTGTGAGGACTGACACAATCACGCGATGAGCAATGCGCGGCTGCAGCAGGTGATCACCTTGGTGTGGGCCGCCCTCTGCTTGGCCTGGGTCGCCTTTTGGCTGCAACGGGGCCGGCCCGGTATGGCCGCCTGCGCCCTGCTGCTGGCCATGCCGCAGGCACCGTTTCTTGCCCTGGAGACCGCTTGGGCCGCCTGGGCAGCGCGCCGCGATGGTGCGCGTCGGCCCTTCGGGGGTGGCGGGCCGATCGAACCCTACCCCAGCCTGCTCACCTGGTGCGGCGCCTGGGCGCAGGAGGTGGTGGCCTCGCTGCAGACCTTTGCCTGGCGACAGCCTTGGGCGTATCGGCGTGAGCCCGATAACCTGAGCCAGGATGCGCGGGGCCGCCGGGGAGTTCTGCTGGTGCATGGTTTTGTGTGCAACCGAGGTTTTTGGAACCCCTGGATGCGGCAACTTCGGCAGGCCGGTGTGCCCTTTGTGGCCGTCACCTTGGAGCCACCCTTTGGCGATGTGGCGCTGCAGGCACAAGGCCTGACGCAGGCATGCGAAAAGTTGATGCAAGCCACCGGCGTGGCGCCCTTGCTCGTGGGGCACAGCATGGGCGGCTTGGTCATCCGCAGTTGGCTGGCGCAGCAGCCCGATGCTGCGGCCTTGCAGCACGAGGTGATCACCATCGGCACGCCGCACCATGGCACGGCCTTGGCGATGCTGGCGCAGTCCACAGCCGCCCGTCAGATGCAGCTGCTCAGCCCCTTCGTGGTGGAACTGGGTCAGCGCGAGTCGGCCGAGCGCCGCTCACGTTTCACCTGCTACTGGAGCGTATGCGACAACATCGTCTTTCCCGCCAGCACCGCTACCCTGCCCGGCGCGCGCGCGGTGGCCGTGCCTGGGCGGCCCCACGTGGCCCTGGCGCACGACCCGCTCATCCTTCGGGATGTGCTGGCGCGCACCAGCCCTCTATAGTGCGCTGCTGATGGCCAAGCTCTACTTCCGATACGCCGCGATGAACGCGGGCAAGTCAACCGCCTTGCTGCAGGCGGCCTACAACTATGGCGAGCGGGGCATGCAGGTGGCCCTGTACACCGCCGCGCACGACAGCCGCAGCGGCAGCGGCGTGATCGGTTCGCGGCTGGGGCTGCACAAGACTGTGGACACCTTCGGGCCGGAAACGGTCTTTCGCCGCGCTGGGCTGCCCGCCGGCATTGCCTGCGTGCTGATCGACGAGGCCCAGTTCCTGACTTCGGAACAGGTGCGGCAACTGCACCGCATGGCCCACCGCGAGGATGTTCCGGTGATCTGTTTCGGCCTGCGCAGCGACTTTCGGGGCGATGGATTTCCTGGCGCGATCACCCTGCTCACGCTGGCCGATGACCTTGAGGAAATGAAGACCATCTGCGCCTGCGGACGCAAGGCCTCGATGAACATGCGCATCGATGCGCAGGGCCGCCGCGTCATGGAGGGCGAGCAGGTGGAAATCGGCGGCAACGAGCGCTACCGGGCGGTGTGCCCCACCTGCTTCTATGCCGATGACGGCGTGGGGCCGGAGCAGGCGCCGGGCTTGTTCGGTTGAGGCCCAGCCTCAGTTCAATCCCAAAGCCACCCGATCCACCGGGTGGTTCTGCCCACCCCGGTGTGCAATCTTGATCGCACCGATGCGGTTGCCCAATTCCACGCAGCGCTGAAGCGGCCAGTCGCGCTCCAGGCCGTAGAGCAGCGCGGCGCGGAAGGCGTCGCCGCAGCCGGTGGGGTCGACGATGGCCGTGGCCTGATGGCCCGGTACGTGCGTGCGCGTGCCCTGGATCCACACCTCACAACCTTCGGCGCCCAAGGTCACCACCACGCCGCGAAGGTGAGAGCGCGACAGTGCTTCAATGCTTTGTCCGGTGCGCTCAGACAACATGCGCGCCTCGTAGTCGTTCACCGCCACCCAGCTGGCCTGCTGCACGAAGGCCTTGAGTTCATCGCCGTTGAACATCGGCAGGCCTTGGCCAGGGTCGAAGATGAAGGGGATGCCCGCAGCGTGCAGCTGCTGGGCGTGCACCATCATCGCGTCGCGTCCGTCGGGGGCGATGATGGCCAGGCGGATGTCCTGCCGGTGGGTGGGCACAGGCGTCAGGTGCGCCTCGCCCATGGCCCCGGGGTGGAAGGCGGTGATCTGGTTGTTCGACTCATCCGTGATGATGATGGCTTGAGCGGTGTAGTTGTGGTCGATGCTGCGCACGCAACTCAGGTCCATGCCCAGTCCTTCCAGGCGGGCCCGGTAGTCGTGCCCGTCAGAGCCCAGGGTGGCCATGACGATGGGCTCTCCACCAAGTGCCTTGTGGGTGTAGGCGATGTTGCCCGCGCACCCACCGTACTCGCGCCGCAACGTGGGCACCAGGAAAGACACATTGAGGATGTGCATCTGTTCGGGCAGGATCTGTTGCGCAAAGCGGCCGTGGAAGTTCGTGATGGTGTCGAAGGCCAGTGAGCCGCAGATCAGGGCAGGCATGGAAAAGCTCCGGTTCGGGTGGTGTCGTGAAGGGGTTCCGGGTCACAAGGGCGTGCCCGAACCGCGTGGGTCAGGGGTAGAAGGGCTGCACGCGGAAACTGCCGATGGCCGCAGGCTCGAGCGCTTTCAGGTCAAGGATGAGGGTGAGCGCTGTGTCAACGCCAGGGTCAAGCTGCTTCAGTGCCGGCTGCATTTCGGCAGCGTCGATCATGCGGCGCGCCAGCACCTCACCCTGTGCATCGACCAAGCTGAAGTCAAAGGCTGGCATGTGCAGCGGCGCATCGCCCGTGTTCAGAAGCTGAACGCGCAGTTGGTGATGCCCCGAGGTATCGTCGCGCGACAGGCTACTGCCCTGCAGGCGCAGCGCTTGCAGTTGGCGCACAGGCGGCAGCTGGCAGCCCAAGGCCTGGCAGGCCTGCACCACCACCGGGCGCGCGGCCGGCCAAGCCTGCGCGATGTGGCCGCGCGCGGCATAGGCCAGCAGCAGGCACAGTGACAGCAGCAGAAGCAGGCCCAGCCCGCGACCGGTGGCCATGGACGGCGCAGGCGCCGGGGAAGCCTGGGCAGCGATGGCAGCGGTGGCCGGAGGGGCGGTGGTTTGGGCAGTTGCTGTGCCGGTGGCCGCAGGCGGGGGCGCTGGCGCCCACGCGGGCTCGGTCTTCATCGCCCCCAAGTCGGGCAGATTGAGGTCGATGTCGGGCATCGGCTGGAAGACTGGCGCCGGGGCTTGTGACGCCGGGACCGGCGCTGGGACCGGCGCGAGGGGTGCAGGTGCCTGGGGTTGGGGCGCGGCCTCGGCCTCGGCTGCCGAGGCAGGCGGCACATCCTGTGTGGTGACCGTGGGCACCTCCAGAGGCTGACCGCTGGGCGTCACGAGATTGGCGGCGGCGTCGAACACCTGCGAGCAGCCACCGCAGCGCACCCAACCCTGGGCTGCCGCCAGTTGCGCACCGGTGATGCGAAAGACGGTGTGGCAGTGGTTGCAGCGGGCGGCCAGGCTCATCGTCGAATCATGCCATGGCAGGGGGCGTGGACCCGGCGCTGCGCCGCGCGGTCATCAGGATCCAGCCGTCCTCTTCGTCACTCACCGTCAGCGCCATCCACGGGGCATAGGCGGCCTTGAGCTCTTCAGCTTGCCTTGCCAGAATGCCCGCCAGCACCAGGTGGCCACCCGGCGCCACATGGCCACACAGGAGTGGCGCCAGCAGCTTCAGGGGTGTGGCCAGGATGTTCGCCACCACGAGTGGGTACTCACCCTGTGCGGCATCGGGCAGGCTGGCCTGCACCGCCACCCCATTGGCCTTGGCATTGTCGACCGTGGCTTGCACCGCGGCGGGGTCGATGTCCACCGCGTCGATATCGTGCGCGCCGCAAAGCCCGGCGCCGATGGCCAAAATACCCGAGCCGCAGCCGTAGTCCAGCATACGGCGCCAGCTGCGCTGCAGTTCGGAGGGTCGGGTGGCCATCCAGCGAAGGCACATGCGTGTGGTGGGGTGTGTCCCGGTACCGAAGGCCATGCCCGGGTCAAGTCGGATCACTTGCTTGGCCTGCGCCGGCGGTTCGTGCCAAGTGGGCACCACCCAAAAGGTGTCGGTGATCGAGACCGGCTCGAACTGGGCCTGCGTCAGCCGCACCCAATCCGCTTCGGGCACCGGCTGGATCGCGTCCACCCGCATGCCTGCCGTCCAGTCCTGCGCCATCAGGAGCGTAGCGGCCTGCGTGGCGGCTTCCTCGGTCTCGAAGGCGGCCTTCAGTACGGAACGGTTCCAGGCTGCAGCGGGTGCTGGCATACCCGGCTCTCCGAACAGGGCCTGCTCGGCCTGCGTGTCGGCGTCGGCATCTTCCACCGACACCGACACCGCGTCGAGTTCGCCGACCAGCACGTCGGAAAGGTCTTCCACCAAGTGCGCTGGCGCACTCAGCGCGAGTTCGGTGAGGGCCATCAGCGACGATGCCCCTGCAGCCAATGCTCCAGGTAGTGGATGCTGGTGCCACCCTCGATGAACTTGGCGTCGGCCATCAGTTCACGGTGCAGCGGAATGTTGGTCTGGATGCCGTCGACCAGGGTTTCCGACAGGGCGGTGCGCATGCGGGCCAGTGCCTGATCACGCGTGTCACCGTGGCAGATCAGCTTGCCGATCATGGAGTCGTAGTTCGGCGGCACGAAATAGTTGGTGTAGACGTGAGAGTCCACCCGTACGCCCGGGCCGCCCGGCGGATGCCACATGGTGATGCGGCCAGGCGAGGGCGTGAACTTGTAGGGGTCTTCTGCGTTGATGCGGCACTCGATGGCATGCCCACGCATCTCGATGTTGCGCTGGGAGAAGGGCAGCTTCTGGCCGGCGGCCACGCGAATCTGCATCTGCACGATGTCGATGCCGGTGACGAGCTCGGTGACCGGATGCTCCACCTGCACGCGGGTGTTCATCTCGATGAAGTAGAACTCCCCGTTTTCGTAAAGGAACTCGAAGGTGCCGGCGCCCCGGTAGCCGATCTTCTTGCAGGCTGCGGCGCATCGGTCGCCGATCTTTTCGATCACCCGGCGTGGGATGCCC
>JACCDW010828984.1_pt1 | contig 30679 bp, 22 predicted proteins | sample 7449781 | NCBI WGS metagenome assembly JACCDW01 (sample SAMN15323449, study PRJNA562643) | freshwater metagenome | isolation source: river surface water | place: USA:Blue River Watershed | collected 2017-08-18
ATGTGGGCGCGCGTGTGCGCGTGCCCGTGTGTGTACACGTGCGCATGCGCGCACGCGAGACCGGATTGTATGAGATGAAAACATTGGTTATTGCAGAGAAGCCTTCAGTGGCTCAAGACATCGTGCGTGCTTTGACGCCGATCGCCGGAAAATTTGAGAAACACGAGGACCACTTTGAGAGTGAAACCTATGTGGTGACCAGCGCGGTGGGCCACTTGGTCGAAATTCAGGCGCCCGAGAAATTTGACGTGAAACGCGGCAAATGGAGCTTTGCCCATTTGCCCGTCATTCCGCCCTACTTCGATTTGAAACCGGTGGACAAAACCAAAACCCGCCTTAATGCGGTGGTCAAACAAGCTAAGCGCAAAGATGTGGGCGCATTGGTCAACGCCTGTGACGCGGGCCGCGAAGGTGAGTTGATCTTCCGCCTCATTGAACAATATGCGGGCACGCAAAAAGCAGGGCAGACCATTCCTTTGGGCAAGCCCGTGCAGCGCTTGTGGCTGCAGAGCATGACGCCGCAAGCCATTCGCGATGGTTTTGACAAGTTGCGCTCGAACCAACAGATGCAGGGTCTGGCCGATGCAGCGCGCAGTCGTTCAGAAGCCGATTGGTTGGTGGGCATCAATGGCACCCGTGCCATGACGGCCTTCAACTCGCGCGATGGCGGTTTCTTCTTAACCACCGTGGGCCGGGTGCAAACGCCGACGCTGGCCGTGGTGGTCGAGCGCGAAGAGCAAATTCGAAAATTCATCAGCCGCGACTATTGGGAAGTGCACGCACAGTTTGATGCGGTGGCAGGCACCTATCCAGGCAAGTGGTTCAACACGGCTTGGAAAAAAGACGCAGAAGACGCTGAGAAAAAAGCCGACCGTGTCTGGAGCGCTGCCGAGGCCGAGGCCATTGTGCAAGCCGTTAAAGGCGCCAAAGCCACGGTCACAGAGGAAGCCAAGCCCACCACACAAGCCAGCCCGCTGCTGTTCGACTTAACCTCTTTGCAGCGCGAAGCCAACGGCAAATTTGGCTTCTCTGCCAAAACCACTTTGTCGCTGGCGCAGTCTTTGTATGAGCGCCACAAAGCCCTCACTTACCCCCGTACCGATTCCCGCGCACTGCCTGAAGATTACTTGCCCGTGGCCAAGGACACCTTCAACATGTTGGCCGACAGCGGCATGAAGCATTTGGCGCCCCATGCCCTCACCGCGCTGAACAACGGCTATATAAAGCCTTCTAAGCGAATTTTTGACAACGCCAAGGTCAGCGATCACTTTGCGATCATTCCCACCTTGCAGGCCCCTTCTGGCTTGTCTGACGCGGAACAAAAGCTGTACGACTTGGTGGTACGTCGTTTTATGGCGGTGTTTTTCCCCAGCGCCGAGTACATGGTGACCACCCGCATCAGCACCGCCGCAGGTCACAGCTTTAAAACCGAAGGCAAAGTCTTGGTCAAACCAGGCTGGTTGGCCATTTACGGCAAAGAAGCGGCCAATGAAGTGGATGACGCCAAAGAAGGCGACAAAGGTCAAAACTTGGTGGCCGTCGCCCCTGGTGAAAAAGTGGGCGTGAGTGAGGTGGAAAGCAAGCCGCTCAAAACACGTCCGCCTGCACGTTATTCAGAGGCCACCTTGCTGGGCGCCATGGAAGGCGCCGGCAAGATGGTGGACGACGACGAATTGCGCGAAGCCATGCAAGAAAAAGGCTTGGGCACGCCAGCCACCCGTGCGGCCATCATTGAGGGCCTGATCAATGAGAAATACATTTTGCGCGACGGCCGCGAAATGATTCCCACCGCCAAAGCTTTCCAGCTGATGACCTTGTTGCGTGGCTTGGGCGTGGAAGAATTGTCCAAGCCCGAACTCACTGGCGAATGGGAATACAAGCTCTCCCAGATGGAGCAAGGCAAGCTGAGTCGCGAAGACTTCATGCGACAAATTGCCGACATGACAGAGCACATCGTCAAAAAGGCCAAAGAGTACGACCGCGACACCATTCCAGGTGACTACGCCACCTTGAGCACACCCTGCCCCACCTGCGGCGGTGTTGTGAAAGAAAACTATCGACGTTATGCATGCGTTGGCAAAGATGCAGCGGCCGATGACACAGCAGCGGCAGGTTGCGGCTTCTCTTTTGGCAAAACACCTGCAGGACGCACCTTCGAGCAAGCCGAGGTGGAGCAATTCCTGCGCGATAAGAAGATTGGCCCTCTGGAAGGCTTCCGCTCCAAAGCGGGTTGGCCCTTCACTTCTGAAATTGCCCTCAAGTACAACGAAGAAGAAAAAAACTGGAAGCTGGAGTTTGACTTTGGCAACGACAAAAACGCCGAAGAGACGGGCGAGATTGTCGACTTCACGGGCAGCGAGTCCTTGGGTGCATGTCCAAAATGCGGCGGTGCTGTGCATGAACACGGCAGCAACTACGTGTGTGAAAAAGCAGTGCCCACCGAAGGACAACCCACACCCACTTGCAATTTCAAGAGCGGCAAAATTGTGTTGCAGCAAGTGGTGGAGCGCGATCAAATTGCCAAGCTGCTCAGCACCGGTAAAACAGACTTGTTAGAAAAGTTTGTGAGCAATCGCACACGCCGCGCCTTCAAAGCCTTCTTGTCATGGAATGCGGAAGAAGGCAAAGTGGTGTTTGAGTTTGAACCACGCACCAGCAAGTTTCCGCCGCGCAAAACACCTGCTAAATATGCAGCTGGCGCTAAAACGGCTGCTGGAAAAACCACGGACAAAGCCGCCGCGAAAACCAAAGCGCCTGCCAAAAAAGCAGCTGCTAAGAAAACGGCTGCCGCTAAAACACCGCGCAAAGCTGCAGTGGGCAACCTCACGCCCAGCGCAGATTTGGCCGCCGTCATTGGCACCGACAAAGTGGCACGCACAGAAGTGGTGAAGAAGTTGTGGGACTACATCAAGGCGCAAGGCCTGCAAGACCCTACCAACAAACGCGCCATCAATGCCGATGCCAAACTCAAACCCGTGTTTGGCAAAGATCAAATCACGATGTTCGAGTTGGCCGGTTTGATTGGCAAACACCTGTCTTAATTGAAAGCCTCGAAGCTTCAAAGCTTCGAGCGTTCAACAAGGCAAAAAAAAGCCCAGCCAGAAATGGTTGGGCTTTTTTGCATTCACGCCGTAGCGTGATGCATGCGCGCATTACTTAGAAATGACGCGAACCATTTCCAAGCACTTGTTGGAGTAGCCCCACTCGTTGTCATACCAGCTGACAATTTTTACGAAGGTGCTGTCAAGTGCCAAACCTGCGTCGGCATCAAACACACTGGTGCATGGCTCGCCGCGGAAGTCGGTGGCCACCACTTTGTCTTCGGTGTAACCGAGCACACCTTTCAAAGCGCCTTGTGATTGGGCCTTCATCTCAGCGCAGATCTCTGCGTAAGTGGCGTCTTTGTTCAACTCAACGGTCAAGTCAACCACGGACACATCGGATGTGGGTACACGGAAAGACATGCCGGTGAGTTTTTTGTTCAACTCGGGAATGACCACGCCAACCGCTTTGGCAGCGCCCGTGCTGGAAGGAATGATGTTTTCCAAGATGCCGCGGCCGCCGCGCCAGTCTTTGTTGCTAGGGCCGTCCACTGTTTTTTGTGTGGCTGTGGCGGCATGCACGGTGGTCATCAAACCGCGCTTGATGCCCCACTTGTCGTTCAACACTTTGGCCACAGGTGCCAAGCAGTTGGTTGTGCAAGAAGCGTTGGACACAATGGCTTGGCCTGCATAGGTCTTGTCGTTCACGCCAAACACGAACATGGGGGTGTCGTCTTTGGAAGGTGCAGACATCAACACTTTCTTAGCGCCAGCGGCCAAGTGTTTTTCTGCGGAGGCTTTGTCCAAGAACAAACCAGTGGCTTCAATCACGATGTCGGCGCCAACTTCGTTCCACTTGAGTGCAGAAGGATCGCGCTCTTGTGTTAAACGGATTTTGCGTCCGTTAACGATCAGGTTGTTGCCTTCCACAGACACGTCACCTTTGAAGCGACCGTGCACGCTGTCGTACTTGAGCATGTAAGCCAAATAGTCGGGCTCGAGCAAGTCGTTGATGCCGACCACTTCGATGTCAGAAAAATTTTGAACGGCGGCGCGGAACACCATGCGGCCGATGCGGCCAAAACCGTTGATACCTACTTTGATCGCCATGATCTATTTCCTTTAAAGTTAAATTTCAATTTGATTCAAGTGAAGCGCTGAACGCAGAAATTATTTTTTCTGCAAAGCCACTTGCACGGTCTCGGCCACGTTCTCTGCCGTGAAGCCGAAGTGTTTAAACAGCACAGGTGCCGGTGCAGACTCGCCATAAGTGTCGATACCGACCACGGCTGCCACACCATACTTCCACCAGCCATCGGTGCTGCCCATCTCAACCGCCACGCGTGGCAAGCCGGCTGGCAAGACTTCAGATTTGTAGCTGCTGGTTTGACGATCAAAGGTGGTGGTGCTGGGCATGGAGACCACGCGCACACCAATTTTCTTCTCGGCCAACAACTCTTGGGCTTTCAAAGCCAATTGCACTTCAGAGCCTGTGGCAATGATCACGGCCTTGGCTTTGGCAATGCCCACGCGTGAAGGCTCGGCCAACACATAAGCGCCGCGGCTGATCTCGCCCAAATCCGTCTTGGGTGCATAAGGCAAGTTTTGACGTGACAACAACAGCGCGGTAGGACGGTCTTTGTTTTCCAAAGCCACGGCCCAAGCCACAGTGGTCTCGGCTGTATCGGCAGGACGCCACACATCAAGACCTGGAATCAAACGCAAACTGGCAGCGTGTTCAATCGACTGGTGTGTGGGGCCATCTTCGCCCAAGCCAATGGAGTCGTGCGTGAATACATGGATTACGCGTTGCTTCATGAGGGCAGCCATGCGAATGGCGTTGCGTGAGTAATCGCTGAACGTGAGGAAAGTGCCGCCGTAAGGGATGTAGCCGCCGTGCAAAGCCACGCCGTTCATGATGGCGGCCATGCCAAATTCGCGCACGCCATAGTTGATGTGGCGGCCAATCAGGCCTTTGTCGTTCTTCACCACATCACCTGCCAAGTTCATGCGCAGGGCGGGTGTGGAAGACGTGTTGGTGAGGTTGGAGCCCGTCAGGTCAGCAGAGCCGCCTAACATTTCTGGCAAGGCAGCCGTGAAAGCTTCCAAAGCCAATTGGCTGGCCTTACGGCTGGCCACGGTTTCGGCTTTGGTGTGCGCAGCAATGACCGCATCAACCGCAGTTTGCGCAAAGTTCTTGGGCAACTCGCCTTTCATGCGGCGCACAAATTCTTTGGCCAATGCGGGGTGTGCAGCTTTGTAAGCAGCAAACGCTTTGTTCCAATCAGCTTCGCGCGCGGCGCCACTTTGCTTGGCATCCCAGTTGGCGTACACATCTTTGGGGATGACGAAGGGCTCGTGTGCCCAGCCCAAAGCTTCGCGTGTGAGTTTGATTTCTTCGGCGCCCAAAGGTTCGCCGTGCGCCTTGGAGGTGTTGGCACGGTTGGGGCTGCCTTTGCCGATCGATGTTTTGCAAACGATCAGTGTGGGCTTGTCGGCGCTGTTTTTGGCATCGGCAATGGCTTTGGCCACAGCAGCAGCGTCATGGCCGTCCACTGCATCAATCACGTTCCAGCCGTAGGCGGCAAAACGTTGCGGTGTGTTGTCAATGAACCAAGGGGCCACTTGACCGTCAATCGAGATGCCGTTGTCGTCGTACAGCGCAATCAGTTTGTTGAGTTTCCAAGCGCCCGCCAAAGCGCAAGCTTCGTGGCTGATGCCTTCCATCAAGCAACCATCGCCCATGAACACATAGGTGTGGTGGTCGACGATGGCGTGTCCAGGCTGGTTGAATTCGGAGGCCAACAATTTTTCGGCCAAAGCCATGCCGACGGCATTGGTGATGCCTTGACCCAAAGGACCGGTGGTGGTTTCAACGCCAGGGGTGATGCCCACTTCGGGGTGACCGGCGGTTTTGCTGTGCAACTGGCGGAAGTTTTTCAATTCCGTCATGGGCAAAGGATAGCCTGTGAGGTGCAGCAATGCATACAGGATCATGGAGCCATGGCCGTTGGACAACACGAAGCGATCGCGGTTGGGCCAGTGGGGGTTTTTGGGGTTGTGTTGCAGGTGCTCGCCCCACAAAGCCACCGCCATGTCGGCCATGCCCATGGGCGCGCCGGGGTGACCCGAATTGGCTTGTTGAACAGCGTCCATGGCCAGGGCACGGATGGCATTGGCCATTTGTTGAGCTGCGGGTTGGGTGATTGCCATGGGGGCTCCAAAAAATGAGTCAGTGGGAATTGACAATGAAATTGACAAGTTAGCCCTCTATTTTACCGCCCATGAGCTTGCGCATCCCCTACAGCGTGGCAACATAGCGGCATGCGTTTGAATACCTTGGATTCCAATTTAGACCCAAGCTCGTCCAAAGACTGGGTGGGCACCGACGACCAAAGCTTGGCAAAGGTCATGATCTTGGCTGCTGGCCGGGGTGAGCGCATGCGTCCCCTGACTGACCAAACCCCTAAACCCCTTTTAACCGTGCATGACAAGCCTTTGATGCAGTGGCACATGGAGGCCATGGCCAAAGCGGGGTTTCATGATCAATTGATCAATACGGCCTGGCTAGGGGAGCAAATTGAGTCTAGGTATGGTCTGAACCCCAATTTGCCTGAAGTGGGGCACATTCGGCTGCGTTACTCGCATGAAGGACAGGCCTTTGGTTATGCCCTGGAAACAGCCGGCGGCATTGTCAGGGCCTTGCCTTCTTTGGCCGCAATTTTTTGGGTCGTTGCTGGCGACATTTATGCACCGGAATTTAATTTTTCGATGGACCAATGGCAAGCTTTTGAACGAAGCCCCAACTTGGCCCACCTTTGGTTGGTGCCCAATCCTCCCCACAACCCTGGCGGCGACTTTGGCTTGTCAGAGGATGGCCAAGCTTTGAATTTGCCCAAACCCAATCAGCTGTTCACTTTCAGCACGTTTGCCCTGTACAAGAAAGAATTCTTTGACCCGCTCTGGACGGGCATGCCGCAGGGCAATCCACAAGGCAAAGCAGCGCCCTTGGCGCCTCTGTTGCGGGCCGCCATGGACCGTGGACAAGTCGGCGCCAGTCTTTATACGGGGCCATGGACCGATGTCGGTACCCCTGAGCGCCTGAGGGAATTGAATTCAAAGCCCTGAGCCCCCTTAAACTTAACCCACATTCATTCAGTCTTTTCAACATGAGCTTTGATTCCAACCTGTACGCCAAACGTCGCGCCCAACTGGCCGCTCACATGGCCGCGCAAGCGCCCAACAGCATCGCCATCATCCCCACAGCGCCAGAGCGTCAACGCAATCGGGACAGTGATTTCTTGTTCCGTCATGACAGCTATTTTTATTATCTGACTGGTTTCACAGAGCCCCATGCTTGGTTGGTGATCACCTCGGACGGCCATTCAAGCTTGTTTTGCCAACCCAAAGATTTAGAGCGAGAAATTTGGGATGGTGTGCGCTTGGGCCCAGAGGCAGCGCCCGCGCGCCTCGGTGTGAACGAGGCCTCGTCCATTTCAGCCTTGGATGCCAAGTTGCCTAGCTTGCTTGAAAACAAGTCGGTGGTCTGGTACCCCTTTGCCACGCACAAAGACTTGTCGGCACGCATCGAAACAGGTTTGAATGCAGTGAGATCTCGTGTGCGGTATGGCGCTTTGTGCCCAGAGCAACAGCGCGATGTGTGCGGCATATTGGACGAAATGCGTTTGATCAAAGATGCACACGAGTTGGACATCATGCGCCGCGCATCGCAAATCAGTGCGGGCGCTCACATCCGCGCCATGAAACGTTCTGCGGCCATGTTGCGCGCTGGACAAGACGTGCGTGAATACCATTTGGATGCGGAGTTGTTGCACGAATTCCGTCAGCACGGTTCGCAATACCCCGCCTATGGCTCCATCGTGGCCGGTGGCGCCAATGCGTGTGTATTGCACTACCGCGCCGATGCTGCGCCCATTTTGAATGGTGATTTGGTACTGATCGATGCGGGTTGTGAGCTCGACGGTTATGCCAGCGACATCACGCGCACATTCCCAGCCAATGGCAAGTTCAACCCTGCGCAGCGCGAGTTGTACGACTTGGTCTTGGCGTCACAAGAGGCCGCCATTGCGGCCACGCATGAAGGTGCGCGATTTGTCGATCCGCACGAGGCCACAGTCAAGGTGCTGGCCCAAGGCATGTTGGATGTCGGTTTGCTTGATGCCAACAAAGTGGGCAATGCGCAAGATGTGATTGCCAATCGAAGCTATTTTCAGTTTTACATGCACCGCACGGGCCATTGGCTGGGCATGGACGTGCACGATTGCGGCAGCTATGTCGAGCCTTCAGAAGTGGGCACTTTCAGTGAACGCAAAGATCCTTTGAGCGGCGAGCTGATCAAAGACCGCCCAAGCCGCATCTTGCGACCTGGCATGGTGCTCACCATCGAGCCGGGTATTTATGTGCGCCCGGCACCCGGCGTGCCAGAGCGCTTCCACAACATTGGCATTCGCATTGAAGACGATGCGGTCGTCACGGCCAAAGGCTGTGAATTGATCACGCGCGGTGTGCCGGTGAAAGCCGATGAGATTGAAGCGCTGATGCGTGCTTAACAGCCCGTGCATCACGTGACCATGACGACAGCCAAGCCAATGCTTCAAGTTGGCTTGTGCGTACAAGTCAAAACACTGCGTACTTTGAGTGCGGTTTCCCACATCGATCCCTCAGTTTCGGGGGTCTAGAATGTGGCTCATGTAGGACCTCAAGTCCTCTCACCTGTTGACGGGGCCCTTGCTGCCCCATAGGAGTCAAACCATGCCATTGCCCAATGCCGAAGAACGACGCGCTCAACTGCGCCGTGCAGCGCTCGAATATCACGAATTCCCCACCCCCGGAAAAATCTCCATTGCGCCCACCAAGCAGTTGGTGAACCAACACGATTTGGCGCTGGCCTATTCACCCGGCGTTGCCGCACCTTGCGAAGAAATTGTCAAAGACCCCGCGGCGGCGTTCAAGTACACCAGCCGCGGTAATTTGGTCGGCGTTGTGACCAATGGCACGGCTGTTTTGGGCTTGGGCGACATTGGCCCCTTGGCTGGCAAACCGGTCATGGAAGGCAAGGCCGTCCTGTTCAAAAAATTCTCTGGCATCGATGTGTTCGACATTGAGATCAATGAAAAAGACCCCGAAAAATTGGTCGAAATCATTGCCGCACTCGAGCCAACTTTTGGCGGCATCAACTTAGAAGACATCAAAGCGCCAGACTGTTTCTACGTCGAGCGCAAGTTGCGCGAACGCATGAAGATCCCAGTCTTTCACGACGATCAGCACGGCACGGCCATTACCGTGGGTGCAGCCATTTTGAATGGCTTGAAAGTGGTGGGCAAAGATCCCAGCAAGGTCAAGTTGGTCACTTCTGGCGCGGGTGCAGCGGCTTTGGCCTGCTTGGGTCTGCTGGTCAAACTGGGCATTCCTCGCGAAAACATTTGGGTCACTGACCTGGCGGGTTTGGTGTACGAAGGCCGAACCGAGCTGATGGACGAAGACAAAATTCAATTCGCCCAAAAAACAGCGCAGCGTACCTTGGCAGAAGCCATTGAGGGTGCCGATGTGTTCTTGGGATTGTCCGCCGGTGGCGTGCTCAAGCAAGACATGGTGAAGAAAATGGCAGCCAAGCCATTGATCTTTGCTTTGGCCAATCCCAATCCAGAAATTTTGCCGGAAGATGTCAAAGCCGTGCGCGACGATGCCATCATGGCAACAGGCCGCACCGACTATCCCAATCAGGTCAACAATGTCTTGTGCTTCCCCTATATTTTCAGGGGTGCCCTCGACTGTGGTGCAACCACCATCACCCAGGAGATGGAAATTGCCGCGGTGTACGCCATTGCTGAATTGGCGCAAGCCGAACAAAGTGAAGTGGTGGCGGCAGCGTATGCCGGTGAGCCTTTGGTCTTTGGCCCCGAGTACCTGATTCCCAAACCCTTTGATCCTCGCTTGATGATCAAGATTGCGCCTGCTGTGGCGCAGGCTGCCGCTGAAAGCGGCGTGGCTTCACGCCCCATTGCCGACATGGAGGCCTACCGCGAACGCCTGCAAAGTTTTGTGTATGCGTCGGGCACCACCATGAAGCCCATTTACACCGCGGCCAAGCGTGGTTTGAAAAAACGTGTGGCCTACAGCGAAGGTGAAGAAGAACGCGTCTTGCGCGCCTCTCAAATTGTCTCGGACGAAGGACTTGCGCGGCCCACCCTTATAGGTCGTCCTGCCGTCATTGCAGAGCGCATTGAGAAGTTTGGTCTGCGCTTGCGGGAAGGTATTGACTACGACGTGGTCAACGTTGAGCAAGACAGTCGTTACCGCGACTTTTGGCAAACCTACCACCGCATGACCGAGCGCAAAGGCATCACAGTTCAAGTGGCCAAGATTGAAATGCGCCGTCGCCTGTCTTTGATTGGCACCATGTTGTTGCACAAAGGCGATGTGGACGGTCTCATTTGCGGCACATGGGGCACCAATGCCACCCACTTGCCTTATGTGGACCAAGTGATTGGCAAGCGTCCTGGCGTCAACACCTTTGCTTGTATGAACGGCTTGCTGCTGCCCAATCGCCAAGTGTTCTTGGTTGACACCCATGTCAACTACGACCCCACAGCTGAGCAATTGGCCGAGATCACGGTCATGGCGGCGCATGAAATGAAGCGTTTTGGCATTCGTCCCAAAGTGGCCTTGCTGTCTCACTCCAACTTTGGCACCTCCAATGAACCCAGCGCATTGAAGATGCGTGACACCTTGGCGCTCTTGCAAAAGAATGCGCCATGGCTGGAAGTGGATGGCGAAATGCATGGCGACATCGCTTTGGACGGCGACGCACGTGCCATCCAGATGCCCAACGGTACTTTGCACGGCGATGCCAATTTGCTTGTTTTGCCCAACATCGATGCTGCCAACATTTCCTACAACCTGCTGAAAACTGCAGCTGGCGGCAACATCGCGGTGGGCCCGGTTTTGTTGGGCGCCGCCAAACCCGTGCACATCCTGACGCCAAGCGCCACCGTGCGCCGCATCGTCAACATGACGGCTCTCACAGTGGCGGATGCCAACGCTAGCCGTTAATTAAAGCGCTTCATGCGCTTGGAACACACCGCCATGACATGCAAGGAAATCCCTTTTATTCGGGAAAGTACTTGCATTTTTTTGCACCTTCCGGCACACTAGCGCCTTCGAATTTCCGGGTTTACCCGAGGATTTTGAGGGTTGTAAATGGGTATCAAGACGCCTAACTTTGCTGCTTTAGCCGTTGGTTTGGCGTTTTTTGCAGGCTCTTGCACTAATTTGGTGCAAGCCAAATCAATGCCTGATGCAGTCATTTCTGCACCCATCGCTTTACAGGATTTGCCCAAAGAGGGCCAAGATACTTACCAACTCATCCGTCAGGGTGGGCCTTTTCGATACGAAAAGGATGGTGTGGTGTTTGGCAACCGAGAAAAGCAATTGCCTGCAGCAAAACGCGGTTTTTACCGCGAGTACACCGTCAAAACCCCTGGTGAAAGAAGCCGTGGTGCACGTCGAATTGTGTGTGGGGGCGAAGAGCCTCGCTTGCCAAAGCAGTGTTTTTACACGCAAGACCACTACACAAGTTTTCGCGAAATCGTGATGACGCCTTAAGGCTGTGCAACAAGGCCCGAAATGAATCAAGTTAAGAGTGTTTGCATGCAGGCACTCAGTGTTTGTCAATAAAAAGCCCAAAAGGCTGGTTTTAAAAATTAGAGAGTGAGAACGGTGATGGACAAGCCAATTCGACAGGACCAAGAAACACCTTTGAAAGGTGTGCGGACGAACATCGTCCAGTCGATTCGTGCATTTCGTGTCAACGACTTGCAAGAGGCGGCACAGGGTTTAGGCCAGCATTTTTTGTATGCCAACTTGGCCAAGGCCCAAAGCAAGCAAGACGTCTTGGATTTGATTGCAGCGCAATTTACCTTGCCAACGCACTTTGGCAAAAACTTTGATGCTTTGTACGACTGCATGACAGACCCCCTGCACAAGTCAGGCCCTCAGCCTGGTTTCATTGTGGTCTTGGAGCAAATTCCTGCCAATGCCAAGTTTGACAAAGAAGCACGCGAACAGCTGTTGGACATCTTCCGCGACACAGCCGATTACTGGGGTGACCGCAAGGTGCCATTCCGCTGCTTCTATTCTTTCTCAGTCGCTCGCGCTGCCACGGCAGGCGGCGAAAAATTGCCCGAGCCCACCCCAGAGCTCGACGCAGAAGGTGTTGAAATGCTGGCTGAAGAAGGCGAGAAAATGCCAACAGACAAGTTGGTCGACGTATCGCCTTTGGCCTTGCGCATGAGCAGCCCCTTCAATGCAGGTTACTGGTTGGCCGCGGCGTAACGTCCAAGTCTTCTGAACCTCCAGCGCTGCAGGCTTTCAAGCTTGCAGCGTTTTTTTTTCATCTCACGACGACGCTTCACGCTGCAGTGCCAACGCCAAGTTGAGGTATTCCTCAACCGGTACTTCTTCGGCTCTGCGTTGAACATCAAAGGTGCCCGAAAAGTTTCTTTCAGTCAGCCAAGCACCCAAGGTGTGACGCATCAATTTTCGACGTTGACTGAAGGCAACCTGTACCAATTTTTCTAAGAGTTTGGGCTTGATGGCGGCCGGCGTTGCGCGTGGCACCATCCTGACCACCGCACTGTCAACGCGTGGCGGTGGGTCAAAACTTTCGGGCGGCACAAACAACACATTTTCCATGGCGTAGCGCCATTGCAGCATGACCGACAAACGACCGTAATCTGAGGTTGCGGGAAGCGCCACCATGCGATCGATCACTTCTTTTTGCAGCATGAAGTGCTGGTCTTCTATGACGGCAACATGTTCAAGCAAGTGAAACAAGATGGGCGTGGAAATGTTGTAGGGCAAGTTGCCCACTACGCGCAGTTTTTGGCCTGCAGCCAATGCGGTGAAATCAACTTTCAAAACATCCGATTCCACCACGGTGAGTTGTTTGTGCAGACGCAGGCGCAAGGCCAGATCGCGGTCTAACTCGATCACAGTGAGGTGACCCAGGCGCTCTACCAAGGGCTGAGTGAGTGCTGCCAGGCCAGGGCCAATTTCAACCATGGGTTGGCCAGCTTGCGGGCCAATGGCGTCGACAATGGCATCAATGATGCCGCCGTCAGCTAGAAAATGCTGGCCAAATCGCTTGCGTGGAATGTGTTTCATTGCGGTGGATCACGCAATTCAACGTAGGCGCGGCCGCGCAATTCGTCCACCCATGCCGTGTACATTTCTTCCATTTTCTTTTCGCGCAACTGGTTGCGAACCATCTCACGTTGCTCGCGCAAAGTCAGCGGAACTTCACGTCGGTCCATCACTTGAATCAAGTGAACGCCAAAGCGTGAAACCAATGGATCGCTGACTTGTCCGGGGCGCAGGCGCGCCATCACTTCTTCAAACTCAGGGACGAATTGACCGGGGCTGGCCCAACCCAAGTCGCCTCCGGTTTGCGCACTGCCGTCTTGTGAGAATTGACGCGCCAGGTCTGCAAAATCAGAACCTGCTTGGATGCGCTGTTTGTAAGTTAGCAAGCGATTGCGCGCCGCAGTTTCATTGAGCTCGTTGGAAACGCGCAGCAATATATGACGCGCGCGTGTCTGAACAATGGTGGTGTTGCTGAGTTCGGTTTGTTTTTTATCAAGCACTTTCAAGATGTGAAAGCCAGCGCCAGAGCGAACGGGCTCCGAGATGTCGCCTTTGGTCAAACTCCGTGTGCTGTCGACAAACAAGGTGGGATAACGATCGGCCGGGCGCAAACCCATTTCCCCGCCGTTGGCACCTTTGTCGCTCGCCTGAGAGAAAGTGCTTGCCAGCGTTGCAAAGTTTTCACCCGCTTTGGCACGTTTTGAAATTTGCAAAGCCTTGGCTTGTAATTCAGCGACTTCTTTGTCGGAGGCGTTTTCTGGAACTGCCACCAAGATCATGCCCAGATTCAAATCATAGGAAAGCCCCGTTGAGGGCTTGCCGGCTTGCTGTGTTTGAATGAATTGCTCGACATCTGTGTCTGAGACGCGAGCGCGGTTGTCAACCTCGCGTTCGCGCAAACGACTGATCATGAGTTGACTGCGAAGCTGCTCACGGAAGGCCGTGACACTCAAACCCTCGGTCGCCACGCGTTTGTAGAGCTCTTCTTTGCTCACTTGGTTTTGTCGTGCGATGGTGGCTTCAGTTTGATCCACTTCGGTGTCGTCGATGCGAATGCCATTGTCGCGTGCCTGTTGCAATTGGGCTTTCTCGTTGATCAATTGATCGAGGGCTTGCTGGGTCAGGGTTTTGGCGTCTGGCACCGGACTGCCAGGAACAACTTGTTTTGCCAAACGGAGTTTGAGATTTTGAACTTCGTTGTTGGTGATGGGTTCAGAGTTCACAACCGCCACAATGTAATCAGCAGGGCGCACTTTGACGGGGCCTTGTGCGAGCACGTGATTGGCGTGCCCGCCTATGGCCAAGAGGCCCATGCACCATCCCACGCCAAGCAGTGCTTGTTTCAATTGGCGAAGGGTCGCGGTGAGGTGCAAGCCAGTTTGCGACTTGGTTGCGTTCAAAGAGAAAGAGTTAGTCATAAGAGGTGAATCTGCTGGTGGGCGCCAAGTCTTCTCGGAGGTATTGGTAACGAGGGATATTGTCGCGCAATGTTTTCAGTGGGCTTGAACCGACGCGCGCTAAACCCACAAATTCAAGCTGGAACAAAATTCGGCTGCGTGAGGTGCTGGTGGTACTTTGCAAGCGCTCATAAACCACGCGGCCCAACCAACAGCCAGCGTCGTACTCAAAGCCCAGCAGGGTGTCGACCATTTTGCGGTCTTTCAGGCTGAAGTTCATGCGCCCTACACTGTACCAACGGTCGGCGCCTAAGCCTTGTCCTGGCGCTAATGCTTGGCCTGCTGCTGGCGCTTCGTCAGTGCCCCAAGCAAAGTCACGCAAGGGCCATTGCCAGCCTAAGTCAATTTGCTCGCTTTGATCGCGGGTGAGACGGTAGGCGGTGTTGAACACGCGGTAAGGGCTGGGGTTGAAGCGCGTTGTGAGTGTGGTGCGTGTGGTGCGATGGGTTTGGGCATCGAATTGCAAAGTGGAGTCGAAGGTCCACCGATTGTCCCAACGCACACCTGCCCCTAACAAAATATCACTGAAGCCAGAAGACACAGGCAACTCACCCGGCAGTCGAACCAATTGGTCCGAAAAACGATAGCGTTGTGCCACACCAAACCTTGCCAATTCAGCGCCTGTGTTGTTGTCAAACAATCGGCTGTTCACACCCAAGGTGACCAAATTGTTGTCGGCAATGCGGTCTTGACCCACGTAGGGGTTTTCGGAGTAGACCGTGGTCAGGTTGAAGTCGGTGGCACCGCTGTCGTAGCTGGGCAGTTGGCTTTGGTCTTTGTAAGGTGTTCTGACAAAAAATGCGCGAGGCTCGAGCGTTTGGCGAAGTCCTCGGCCAAAGAAGGAGGCATCGCGTTCGTAAACCAAACCCGTGTCCAGGCTGAAAGTGGGCAACAAACGGTTGACTTCCGACTGGCCGGTGGCCAACGGCGTGTCCAATTGATAGCGCGTGCCGTGCAGTTGAATTTTAGGAATCACAAAACCCCAAGGTTTTAGCCAAGGGTGACTGATTTGGGCAGCCGCATAACTGCGCTGGCCATTTCTCAAAATGGCACTGGTGCCACCTGGAATTTGACTGTAATCGGCCTCAAAGCGCGTGGTGTCAGCGGTGAAGCCGACATCAAAGCCCTGAACGTCCCACTTGTTGTAGCGGGCCACCATTTGAGGTGACCGGTCGTAAGGCGGCGTGATGGGTGAGCTGATGTCTTGCAGGGTTTGGAATTTCAAGACCTGGGTCATCAGGGTCCAATCGCCTTGTCCCCAATACACACTGCCCGAGGCGGGCAACAAACGTTGCGTCAAAGACAAGCCTGCGCGAGGAAAATCCCGCCAATAGTTGTCATCGCTGACACGGTTCAAATTCACATTGACACCCAAGCGGCCCAACACACTGTTGCCAGTTTCAATGCCGCCGATGTGCTGTGCCGACAAACCCCAGCGAAATTGTTGGCGCAAGCTGTCGTTGGGCATCACGTTCAAACGAGCTTGTCCTTGACTGTCTGTTTCCAAATAACGGAATTCAGAATCAAGTGCCACACCGCGTTTGCTCATCACTGTGGTGCTCAACGTGGCATCGCGGTTTGGCGCAATGTTCCAGTAATACGGCGAGGACACCTCAATGCCGCTCACGCTGTCAATGCCAATCAACGGGGCCAAAAGGCCTGATTGTCTGGCGCTGTTCAATGGAAACGTCAGCGACGGCGCCGCCAAGATGGGCACATCTTTGAAGCGCAGTTGCATGTCTTTGGCTTGGACGGTGTTGTCCTCTTCATTCACCTGCAAGCTGGCGGCCTTGAGAACCCACTCTGGCAACCAGCTGGGGCCTGGCACACGCGAACATGTGGTGTAAGTGGCATTGCGCACCGTAGCCCGCTGTGCATCGATGAATTCAATTTCAGCCGCTTCGCCATGGCCCCCACCTTTCAGCAAAGAATAGGTGGGTTGTTGAAATTTGCCTTGAAATGAATCGGCTTGCAGCTGGAGTGAAGGGCCTTCAAACACATTGCCCTCGCGCATGATCCGCACTTGGCCTTGTGCCTTGAGGGTGTCTTGCGATTGGTCGTATTCAATGCGTTGCGCGCGAACGCTCAGGCCTTGTTTTCGCAAGCTGGCATCGCCTTCAATCACCAAGTCCAAGTCTGGCCGCGCATCGATCCGCTGACCGGAGACGAACACAGGCGACTGTTTTCTTTCTAAATCGGAGATTTTTTCTTCCAAGCGAAGGCTGTTTTGGAGAACCACGCTGGCGGACGGTTTCGCTGGGGGGGCCGATGCGGCAGGCCCCTTTTCTTGGGCGACACTGGGCAGCTGCCACAGCAACACGCCACACAAAGTCAGGGCTTGTGCAAGCTTTTGTTTCTGAAATGTGTGGGTGGTCTTCAAGGGGCTGTCATCTGCAAGGACGGGTGTTTGTAGAATGGATTATCCATGAGTGCCGCCTCTGTGGCCTCCACAATGTGAAGCGGCACCCTTTACCGTCGTTTTTTGACTTGGAATGAGACCTTGAACTCGGATCAGACATCTACCGCTACAGTGCCTTGGGCAGACCCGCAACGCCAATTGGCCTGTGAGGCGTGGCTTCAATCCTTGGCGGCCACACACGGCGTGCTGCCGTCAAGCTTGCGCATCGCTTCTGCAGATGCCAGTTTTCGCCGGTATTTGCGGGTGGACCAGCAGCAGGGCGCCAGTTTGATCGTGATGGACGCCCCGCCCGACAAAGAAAATTGCGAGCCCTTCGTCAAAGTGGCCAAGCTCATGCAAGCGGCGGGCTTGAAAGCGCCAGAGGTTTTGGCGTGGGACGCACCTCAAGGCTTCATGTTGCTCACCGACTTGGGTGACCAAACCATGATGGCCGCCATTGACAAGCAAAACCCTCAGGCCAACCATGGCCTGTACATGCAGGCCGTCGATGCCCTGATTGCGTGGCAGATGTCTTCCAAACCCGGTGTGTTGCCGCCCTACGATGAAGCCCTGCTTCAGCGCGAGCTGAGCTTGTTTCCCGATTGGTACCTGACACAGCACCGCGGCCTGAAAGTCGAAGGCAAAATGCGCAGCACCTTGGACAGCACCTTCCAGACTTTGGTGGCGCGCAATTTGGCCGCGCCCTCGGTGTTTGTGCACCGCGACTTCATGCCGCGCAATTTGATGATGCCCACTGGGCAGAATAGTGCCTTGGGCGTTTTGGATTTTCAAGATGCGGTCTACGGCCCCGTCACCTACGATGTGGCCAGCCTCATGCGCGATGCCTTCCTCACATGGGAAGAAGACTTTGTGCTCGATGTCACCATTCGCTATTGGGAAAAAGCCCGCAAAGCAGGCTTGCTCGATTTTGAAGATTGGCACCAAGACTTTGGCGCCTTCTACCGCGCGGTGGAGTGGATGGGCTTGCAGCGGCACCTCAAAGTGGCGGGCATCTTTGCACGCCTCACCTTGCGCGATGGCAAAGACAAGTACCTCGCTGATGCGCCGCGATTCATTGCCTACATTCGCGCTACAGCGTCTCGCTACATTGAGCTCAAGCCTTTGCTGCGTTTGATCGAAGAGGTTGAAGGCACAGACGGCGTCACTGGCTTTGCGTTTGGCCGAATGTAAAGCCATGTCGCAACTGCCCCGCTTTCACTGCCTCGCAGCCCTTCATCCTGGCGACGAATTGGACTTGCCCGCTGGCACTGCGCGGCACGTTCAAGTTCGCAGAATGCAGCCCGGTGACGAGATCACCTTGTTCAACGGTGAGGGCGGTGAATGTGTGGCCGTCATCACGCGCATGGGTCGCAGTGATGTTGGCGTTCGTGTGACGCAACGCATCGACATAGAGCGCGAGTTGGTTGTGCGTGTCCATTTGTGGTCGGGCATCACCGCCAACGAACGCATGGACTGGTTGCTTGAAAAAGCCACCGAATTGGGCGCCAGCACGCTCTTGCCGATCACGGCCGAGCGCAGTGTCTTGAAACTCAAAGGCGAGCGGGCCGACAAAAAATTGGCGCACTGGCAAGCCATTGCTGTGGCTGCCAGCGAACAATGTGGTCGCAACCGTGTCTTGCAAGTAGCGACGCCACTGACTTTGTCGCAAGCCATCACTGCGTCGGCGCAGCAGTCCAACTGCACACGTTGGATCTTGTCCTTGGCCGATGGTACGAAAAGCTTGCAGGAGGCGCTGCAAGCCTTGCCGACCCTAGCGGCAGGCCAAGCACTTGAGCTCATTCTTTTGAGTGGCCCTGAAGGTGGCCTTAGCCCTGATGAGGAAGCTCAAGCCCTGGCTGCAGGCTTCCTGCCTGTGAGTTTGGGTCAACGGGTCTTGAGAGCCGAAACAGCCCCTGTCGCCGTTTTGTCTGCCTTGGGCTTGCTGACCTAGATACACTCGGGTGTATGAACCCCAATCTTTTCTTATTGGCTTTGTGCCAAGGCCTGTTTCTCACCAACAACGTGACCTTCATTGCCATCAATGGCTTGGTGGGCTTGAGCCTGGCGCCGGTGGGCTGGATGGCCACCTTGCCTGTGATGGGCTACGTGGTGGGCGGCGCGCTGTCCACTGGGCTGGTGGCCAAATCACAAGTCAAGTGGGGACGGCGCGTGTCGTTTCAGTTGGGGCTGCTGGTGGGCTTGTTGTCTGCGGTCTTGTGCGCCTATGCGGCCTACACCCACAACTTCGCATTGCTCACAGTCGCCACATTGATCGCCGGTTATTACAGTGCCAATGGTCAGTTGTATCGTTTTGCTGCGGCTGAGTTGGCAGAGCCCTCTTTTCGTGAGAAGGCCGTCTCGTGGGTGATGGCCGGTGGTTTGATTGGCGCCATCGTGGGCCCCAATCTGGCCTCCAAAAGCAAGGGCTGGTTTGAGACGCCGTTCATGGGGGCCTATGTGGCCCTCACCGTGGTGGCGGTGTTGGGCATGGTGCTGATGCACTTTGTGAAGTTTCCCCCTGTGGTTGAAAAGGCAAAAGGCAGCTCAGACGGTCGACCCTTGTCCGAGATCATGAAGCAACCGGTCTTCATCGTGGCGGCGGTGTCCTCGGCCATGAGTTATGGCGTGATGAACTTGTTGATGGCCGCCACACCTTTGGCCATGCAAGTGTGCGGTTACCAATTCAGTGACGCTGCGCTGGTGCTGGAATGGCATGTGATCGGCATGTTTGCGCCCGGCTTCTTCACGGGTCACTTGATCAAGAAATTTGGCACCTTGCAAATCATGAGCGTGGGCGTGCTCTTGAATTTTGTTTGCATTGCCGTGGCATTGTCGGGCACCGACTTGAATCAGTTCTTGGTGGCCCTCTTCTTGTTGGGCGTCGGTTGGAACTTTGTGTTCACGGGCAGCACCACCTTGTCGATGTCGGCATGGCGCCCTGAAGAAAAAGACCGCGGTCAAGCCGCGATCAATTTCTGCGTGTTTGCCACCATGGCCGTCACGTCGTTTGCTTCAGGCGCTTTGGTGACCACGCAAGGATGGACGTGGTTGAACTACGGCTCACTGATCCCCGTGGCCTTGATTGCCTTGTCCTTGGCATGGATGGTTTGGGTTCGCAAACAAAGCACCTGACTTAAGGCAACGACGCCATCACCTCGGCCACGGAGGCTGTGAGTTTTTTAGCATAGGGCACATGCAAGAACTCGTTGGGGCCATGGGCATTGCTCTTGGGGCCCAGTACGCCACACACCATCATTTGCGCTGTGGGGAAACCTTGGCTGAGCATGTTCATCAAGGGGATGGTGCCGCCTTGGCCGATGTAACCCACCGACGCACCAAAGTGCGATTGGCTGGCGGTTTGCAGGGCCTTTTCAAACCAAGGTGTGCTGCTGGGAGCGTTCCAACCCGTGGCGCCGCCATTGGATTCAAACGTGACGCGGGCTTGGTAGGGGGCGTTGTCTTCCAGCAAGGTTTTCATTTCTGCCACGGCAGAGGCCGCATCGACCAGTGGTGGCAAACGCAAGCTGAGCTTGAATGCGGTGTAGGGACGCAGCACGTTGCCTGCATTCTCCAAAGTAGGGAAACCTTCCGCACCGGTTACGCTCAAGGTGGGTGTCCATGTGCGATTGAGCAAAGCTTGCAGCGGATCGGTGGTGGTGGGCAGTGCAAAGGTGGTGGAACCACCGCAGTCGTAATGCGCCCATGGAAAACGTTTGTAAACCTCTTCGCCCAAGATGCTGGCCGTGGCTTTGGCTTGTGCCAAGCGGTCGGCTGGCACTTCGCAGTGAAAGCTGGCGGGCAGTAAACGACCTGACTTGCTGTCTTCCAGGCGGTCAAGCACTTGGCGCATGATGCGGAAACTGGAAGGCACCAAGCCTGATGCATCGCCCGAGTGAATGCCTTCGGTCAGAATTTCAACCTTCAAGGTGCCACTGGCCATGCCGCGCAGGCTGGTGGTGAGCCACAACTGGTCATAGTTGCCTGCGCCACTGTCCAAGCAAATGACCAGCCCCACATCGCCCAAACGGGGACGCAAGCTGTCGATGTAGGGTAACAAATCGTAAGAGCCAGACTCTTCGCAGGTTTCAATCAAACCCACGATGCGTGGATGGGGTGTGTTTTGATTTTTGAGCGCCTGGACGGCGGCAATGCTGGCGTAAGCAGCGTAGCCATCGTCGGCGCCGCCGCGGCCATACAACTTGCCTTCTTCGTATTTGGGTGTCCACGGACCCAGGTCGTTACGCCAACCGCTGAACTCGGGCTGCTTGTCCAAGTGGCCGTACATCAACACGGTTTGGCCAGAGCCTTCCGATTGCGCGCGTGTGGCGGGAATGTCGAAGTACAAAACCGGCGTGCGGCCTGGCAAGCGAATGATCTCCAAGGTGAGACCCGCCACCTTTTGCGCTTCAATCCATGAAGCTGTTTGACGCAGCACGGTGTCAAGGTAACCGTTGGCTTCCCAGTTGGCATCAAAGGATGGTGACTTGGCAGGAATTTCAATGTACTGCGTGAGTTCTTTCAAAATCTTGGAATCCCAAGCCTGTGTGACGTCGCGCAAAGCGGTTTCTGCATCGAGCAAACCAGCGGGCATTTCTTTGTGAAGAGGTGCGTTCATGAGGGACTCCAAAAATTCAAACAGATTTCAACCACGACAAGCCGCGTGAGGTGCCACCCTGAGTGATGTCTGCGGGCACATACTCGCAGCCCACCCAACCTTGCCAATCACATTCTGCCGACAGACGGTCAATCAGGTCAAATAGATAGGGCCAGTTCAATTCACCGGTGCCAGGTTCGTGGCGCAAAGGCACATCGGCAATTTGAAAGTGACCGACCTTGCCTGTGGGCAAATAGCGCTCAATTTTGGTGGTGACGTCGCCTTCCACAATTTGGCAGTGGAACAAATCCATCTGCACTTTCAGATTGGGCTCGTTCACCTCGGCCAAGATCTCGTGGGCATGGTCTTGGCGATTGACAAAAAATCCGGGAATGCCGCGTGGGTTGATGGGTTCCAGCAAAACGTCCAAGCCAGCTGTTTTGGCCTGTTGGCAGGCCCACTTCAAATTGGCCACCAAGGTTTTTTGCGCTTGCTCGCGCGAGACGCCCGCTGGCAACACGCCCGCCATGGAGTGAATGCGGGGGCAACCCAACACGTCTGCATAACGCATGGCACGGTGCACGCCGGCTTGGTACTCAGCTTCGCGACCGGGGCTGCAGGCCGTGCCGCGATCGCCCCTGTCCCAAGCACTCAAGGTGCTGGCCTCATCGATGCCACCGGGCGGCATGTTGAACAAAACTTGTTGCAGGCCATTGCCTTTGAGGCGTGCGGCCAGTTCTTCGGCGGCATACGCGTAGGGGAACAAATACTCAACCGCCTTGAAACCATCCTTGGCCGCTGCTTCGAAACGGTCCAGAAAATCCATGTCGGGGTACATCATGGACAGGTTGGCGGCAAATTGAGGCATGAGAAGCTTTCAAGAAAATCGCAGGTGCGATGTGCACTGTTTGTGTTGTGTGGGTGCTCAGTGCAAGATCACCAAGCGGCTCCAAAATTCTGACGCAATTCTTCAATCTGTGCATCCGATAAATTTTCGGGCAGATGAGGTGCCAGGTTTTGAACCAGTTTCGCGGTTTCTTCCAACTCTTCTAGGGTGGCCATGGCCTGCGTTAAATCTTGGTGCCATACATTGGGCCCCAAACGCGACAACATGACGGCACGAATGGGTGTGTCGACTTTGGCATAGTGAAGAATGGCATCGGCCACCGCATCAGCCGCCAGCATATCACCCGGACGGAAATACGGAATCAAGGGCACGTGGCCGACCTTCATCACAAAGTAAGGCGTGATGGGGGGTAACAGCTCAGGCCCTTTGGCGCGCAAACTCAAACCCACGCAGTGGGTGCTGTGGCTGTGAATGACGCAGTGGGCTGGCCAGCTGCCGGGCGCGTGATCGGAGGCTTCGTAAATTTTGCGGTGCAAGGCAATGGTTTTGCTGGCGCGGTTGCCGCTCAATTGATGACCATCATGATCCAGCAAGGCCAAATCTGCTGGATCTAAAAATCCCAAGCAAGCATCGGTTGGGGTGATTAAAAAACCGTGGTCCAAACGCACGCTGATGTTGCCTGCTGTGGCATGTACGTAGCCACGTTGAAATAGGCTTTCACCCACGCGGCAAATTTCTTCTCGCGCCCGGGCTTCGCTCATGTTCAAAACGGCGGTCATGCGGCGGTCTCCGCTAACACCTTCAGGGACTTTGTGAAAAAGTCGGGTGTGCCAAAGTTGCCAGACTTTAAAGTGAGGTGACCCGCAGTGTGTTGCGGCGCAAAGCACCATGGCACGCCCGGATCAATTTGCGGGCCGATTTGCATTTGCGTGATGTTCAAAGCTTGCACACAGGCGCCAGAGGTTTCGCCCCCGGCAATCACCCATTGCTTGACCCCCATTGCTTGGAGACCGAGACAAACTTGTGCCAAGGCCGACTCCATCCATTCGCCAGCTTGCTCGCGTCCAAATTGGGCTTGGACTTGTTGCAAGGTGTCGGCATCGGTTGTGGCATACACCAGCACAGGACCTTGTGCCAACAAAGGCTGGGCCCATGCCAAAGCAGCGTCTACATCCGCTTTGATTTGTGCAGGCACATTTTGCGTTGACCAATTCAAAGGCTTGAATTGCCAACTGGGCAGGCCTGTTGAAATGTAGTTCGCCACTTGCGCTTGTGTGGCCAATGAACAGCTGCCCGACACAATGGCTTGGTAGCCGGTGGGTGCCGGCAATGCGGCGGCTTGCGCAGAAGATTGCAAGCCCCAGTTGCCAGGTAGACCAATGGCCACGCCGGAGCCGGCTGTCACCAAGTGCATGCCTTTGAGCGCAGGGCCCAAGGTTTTCAAATCCTCGTTGCTGGTGGCGTCCACAATAGCGACACCCACACCATCGGCTTCAAGTTGTTTGATTTTGTCGGCGATGGCCTGTGTGCCCTTAGCCAGCACGGTGTGATCGATCAAGCCCACCTTGCGTTTAGTTTGCGCTTGCATCACGCGCACCAAGTTGGCATCGGTCATGGGCGTGAGTGGATGGTTTTGCATGCCGCTTTCATTGAGCAGCACCGCGCCAGCAAACAAATAGCCCTTGAACACCGTGCGACCGTTGTCGGGGAAAGCGGGTGTGGCGATGGTGAACTTGCAATTGAGCGCGTCCATCAAAGCTTCTGTGACGGGGCCAATATTGCCTTCAGGCGTGCTGTCAAACGTCGAGCAGTATTTGAAATAGATTTGTTCGGCGCCTTGTGCTTGTAACCATTTCAAGGCATCCAAAGACTGTGCAATGGCGTCCTGTGCAGGAATGGTGCGAGATTTCAAAGCCACCACCACGGCATCAACGTCCGATGACAGCGGCGCTGTGGGCACACCAAAAGTTTGCATGACGCGCATGCCTGATCGAACCAAGTTGTTGGCCAAATCGGTAGCGCCGGTGAAGTCGTCTGCAATGCAACCCAATTTCATGGTGAATGCTTTCAGGTTTGGGTTTTACTTTGCTTTGGGCAACTCAATGCCTGGGAAAATTTTGATCACCGCACTGTCATCTTCTTTGGCAAAGCCGGCGGTGCTGGCTTGCATGAACATTTGATGTGCCGTACTGGAAAGCGGCAATGGAAATTTGCTGGCGCGTGCCATGTCAAGAACCAAACCTAAGTCTTTGACAAAAATATCGACGGCAGACAGCGGTGTGTAGTCAGCGGCAAGAACGTGTGCCATGCGGTTCTCAAACATCCAACTGTTCCCAGCGCTGTGCGTGATGACTTCATACAGCGCATCGGGATCAACGCCTTCACGCAAACCCAACGCCATGGCTTCTGCGGCCGCAGCAATGTGCACGCCTGCTAAAAGCTGGTTGATGATTTTCACTTTGCTGCCCGCGCCAGCACTGTCACCCAATTTGTAAACCTTGGCAGCCATGGCATTCAAGAAGAGCTCGGCTTTGGCGTACGCTTCGGGCGTGCCGGCGGTCATCATCGTCATCTGACCAGAAGCCGCTTTGGCTGCACCACCAGAGATGGGGGCATCGATGTAGAGCAAGCCTTTGGCATTGAGTGTTTTTTCAAGGCCGACAGAAAATGCGGGATCGACCGTGGAGCACATCACAAACACACTGCCAGGTTTGAGGTGATGGATACAGCCAGATTGCGCAGTACCGTCGCCCATCAACACTGATTCAGTTTGTGCGGCATTGACCACCACCGACACCAATACATCGGACGCTTTGGCGATCTCTGCCAAACTGGCGCAAGCCACGCCACCTTCGGCTGCAAACTTTTGCGCCACCTCGGCGCGCACATCAAACACATTGACCACATGGCCGGCACGCCGCAAAGATTGCGCCATGCCCATGCCCATGGCACCCAAGCCAATGACGCCTACGCTGAATGTGTTGCTCATGAATTATTCTCCTGCGACGGTGAGCATGATCTTGCCAATGTGCTGTGAGGATTCCATCAGCGCATGGGCTTGTGCAGCATCGTTCAAATCAAATACTTTGTAAATCACGGGGGCTACCGTTCCTGCTGCCAGTAAAGGCCAAACTTGCGCTTGCAGTTCATTGGCAATTTGCGCTTTGTCGGCGGCACTGCGTGGACGCAATGTGGAGCCTGTGAAAGTCAGGCGCTTGGCCATCAAAGAGACCCAATCGACTTCGACTTTGGAGGGCTGTAAAAACGCAATTTGCAACAAGCGACCTTCAATGGCCAGTGCTCTCAAATTGCGCTGCATGTAACTGCCGCCCACCATGTCCAAAATGGCGTTGACACCTTTTTGATCCGTGAACTTCAAGACTTCTTCAACATAGTCTTGTGTTTTGTAATCAATGGCCACATCAGCGCCCACCTTCTTGCAAGCGGCCACTTTGTCTGCATTGCCGACTGTGCAAAAAACTTTGGCGCCAAAGGCATGCGCCAACTGAATGGCCGTCAAGCCAATGCCAGAAGAGCCGCCATGAATCAATATGCTTTCGCCTGCTTTGAGTTTGCCGCGTTGAAACACATTGGTCCACACCGTGAAATAGTTTTCTGGCAAGGCAGCTGCTTGCATCATGGAATAGCCTTTGGGAATGGGCAGTGCTTGGCCTTCAGGCACGGTGACATATTCAGCGTAGGCACCCCCATTGGTCAGCGCGCAAATTTTGTCGCCCAACTTCCAACGCGTGGCACCTTCACCCAAGCCCACCACTTCGCCAGAAACTTCCAAGCCCACGATGGGCGACGCACCGGGCGGTGGTGGGTATTTGCCACTGCGTTGCAAACAGTCGGGTCGATTGACGCCGGCAAACGCCACCTTGACCAAGACCTCGCCTGCTTGTGGCGTCGGCAGCGCGCAGGTGCTGGGGCGCAAAACTTCTGGCCCCCCGCCAGTGCCATGGTCAACAAATTTCATGGTGGATGGAAGCGTCATGGAAGTCCTTTGATTGGCTGATGAAACAGCGTTAACGTTGTAGCTTGAAAACCGCTGTGCCTGCCATCAGGTTAGGCCAGCCTCTGACTTCTTGGCCTTCTTGCAAGCCAAAGCTGTCGATGATTTTCAAATGATTTTGTGTGGCCAGTTGCGCAAAATCTGCGTAAGTGCCGACCCGAATGTTGGGGGTGTCGTACCACTGATAAGGCAAGCGTTTGGTGACAGGCATGCGTCCTGTGAGGATGCTCAAGCGATTGGGCCAGTGTGCAAAATTGGGAAAGGCCAAAATGCCCGTGCGACCGACGCGCACCGTTTCGCGCAACATCACTTCGGCATTGCGCAAGTGCTGAAGCGTGTCAATTTGCAAGACCACGTCAAAGGACTGGTCTGCAAACATGGTGAGACCTTCATCCAAGTTAAGTTGAATGACATTCACGCCGCGTTTCACGCAAGCTTGAATGTTGGCGTCATCCAACTCAACGCCGTAGCCTGTGCAGCCTCTGTTCTTTTGCAAGTAATCTAAGAGTGCGCCATCACCACAGCCCAAGTCCAAGACGCGCGCACCTTGAGGGACCAAGCGGGCGATGGCCTGCAAGTTGACATGCTCACTCATGCGGCACCTCCCGCTGGCAAGGTCTTGGCAATGTTGTCGAAATACGAGCTCACCACATTCATGTAGCGTGCGTCGTTGAGCAAAAAGGCGTCGTGCCCATGTGGCGCATCGATTTCTGCATAGCTAACATCACGTTTGTTGTCGAGCAACGCACGAACCATTTCGCGACTGCGCGCAGGTGAAAAGCGCCAGTCGGTGGTGAAACTGACCAGCAAAAATTTGCACGTAGCATGCGACAGTGCCGCAGTCAGGTCGCCGCCCAACGTGCGTGCAGGATCAAAATAATCCAAAGCCCTTGTGATCAAGAGATACGTGTTGGCATCAAAGTATTCGCTGAACTTGTCGCCTTGATAGCGCAAGTAACTTTCAATTTGAAATTCAACTTCCTGAGTTGAGTAACGATAGCCCGTTGCATTGTGTGTAACCGCATCACGCAGTTCGCGGCCAAATTTTTCATTCATGACGTCATCACTGAGGTAGGTGATGTGCCCAATCATGCGTGCGATGCGCAAGCCGCGCTGGGGCACCACGCCATGCTTGTAAAAATGGCCCCCATGAAAATCAGGATCGGTGACGATGGCGCGGCGCGCCACTTCGTTGAAGGCGATGTTCTCCGCTGTGAGGTTGGGTGCGCTGGCCACCACCACCGCATGCGCCACGCGGTCTGGGTAGCGCAAAGTCCAAGACAAGGCTTGCATGCCGCCCAAGCTGCCGCCCATGACAGCGGCCAAGGTTTGAATGCCCAAGGCATCCAGCAAGCGCGCTTGTGCATCGACCCAGTCTTCGACCGTGACCACTGGAAAGTCAGCGCCATAGATTTCACCCGTGTCAGGGTTGGCATGCATGGGTCCAGTGGAGCCAAAGCAAGAGCCCAAGTTGTTGACGCCAATGACGAAGAATCGGTTGGTGTCGACGGCTTTGCCGGGACCAATCATGTTGTCCCACCAGCCCTCGCTTTTGTCTTGACCTTCATAAACACCCGCCACATGGTGCGATGCATTCAATGCATGGCAAATCAGCACGGCGTTGGACTTGTCGGCATTCAAGGTGCCGTAGGTTTCATAGGCCAGGTGATAGGCGCGAATGGCGGCGCCACTTTGCAAGGCAAGCGGTGCTTCAAAAAACATCGACTGTGGCGTAGCGATCAAAGGCATGAATCCATCAAGCTGAAATGAGCCCAAATTGAACCCGAAAAAAAACCGGTTCAGCTTCAAAAGCAAAACCGGTAGACCAGGTTCTCTCTTTAGCTGAATTTACAAACCCAGAGGTTTGCGCGCCCGCAAGCTGGAGCAAATCGGCGCAGGCACAGTATAAAGGCTCTGCAATTAAAAAGTCACTCAAGTCGTCGCAGCTGTCAAGGGTTTGTCTTCAAGGGGTGCCTTGGGTGCTTCATCTTGAGGGCCACCCCACAAAGCCAAGAGTCCCAAGATGGCAAAAATGACGGCAGAAATTCGGTGCACCCAGGTCAGTGAAATTTTGCGCGTGATGGCGTCGCCCAGCCAAACGACAGGGGCGTTGGCCAGCATCATGCCCAAGGTGGTACCCGCCACCACCCAAAACCAGCTTTGAAATTGTGCGGCCAACATCACCGTGGCAATTTGCGTCTTATCCCCCATTTCGGCCAAGAAGAAGGCGACCACGGTGGTGGCAAAGATGCCCCAGCGTGGGTTGGCTTGCTCGTCTTCATCGTCCAATTTGTCGGGGATCAAAATCCAAACCGCCATGGCGAGGAAAGAGCCGCCCAAGACCCATCGCAAAGCTTCGGGGCCGAGTTGGGTAGTGACCCAGCTGCCCACTGCACCTGCCAAGCCGTGATTGACCAGCGTGGCCACCAAGATGCCCCAAACGATGGGCCAAGGTTTGCGAAAACGTGCGGCCAACACCAAAGACAGCAGCTGGGTTTTGTCTCCCATTTCGGCGAGAGCCACAATACCTGTTGAGACGAGAAATGCTTCCATGTCTGCAATCATAGCCGGCCATGATTTGAAGATTTGGCGTGTTTTTTGCTTATTTTTGGTGCGCAACGCCCAATGATGGATTTTGCGCACCAAATTAATTCAAAAATAAGCAGAGATAGACATGGAAGCACTAAAACAGGGCGCGGATGCGCTCTTTATTTTGTTGGGCGGCATCATGGTTTTGGCCATGCACGCGGGTTTCGCCTTCTTGGAGTTGGGGACGGTTCGCAAGAAAAACCAAGTCAATGCCTTGGTCAAAATCTTGGTGGACTTTTCCGTGTCCACAGTGGTTTATTTTGTGGTGGGCTATAGCGTGGCCTATGGCACAGGATTTTTTGTCGGCGCCGAAACCTTGGCTGCCAAAAATGGTTACGACTTGGTGAAGTTTTTCTTTTTGCTCACCTTTGCCGCGGCCATTCCAGCCATCGTCTCTGGCGGTATTGCCGAACGCGCCAAGTTTTGGCCTCAGCTGATCGCCACCGCGTGTATTGTGGGCTTTGTGTACCCCTTCTTTGAGGGCATTGCCTGGAACCAGCACTTTGGCGTGCAGGCCTGGATCAAAGCCACCACTGGCGAAGAGTTCCACGATTTTGCGGGTTCGGTGGTGGTCCACGCAATGGGTGGCTGGATCGCATTGCCAGCCGTTATTTTGTTGGGCGCACGTTACAACCGTTATCGCAAAGATGGCGCTGTGTCTGCACACCCACCCTCCAACATTCCTTTTTTGGCCTTAGGCGCATGGATTTTGATTGTGGGTTGGTTCGGCTTTAACGTGATGAGCGCCCAAACGCTCGACAAGATTTCTGGCTTGGTGGCCGTGAACTCTTTGATGGCCATGGTGGGCGGCACCTTGACCGCTTTGCTCTTGGGCAAGAACGACCCCGGCTTTGTGCACAACGGTCCCTTGGCAGGTTTGGTGGCCGTGTGCGCAGGTTCTGATTTGATGCATCCCTTTGGCGCCTTGGCTGTGGGTGCCGTTGCAGGCGCTTTGTTTGTGGTGATGTTCACCTTGACCCAAAACAAGTGGCAGGTCGATGACGTGTTGGGTGTTTGGCCTCTGCACGGTTTGTGTGGTGCCTGGGGCGGTATTGCAGCTGGCATCTTTGGCTTGCAATCCTTCGGCGGCTTGGGTGGTGTGTCTTTGACAGCCCAACTCATTGGCACCTTCATGGGCATTGCATGGGCCTTGTTGGGCGGCATCGTGGTCTACGGCGCGTTGAAGTTGACCTTGGGTTTGAAGATGAGCCCCGAAGAAGAATACGAAGGCGCGGATCTGACAGTTCACAAAATCAGCGCAACGCCAGACCGCGAAGTCAGTTGGTAAAGAGACAAAAACACGTCGAATATCAAGTATTTAAAGGGCTTTCAAAGAATTAACTTGCCAAACCCTTTGTTTTATGGCCCATAATGGCTTAACACACGTTCCAAGAGCGTGTGTTTAGTTCGCGGTGTACAGGTGTCAGTTTCGCTTCCTTCCAGAGTTTTTTTAGGTTTGTTGATGCGTTTTTGGGGCTCCATCGCTTTTGTTTCTGTGTTTAGAGGAGTCCCTTTCAATGGGCAAAAAACTATACGTCGGCAACCTGCCGTACTCGGTTCGTGACGGTGATTTA
>JACCDW010216787.1_pt1 | contig 30663 bp, 33 predicted proteins | sample 7449781 | NCBI WGS metagenome assembly JACCDW01 (sample SAMN15323449, study PRJNA562643) | freshwater metagenome | isolation source: river surface water | place: USA:Blue River Watershed | collected 2017-08-18
AAGAAATAATCATCCAAACCAACATGTTTATTCCAAATTTCACCTTTTATATTATTTTCGTTTTTTTCCCAATTTGTACCAAAAATATCTATATTTTGATTTTCTGATAATTTATCTGCCAGATTAGTTCTAAATTCGTATAACTCTTTTGATAAATTTGGTGTTGGTAAAGGGGCATAATGCCCCCCGTAATATTTTCTTACTATTACCGATATTGGTTTGTTTTTAACGTAACTTTTATTTTTTAATTTATAAGACCAGTCCCATTCTTCCCTATAATCGTTTTCCCCTCTACCAGCATATAGCATAGGTAGAAAAGTTTCAATGTATTCTGGCCTATTTGGGTATATTGTCTTATCTGCAATCAAAATTTTTGAACAGAAATTATGTATATTATCTTTCGGTTCGTTTGGAGACCATAGAGGTTCTTGAGATATGTAAAATGTATTGTCTTTTTTTGTCTCTATATTTTCAAAGTTTGTATTACCCAAAACTATTGTAAAATCTTGTTCTGTGTTTACAAATTGATATTTTTCCAAATCTTTTGGTCCTACAAATTGTCTAATTATTCTTTCATTTATGCTATTTGCATCTGCCCACCAACATTCTATTTTTATTTTTAACATTAATATAATTTTTCTTTATTTTCTATGAAAAATTTTTCTTGGGGGTAACTATTTATATCCGGTAAAATTTGGTCATAAACGATTCCAAACATTCCGGATATTCCACTTTTTGCATTATTGCAATTATATTTATTATTAAATATAAAATCCCTATTAAACCAAGAATATTTCCCCACTCCGGGTTTAATTTCTTCATGTCTAATATTGGATACTATATTATCTATATCTTTTACATATAACCCATAAACGTCTTTATTAAACTTAGAAATAAACCTATACGTTATATCTCCATCTTCTTCTCCAAAACCAAGGAGCCTCTCGTCAAAATAACCTAAATCATCTATTATTTTTTTGTTTATCACAAAAAAAGAGAAAGTGTTATTTATTTTAGATAAGCCATAATATTTATCACTTTCAATATGGTTCGAAACCACTTCAAATATATCATCACTTGACAATATTATATCGTCATTCAATATCAAAATATTATCTTTGGTGGAATGAATAATCAATGTGTTCCACATTTTTGCCAAACCTCTAATTTCAACAAAAAATATTGGAAATATATTTTCATGTTTACAACACAATTTTAATACTCTTTGCCTATATTCTTCATTGAAATTCGAATCTTTTTCTCCGTTTATGCATAAAAAAATATTATTTTTTATATTTAATTCCCTTATTTTATTAATTAAATTTTCAACAAAATTATATCTCAAAGAAAATGTTGTGATACCTATATCAAAATTATTTTTCATTTTAATTTTTTTCATGCACCCAACAAGCACCCATTTGGTTTACGGATTTACCATTAAAAAAATCGTTAACTGCTTGGTAAACACCAACATTGAAATGGTAATCATGACCAGCTATAGTTCCACCTTTTTTTATCTTTGGAAACCAATTTAGAATATCTTTTGAAACGCTTTCATAATCGTGCGCAGCATCTATGAAAACAAAATCAAGACTTTCGTCTTTATAATTTGAAGCCGCTTCCCACGATATTCCTTTTATAATATTAATATTATCTTTTACCGGTTTAATATTTAATAAGAATATATTATATAATCCTTCGAATTTTTCTTTTGTTATTTCTGACGATGTTTCAACATATTCCCAAGTATCGACGCAATCAAATTTTATATTCTTATTGGAGTTTATTATTTCAACTGCCATGAAACATGCGCTCATTCCTTTCCACACCCCAACCTCAACAAAATGAGAACCATTCCCATATTTTTTAACTATTGAGGAATATAAATCCTCATAATTAAACCAATTTTCACTATTCACATTTTTGTAGAAATGTTCCATATATTTTTTTATATAAAAAATGCCGAAAACCCAACTATCTTAATTGGTTGGGTAGTTCACTAAATGAATATATTCTTACAAATTACCAGTTAATCTTTCGCACCAACCCTTTGATGCACTATAAGGCCAAACAACCCAATATTTTGGTTGAACAGTTGTTTGAAATTCCCTCCATATTTTTCCATAACCATCCGGGTCGTTCATCAATCTTTGAATTTCAGATTTATCTGCGTCTTTTCTATATATTGTTTCATCGTTTTCATCATGAAAAGCAACAACCCAAAAATCATAATCTTTTTCTGGAACAGACCCATAATTTATATCAATGCAGTGCTTAAAAATCCTCGAAAAACTATTTTCCCAATCTTCTTCTGATTCATAATTATATGGGTTTGGTGGATAACTTTTATCTAACGTATATTTTTGAACAGCTCTTTTGGAAAATAAAATTCCAGCATATTTTTCGTAATCCCTAAGCGTCCTTTCTTTACCGAAACCATAACCATAAAAATCTGATTCTTTGTATTGTTCTCCGTCCATGGAAAACAATTTTCTATTTAATAAATGCGAGCTTTCGTTTCTTTTTACCCATTGCATATCATCATCCCATTGTTTTACCCTGCCTTTTCTTGTGTATTCGTGATATGCAATAATCTTGTGGGGGTGAAATAAATCATATCCATGGGTATATGCCCTCGCAGCAATTGAAATCTCCTCACCATGAAAATAATATCTTGGGTCATGCCTAACTTCTTCTGAAAAAGAACCCAAAGTAAAGCAGAAATGCGCCGAATAAAATCTAGAAGTTACGGGTTTTTTTAAGTTTTGCCAATTTGGTATTGTTTCTGGTAATGTAAATATTGCACCTTCTGGAATAAACCTATCAAAAGCCATTTGCCAAGGTTCGGTTGCCCTACCATTTGGGTCGTTATCTGGGTCAAAAGAAGAAACGTATCCGGTTAAAAGCGGTTTTTTATAACCATCTTTCTGCAAGTCCTTAATCATTTTTATTGCAATAACGTCCCAGTCTTTGACAAAACGCATGTGGGAATCAATTTGTAAAGTATAGTCTTCCCCTCTATATAAATGTTGAACCAAATTCCTTGCCCAGCAAACGCCTTCCGATTCCTGATAAGGTATATCCATAATTGAAAACCTATTATCTTTTGAATATTCGTAAAGGTCATCAAAACCGTCAGAAGGGTTATATTGTCTGGCAATGCCAAATCTTAAATTTTTTGGGTGTTTAGCGTTAGCTATTATGTCTTTTAATGTGGGAATAAGTTGAGGGTCTCTATAAGACGCTATCTGCACAAAAATAGTGGCCATTTTTTTGTTTAAAAATAGTAATTTGATTTGAAAAGTGAAATCTTTTTTTAATTATTAAAATTACTCTTTGATTAACCTTATCGGAAATCCATCTTTTTTCCACATTCCACCTTTCCCCAATTCATTTCCGTGAAACAAAAATATGTATTTTGCCAAATCATCATCAATCGATTCTGGTAGAAAATATGCGGCAAGCAAATCCGATGCAAACAAACCATTCATGTGTTTAAAACCTGTAGGAATTCCGTTAAACCCATATTCGTTGGTTCCGTTAAAATAAAAAATCTCATTCTCGTTGGAATCAGGATTCATAACCGTAAATTCCCAACCCGTTTCAGATTTTAACTTATATCCTGCGATGTCTTTATTCCCAATAAACGATATTAATTCATCCCAATCAGATTCTGTTGGAACTCTCCATCCAATGGGTGCAATATTTCGAGAATCAATTATTGTCCAAAAATTATATAAATAATGATTTGAGTCAATACCGTGACAATATGCAGAATCGGTTTGATTTGCCCATTGTTCGGCATCGTTTATAAATGGAATCAGTTCTCCATTTCTAAAATGTGTCACTTTTAAATTTTCAGATGACCATGTTTGATTTCCTATTTTAATCCAATCCATATTCTTTTATTCATATTTATTTTATTAATTGTTTTTTTGAAAAAATTATTCTTATCATTTAAAAAATAAAAGAATTTAGTTCTTAATTTGTGGGTTTTAAAATTCCTAAATAGTCCAAGATATGAATTAACAATGGAAATAACTTTAGTTAATGTAGCCCTTCTCATAATTTTATTTTCTATTAATTTGTTTATATTTTTGATTTTTTCGTAAAAATTACCTTTAATGTTATTCTTAATATATATTCTATTTGGTTTGATATATGCGCCCAAAAAAGCAACTCCTTTGCTATAGTGCTGAATATATATTTTTTTGTGGTGCAATGTTAAATGCAATTCTGTTTTTAAAAAATTTCTAATTTGTGGAATTAAAGATAGTAACTTTTCTTTTTTTTCTTGAATTATTATGAAATCGTCAACATATCTTCCGTAGAAATTAATATTTAATTTTTCTTTAATATATTTATCAAAATGGTTCAAATATAGGTTTGCAAAAATTTGACTTGTAAGGTTTCCGATTGGTAGTCCACAATATTCTGGAACATTAAACAAACTTTTATTCGGCGGCAAATTATTCCAATCGCTTTTTTTTCCTTTTATTATGCAATTTTTCCTTGGGTCATTTTCCAAAACTTTTTCGATTAAATATAGGACTAATGATTTATCTTTTTTGTGATATTTTTCATTAATGAATTTTGTTAGAATATCTAACAAAATATTTTTGTTGATATTCATGAAAAAACCTTGAATATCCATTTTTAAAATGAAGCAATCTTCTTTGTAGTCTTTTGAACATTCTTTTATGAAACTTTGAACTCTTTTGATTCCATAAAGATTTCCTTTATTTTTCCGACAGGCATAGCTATCTTCTATGAAACTTTGTTCGAACAAATGATTAATCTTATTTATTAAGAAATGATGAATTATTCTATCTCTAAAATCTGCTGCAAATATTTCTCGTTTAACTGGTTGCTCAATAATGAAAACAACGCTCTTGCCTATTTTATATTTTCTTTCTAAAATATCATCTCTCAATGAAAAAAGATTTCTTTCATAATTCATTTCAAATTTTTTGGCGTTTACCGTGTTGCGTTTATTTTTTCTGCAATCGTAGTAAGCCAAAAAAAGTTCCTTTGTTAAATCGTTATCTTTTTTTTTCATAAAAAAACCTCTGAATTTTACTTCAGAGGAAACCTTTTAAATTTCGGAGACAACGAACAGATAAACAGTTCCTAGCATCGTTCGTATTACGATTAAACGAACTACTAGAACTGTTCAAGTTCCAGTTGACTCCAGTAGAAACAGTCCACCAGTTGCCGTTGGTACCAAAATTGTTGAAATTGCCATTAGTGTTGCGGTTCCCGGCAGGGGGGAGGACCAAAAAATGGTCGCTTAAAAATTTGCTTTTCATATGAAAAGCGGACCATCAAATTTAAAATGTTATCTCATGCTCACCTTAATGAGCATGACTCTAACAATAAGATTTTTTTTATTGTCTATGTTGCGGTTTATTTTTTTAAAGAATTCATCCATCCGGTCATTTGTTTAGATATTTCTTCTATCTTTTCATTTAAAGATATGAAATTATTTAAACTTATCTGTTTTAAATATTTCAATATTCTAATTAAAATCCTTATTTTTTCTAAATTTTTTCTGCATTTTTTTAAATTTTCTATTTTATTTTCATCGTGATGAGTTAAAGCAATATATTCTAATGTTTTAATCGAATATGTTTTTAATTTTTCGCCTGAACTATATTTATGTTCTTTGTTAAAATTAGTAGTCAATGAAAATATGTCTAACGATAAAGAATATAGTTTAGTGTATATAGGTAATTTTATTTCCATTTTAAAAATTAAGTCATCATATAAATATATATCATTTTATTTTTAAAAAGTCAAAAACGTAAAAGCCAAAGAACAAGTTACTAATTTCGGAGACAACGAACAGAACAACCGGTCCTAGCATCGCCCGTATTACGACTAAACGAACTACTATAACTGACCAAGTACCAGTAGACTCCAGTAGAAACAGCCCACCAGTAGCCGTCGGTACCAAAACCGCCGAAATTGCCAAGAGAGTTGCGGCCCCCGGCAGGCAATCCATTAAACCCTGATGTATTTGTTCCATTATTGGTAGACCATAAAGTTGTCGATCTCATTTGCGTACCTGCCGATAACGCATTTCCGCCCAAAAATGTGTTTAAAGTTGAAAACTGCGCATCAGTCGGAACGCTCCACCCAGAAGGACATAATGTTGTGCTATTGGTTGCGCCACTTGTGCTTCCAGTAACCGCATGTTGATTATATAACAAACCATACGTTGCAGTATTTCCTGAGTTATTATTTACAATTGACCAATATTTTCTTCCTCCATCAACGGTTGCAGCACTCCAAACCGTACTGCTAACTTGCGAAGTATTGTCCAATGGCGTTCCATCTCTAAATTTGGTTGTCTTCAAATTTTCTGACATCCAAACTTGGGTTCCAATCCTTATTGTCCTATATGTATTCCCATCACCGTCTGGGGGTGTTCTTTGGCTAACATCACAAGTTTTATTAAAACTACTAAAAAAACATCTAAAAACACCATGTTCGTTACTAACTGTAGATGATGAATATGTAAATGGAATTGTTTGTGTTCCCAAAGAAATAGTTGTTGCGCTGGTAAATGGAATTGTGTTACCAGTTGCGGTGTATAATGTAACGTTACAACTTTGTCCGTTATAATTTGTAGATGTTATTTGTACTGACATATGTTATTTTATTTTAAATATCTGTTGCAACCAAATCACAAGCAGGTGCATTTGTTGGTGTTATTGTGGGTGTCGGAGTATTTGTTGCGGTTATAGATGGCGTAATAGTCTGAGTAGGTGTCTGGGTATTCGTAGGTGTCTGGGTAGGTGTCTGGGTAGGTGTAGGTGTGTTTGTGGGCGTCTGGGTATTCGTAGGTGTCTGGGTAGGTGTAGGTGTGTTTGTGGGCGTCTGGGTATTCGTAGGTGTCTGGGTAGGTGTCTGGGTATTCGTAGGTGTCTGGGTATTCGTAGGTGTCTGGGTAGGTGTCTGGGTATTCGTAGGTGTCTGGGTAGGTGTAGGTGTGTTTGTGGGCGTCTGGGTATTCGTAGGTGTCTGGGTAGGTGTCTGGGTATTCGTAGGTGTGGGTGTTGGTACACAACCCAAATCTACCAAATCTAATAACTGATATTTGTTTTTTGATATTCTGAAATTATGTCTAATCATACCAGAATCCAATGGTTCTGAGTACATCCTAAACACAGATAAATCCCCTATCAAAGAACCTCCGAAATATTCTTCTAAAAATATGTTAGTAGTTAATCCAGAATAAACCGTTTCATCTAAAATTTCCTTTGGTAAAAGTTCTGGGTCTTGTTGATAATTTAATGTATTAATATTTTCAGGAATACCAGAAAAAACCAGACTATCGTGTAAGCCCTGAGTACCACCCCCTATGGATATGGTATAAGGTACTCCAATTTGTGTTTCCTTAAATGCGCTTGTCGGTCTGGGTATTATTTCTTCAAAATTTTCTATCCGCATGAAAGGTTTTGAATTAACATATATTGTTAAAACACCATTCCTATAATCTTTTTCCGATAACCATTTATTCCCAATAGTATATGTTTCTATTTTTTTAGGTTCTTCTGAGCCTTCATGTGTTATAGGTGGTTCTATCAAAATTTCACTTTCATTTATAATACTATCCCAATATAAATCTTTTACTTCTGGAAAACCATATTTTTTTGTATCACAATCATTTAAATATAAACTTCTATTAAACACAATATCAATTTGAAACCAGTTTTCAGACGAAACGAAATAAGTATTTTCGAAATCATCTAATATACCTTTCGTTGAACACCATTCATTAAAAGTTGCCCCCGTAACTTGAACAGTATCTCCAGATTGTGTTTGACAATCACCAGTTAAAGAATAGGTTCTTACGCAAATTTTTGGGTTTCCGCTATCTCCGCTAAATTTAACAGCAAAAGCATTTGAAACAGAATCAAATATCGGGTCTTTTTCACCTATTATTGATGAAGTATATCCAGATTGTGGATAAATAAAATTACAATCATTTGTATTACCAGAAGTTTCGCAAGCGCAAGTTTTTAAAATTTCCAAACCTTCCGTAACTCTAGTATATCCAGAATAAGGACTACCATCTGCATAATGATAGAACTTGTTTTCAGCCCTTGTCCCCATGAAAAAGAATATACCAGAGTTCCCGCTATACCTTATATTAAGACCATTGTTTTGTGGTGATATAAACCTTCTTCTTAATAAGAACTCTGCTGTCCATCCTTTATTTACCCTTTCTGGGAAAACTTCATAATCATATCCAAAAAGTTTGTAAAACCCTTGATAAAACCCACCTTTTAAACTTACATATGTACCAACATCATCACCATCATTTTCTGCTGTGATATTATAGTTGTAACTCCCATCGTTGAATATTCTATTGTTTTGGTTGGTAAATCCGGTTATCGGTATCATTTTCATTCTTTTGTCGAATTTGTACCGATTAAATTTTTCTGCCGCACCTGAGTATATACCATTATAAGTTTGTATCGTAGCCCCGGTCATAACATTTACCAGACCATTATCCATTCCACAAAGTCCAATATCGCATATTTCGCTTTCTACTATATCTGGACTATCTACCCAATAATTCTTTGATACGATACTATTTTGAGTAAAACTTGTTAGGTTTTGTGAATTAAATGAATCAACACTGGAAAAATCAAAATATATGGGCAACCTATTTCCGTCATTATATGCTATCACTTGATTTGAGAATACCGTTTCTTCATCAAAATTCTTTTCATCAGAAGATAATGATATGTCAGTAATTTCCCTAGCCGGGAAAAGTTTTAATTTAACTAAATCGTTGTTATTTATATTTTGATATGACATATCTACTCATGGTTTTTCTTAAACCATCTTGAAGTAAATATTTTAAGGAAACAAAATATTTATAAAATAAAAAATGATTATCCCGGGTCAAGAATATTTTGAAAAGCCATATTACTTTTTTTTGAAGGAATCAAAAGAAGGGTATGTCTTATATTTTTCATCCTCTGAAACCATATTGGAAGCAAGAAGAAAAGAGAATAAGGTAAACGTACCAAAAAATAAGATTGGTTCGTTAAGAAAATACATATCCAAACTCAAAGGCACTAACAAGAAAACTGGTGCAATTAAGAAGGAAATAGAAGAACTTGTTGATGCCGACGGTGCGTTTTTAAATTCAAAAGTACCCATTTTAGACCCGAATATATATCCAGAAAAAACTATGGACCAGACAGTTGCTGCTGCTAGAATAACCAACGACCCAATAACAAGGGGATATAGGACATATTATGGCGAATCAGTACAAGAAACAGATATGTCGAAGGCTTTTGGATATGAAGAAACCAAAGATATGGATGGTAAAGATACCTATGAATTTTTAAAGAAGAAAATGGGTATGAAACCGGATAAGGCTAAAGAAAGAACCGAAGAATTTGGTAAAGACCCTTATGGCGATAAAGATAAAAAATCTAAATACAAAAAGAAAAAAGGTTTTGTTAGTAAAGGTACACTTTCAGAAATAAGCAGACAAAAAGCCTTTGAAATGTTAGAGGATATTGTTTTATCCAAAAAAACAAAAGAAGAAGGTGAAGAAATTTCTGATTTATTGCGTAAACAAATTGAAAGGTTAAAAGCCAGAGCTAAAAAAGAAGGTTTGGAAATAAAAGATTTAATCTCACTACTTAGAAAATGAACAAAGATTTATATGGTAAAAACGTGATAATACCTGATGCTATTAAAAAGCATCTAAAGGATTCATTAAATAATATAAAAGGTTTAGACCAAACGAGCGAAGGTTATAGGAGAAATATACAACTACAAAACGCGCAAACAATAGGCTACCCTCAGCTTAAAAGAATAAAAAACTTTTTTGATACATTTCAAGGGGATACCAAAGACGCCGATTTCTTATTGAACGGCGGTATGGAGATGAAATCGTGGGTTGATACAACACTTCAAAGCATGAGGAGTGGTGTTGAAACAACAAAAAGGAATAAGAAAGAATCTGGTATGAGCAATCAATACATAAGACCACATGAAAAAAACAATAATGTACTAAGACCCTCAAAAAAACATTTAAAGGTAAGTCAAAGACATGCGACCAGTATTGGCAACTTACCAAACCCTGTCATGGAACAAATTGACAGGATAAAAGAATTGATTTTAAAAAATATTTAATATGCCATATGAAAACCCTGTTGATTTAACCCAAGATATCAACAACAAACTAACAGAATATGCAAATGCCGAAAGAAGTAGGCTTTTACCAAAAAATGAATATTCAGATGATGTTTCAGAATATTCTAGTGTAAACCCTAACGCAATAGCCGATGGTGATTCAAAAGGTCGTGGTACTGGCGTTTTTTTAGATGTTTATAATGAAAAGGCAGGTACAAGGGAGGATATTATAGAAAGAAAGGGTATGTTAAAAATAAACAAGTGGAAATCAACAAACCAATATCCTGATTTTTAATGAAGTTAACAAAATTACTAGAAAGCCTTATAATAGAAACCGCTTCTTATGGGGATATATACAACTCTATAAAAGATAGGCAGGTTTTAGTTATTTATTATGACGGTGACGAACCGGGCGGTAAGGGCGAACGAGTTATTGAACCTGTTGCGTTGGGCGAAAGTACTGCCGGAAATAAAGTTTTAAGGGCTTGGGATTATGAAGGTGCGTCCCATTCTGCTTATATAGGCGAAAAACCATTGCCCGGATGGAGGATGTTTAGGTTAGATAAAATTTTGTTTATGAAACAAGCCGGATATACTTTTGATACACCAAGACCCAATTATAATCCTACGGGGGATAGAAAAATGACAAAAGTATATATAAACGCAAATTTTGCTACGCCAACACCAGAACCACAGGCAGAACCAGAAACGACAAAAGCACCTGAAGAACCGACACAAAGTTGGATTGATAGAGTTAAAAATAAATTTAAAGGCTTCTTTAATAGATTCAAAAAGTAAGAAACATTTAAAATATTTTTTTTCTAACTATTTTAATATTAAAAAATTATGAGTACTGATTTATTAGAAAAGTTGAAAATTTCAAAAGCCATAATGGACAAACATGATTCAATGGGTAGGGTCAATAGAGGCGCAACCCCCCAGTTGGATAATTTTGATGTCCCTCAAGCTGTATATAATATCCCACAGAATATTTCGGAATCAAATATCAACATATCCAAACCAATGGGCTCACCAAGTGTGGATGCCATACAGAATTCAAGACTTCCAGATTCAATTAAAAAGTTGATGTTGGAACACCCCATAAACACACCAGAACCAAATACATCTGTATTATCTGACGAATTAATAGAGAAGGCTTCAAAAATAATGGGTACAAATAAGCAAAAACCACCACAAGTGGTTGAGCAAAAAAGTATTGATTATACCAATATACAACCCATCATAGAGCAAACAATAAAGAAAGTATTAAAAGAGAATGGTTTGTTAATTGAAAGTGTTGAAAAGTCAGATGAATTATTTTCTTTCCGGGTTGGAAACCACGTATTTGAAGGTAAGATAACCAAAATAAAAAAGTTGAAAGGCTAGGTTAACTTTTAACTATTTATTTTTTTCATTTTAAATTTATGTTGTTGACATAAATAATTTTTAATGTCAAAAATAAATGTTTTGGTTTTACCTTCCGACCATTCTGGTGTTGGTAAATTCCGTTCGGTTGACCCGCACATATGCTTACAAAACGAGTTTCCCGAAGATTTTCATGTTGACATAGACTATAACCCAGATTTAGATAACGATAATTTTTGGAAGAAGTATCAAATAGTTGCTTTTCACAGAAATATAGGGCAGGATTTTGATAAAGGCAATAAAATGATTCACAAACTGAATGCCATGGGCATTGTTACAGTATGTGATATTGACGATTATTGGATGCCGAACAAAGACCACCCAATATACGACATTATAAAATTGCATAAAATAAATGAGAAAATTGTTGAAAACTTAAAAGCGTCAAAATATGTAACAACAACAACGGAACTATTTGCTGACGTTATAAAGCATCACAACAAAAATGTTATTGTATTCCCAAACGCAATAGACCCAAGGGAGGCTCAATTCAAAGAAAATACGCTCCCTTCTGAAAGGGTTAGAATTGGATGGTTGGGTGGTAGTTCGCACTTGAAAGATTTGCAACTTTTGGATAAGTCTTTTTCTAAACTAACAAGTTTCAACAAAAGGGCACAATTTGTCTTATGTGGTTTTGATACTAGAGGCAGCGTTACCGAAATAAATAAAGATACCGGAGAGCAACGGGTAAGAAACATCAAACCAGAGGAAACCGTTTGGGTTTCTTATGAAAAAATATTCACACAAAACTATAAAAATTTAACACCCGAATATATTGATTTTTTAAGGTCTTTTAGACAAGAACCTTATGCTAATGAAGAAAGCGAACCATACGTTAGGGTTTGGACAAAACCCGTTACATCTTACGCCAAAAATTATTCTAGGTTTGACATATCTTTGGCCCCCATAAAAGATAATATTTTTAACAGGGTTAAGTCGCAACTAAAAGTTATTGAATCTGGTTTCTATAAAAAAGCGTTAATCGCCTCTAAAGTTGGACCTTATACCATTGATTTAAAAAATTCTTTGGATAAGGGAAACTTTACCGATGGTAATGCGTTATTAATAGATGATGAAAAATCTAACTTAGATTGGGCAAAATATATTGAAAAATTGATAAAAAACCCTAACTTTGTGGTAGATTTGGGCGAAAGGTTATACGAAACGGTAAAAGATAAATACGATTTAAGAAACGTAACTAAAAATAGAGCAGAATTTTATAAACAAATTAAATTTTAAAACAATGATTAAGAAACAATTAGACAAGATGCTGTTCATAGACATCGAAACAGCAGGGGGTTACAAAGACCTTGAAACTCTCAAAAAAGAAAACCCAACACTGGCAACTATCTTTTCTCGATACCAATACTGGTTTAAAGATAGGTTTTCAGACATTGAAAATTCAGACGAAGAAACTGTTTATCTTAAAAAGTCTGCATTGATTCCCGAATTTGGTAGGATTGTATGTGTTTCATTCGGCCTAATGAAAGATTCAGAGTTTAAGGTATCTTCTTATTATGGCTATAATGAAAAGGATATCCTTGTAAAACTTCAAAAACTACTGAAAAGGGCAGAGGAACTGGATATGTTTTTGGTTGGCCATAACATAGAAAAGTTTGATGCGCACTACATTTGCACACGAATGGTCATAAACGGTATTGAACCACCTAAAATCCTTCCTGACGAGAACAGCAAACCGTGGGAGACAAAACTTTTGGATACAAAAAAGATATGGCAAAGAAGCCAGTATAGCTCCTTATCTTCTTTGGATTTACTTTGTACCGTTTTGGATGTTGATTCACCAAAGGTGGGTGAAGTGGTAGGGGATATGGTACATGAGAACTTTTGGAAGTATACAGATTATTCCATGCAAGAAATTGTTGAATATTGTGAAAGGGATGTTGTTGCAGTTCGCGACATTGTTGTTAAACTTCAAAACTTAAAATAATGGAAAATTTTAATGAAACAGATGATGAAAAAGTAATCGAAAACTTTTTTAATTCCATAGAAAGTTCTTTTTCAAAAATGGAAGATGATTTTTTCGATTCTTACAGCAGGGTAAACTTGGAATTCTTCAAAGCACACCCAGACGCCAAAAAACCTGAATATTGTTATAATACCGATTCTGGTTTTGACTTTTATTCGGTTGAAGATGATTTTGTTCTTAAACCTATGGAAAGGAAAGCAGTTAGGACTGGGCTACATTTCAATATCCCAAATGGCTATGAAATTCAAGTTCGACCAAAATCTGGTCTGGCATCGAAACATGGCATTTCTATCGTTAACTCTCCGGGTACTGTGGATAACGGATATACTGGTGAGGTTCTGGCTGTTCTTATAAATCTATCTACAGAGGATTATAAAGTGGTTAAAGGTTCAAAAATTGCACAAGGCGTTGTTTGTCCGGTCATGTGTGGTAAACATGTGAATATTTTACCTCTAACAGAGGTTCCCGTCAAAAATCGCGGCGATAACGGTTTCGGTTCAACTGGATTATAATGATAACCATAGCTTATTCTACAAGGTCTGAAAATGATACCTTTAAGAAACATTTATTAGATACTGTTGGTATAAAAAATGTTGAAATAATTGAAACAGTAAACAATGGTAATAAATCATTGACTGAAGTTTACAACAACGTTTTAGAACTGGCTAAAAATGATATCGTCGTGCTTTGTCACGACGATATTTTTTTTGATACTAAAAGTTGGGGTTTTAAATTATTAAAACATTTTGAAAGAACAGATTTCGGTATTTTAGGTGTTGCTGGAACAACTCACTTGTTAGAAAGTGGAACTTGGTGGGAGAATAGGAATAAAATGCTTGGCATTGTTGGTCATCAACAAGGAGATAAGAAATGGGTTTCAAAATATTCCACATCTTTGGGTAATGACATTGAAGAAGTCGTGATAGTCGATGGTCTTTTCATTGCTGTAAATAAAAAATTGATAAAAAATAAATTTAACGAAGATTTTAAAAATTTTCATTTCTATGATTTATCTTTTTGTTTAGATAATTTTTTGTCTGGTTGTAGAATAGGTGTTATATATAATATAAACATAACCCACTTATCCATAGGTATAACCAATCAAAAATGGGAGGAAAATAGGCAGCAATTCATAGAAACATATAAAGATTTTTTACCCGTTAAATTACCTTTCAATTGGAAGCGAAAACCTAAAGTATTGATTTCATGTTTAAGTTTCAAAAACTTAACTGGCTCTGAATTATATGTTTATGAATTATCTAAAGAACTCATAAAAATTGGGTGGGAAGTTTATATTCTTTCAAATATAGGAAACCCACTACAAAGAATGGCCGAAAAAAATGGGGTTAAATGTTTTGAGTTAAACTCTCCTCCGGGTTATAAGATGGGAGACGGTGTTTGGTCTATTCAAACAGAAAAGGGTTTTGAGAAATCACAACCTAATGTATTATATGCTGATAAACCAGTACATTTTGACATAATACACACCCAACATAAACCCATTACCGATTTTATACTTAGGTTATATCCTAACATACCTAAAATTGCCACAATACACTCTGAAATAATAAATCTTGAAGAACCAGTAAAAGACAATAGTATAAAGCATTACATAGCTATAAGAGAAAGTATAAAATATTACATTCAAGAAAAAATAAACATAGATGAAAGTAAAATATCTATAATATATAATCCCATTGATAGTAGAAGGTTCAATAATGAAAAAACAAAAGATAATGAGTATTATTTATTTGTCGGAACAGTTGACTATCTAAGGATAAATTCGATAAAAGACATAATTGAAAAATCAGAAGTAGAAGGTAGGAAAGTTTTAATAATAGGCGAAGATAACAATGGTTATTTAAAAAGTATAGATAATAAAAATTTCGAACATATAAATTCGACTTGGGATAATTTACCCAAATACGTTAAAGAATGTTATAAAGTTGTTGGTATAAAAATGGGTAGGACTACCATAGAAGGTTGGTTGTGTGGCAAGACAGCGATAATGTACGATGTTGATGAATCTGGAAACATTATATCAATATCTGAAGAAAATCCACCATTGGATTTATCTGTTTATCGGGGAGAAAATGTGGCAATGCAATTAAATGAAATATATATTAAAAACATATGAGTGAAAAATTTTTTGATTTTTTTGATAAGGCATATTGTATAAATTTAAAAAAAAGGCCAGACAGATTAGAGCATATAAAAAAAGAAATTGAAAAATATGATTTGGGGGATATATTTTTTTTTGAAGCCATAGATGGGGATAGCATAAATAATACAGATTTTAATAAAAATTTAAAAAATGGTGAAATAGGATTAATATTGTCTGTATTGGAAATTATTAAAGATTGTAAAAGAAATAATTATAAAAATGTAATAATAATTGAAGATGATTGTGTGTTTTCACCAGAAATAAACAAACATAAATTATATTTAGATAATTTACCTAACGATTGGGATATGTTCTATTTGGGTGGGAATCATAATACGCATGAAGGGACGTCACCACCAATAAGTGTAAATGATTACTATACAAAACTACATAGAACTTACACTACCCATTTTGTAGCAATTAAAAATACTGTTTTTGACCATATAGAGGCTATTTTAGAAAAATTTAAAGAACCGTTAGATGTTTCTTATGTTAGAATTCAGAATATATTTAATGTATACTGCACAAAAAAAACAATAGCAACACAAAAAGAAGGCTACTCTGATATTTTGCTTTATAATGTGAATTATGATAGTTTAATAAGATAAAAAATGGAAAAAATATCAATAATAGGTATAGGTAAATTAGGAATTTGTCTGGCTTTAAATTTAGAAAAGAATGGATATTATGTATTAGGAGTAGATAAAAACGAATCTTATGTAAAATCCATAAATGAAAAAACTTTTTTTTCAAATGAAAAAGGTGTAAATAATTTATTAAAAGAATCTAAAAATTTAGTTGCAACAACATCTATTGTTGATGCTGTTAATTTTTCGGATATTCTATTTGTTATGGTTGCAACGCCATCATTAGAAAATGGAAAATACGACCATTCTCAAGTAGAAAGTTTAGTTAATGATTTAAAAAAAATAGGTAAACAAAAAAATAGAAAACTTTTCATTGTGGGCTGCACAACATATCCCGGATATTGTGAATCTTTAAGAAAAGAATTGGAACCACTGAATTATGAAATTTTATATAATCCAGAGTTTATCGCACAAGGAGATATTTTAAATGGACAAACAAATCCAGATTTGGTACTAATTGGTGAAACAAGTGAATATGGGGGCAACATTGTTGAAAATATACACAAAAAAATTTCAAACAATAACCCATTTATATCGAGAATTTCATTAACCGAAGCAGAACTTGCAAAATTAGCCATGAATTGCTTTATTACCACAAAAATATCTTTTGCTAATATGATTGGCGATTTATGCAATAATTTAGATATATCTCACGAAAATGTCCTTACTGCTGTTGGTGCATCCAAAAGAATTGGATGGGATGCATTAAAATGGGGTTTTGGTTTTGGGGGGCCTTGCTTTCCTAGAGATAATCGAGCATTAGGCATTCTATGTGAAGAAAATAATATAGAACCCTTAATACCAAAGGCTTCCGATGAATATAATAAATTACATTTAGATTATCAAATAAGTGATTTTATAAATAAAAACGACAAAAAAGAAATCATTATTCGAGGTGTGACATATAAAGAAGGTTCTTTTTTGATAGAAGAATCTCAACAATTAAATTTTGCGGTTGGTCTAACAAAAAATGGCTATGAAGTTACAATTATTGATGATGAATTTGTTTTAAATGAAGTTAGAAAAATATATGGTGAAATTTTTAAATATGAAAAAAGAAATTATTAATTGGATTAAAGATTATGCTTCAACGGATTTTAAATTAGTTGTTGGTGTTTCTGGCGGTATTGATTCGGCTGTCGTATCAACATTGTGTGCTATGACCGAAATAGAAACTCATGTTTTATCGATGCCTATACAACAAGAAAAAAATCAATTACAAAGAGCTATGAACCATATTTATTGGTTGGAAAATAATCATCCAAACGTTATTTCCCATCATTATGATTTGACAGATGTTTTTGATTGTTTTAAGTTAAAGTTTGAAAAACCATTTAATAGTGAACATTCTTTTGCTAATTCTAAAAGTAGAATCAGAATGTTGACCTTATATCAAGTAGCATCATCAATAAATGGTCTTGTTGTTGGAACTGGAAATAAAATAGAAGATTTTGGTATTGGTTTTTATACTAAATATGGAGATGGTGGTGTGGATATTTCCCCAATAGCAGATTTAACCAAAAGCGAAGTAAGGGAGCTTGCTAAAATACTTAACATAAATAAAGAAATTATAGATGCGAAACCAACCGATGGTTTATGGTCTGATAATAGAACTGACGAAGACCAAATTGGGGCAACCTATGAAGAATTAGAATGGGCTATGTCTTTTTTATCTGAAAATAAAGATTTTAAAATTGAAAAATTAAGTAATAGAGAATTAGAAATTTTAAATATATATAAAAAACATAATAGTAAAAATAAACATAAAATGCTTCCAATACCAATTTATAAAAAATGAAAGGATTTACAAATTTACAGATTTTAGACCATACCCAAGGCAGATTTGGAAACCAATTATTTAGAGTTTCCACAATAATTGGTATGGCTTTAAAAAATAATTCTGAATATTATATACCAATTGAGTGGGAACATTCTGATTTGTTTCCAAATTTAAAAAATAAAATATCAAAATTTGAAATTGATAAAAATATAAAAAAGAAACACAATGAAGTCTCTTTTGCATATCATGATATTCCATATTTTGAAGATGAATTATTAGAAATTGTTGGATATTTCCAATCCTATAAATACTTTGAAGGGAATGATTCAGTTATCAAAAATTCTTTTTTAATAAATAAAAATAGTAATTACGATTTTAGTGAAGATAAAATAAGGCTTTGTATACATGTTAGACATGGGGATTTTTATGATAAAAATGTTGGCGGCGGCCACAAGGGAAATGAAGAATACCACCCAGTAATGACTATAAATTTTTATATAAATTCTATAAATAAAATTTTATCATTAACAAAAATAGATGAATTTTTAGTTTTCACAGACCATCCAGAAACCAAAAATTTTATTTTCGGGGAATTTGAAATTTTTAATATACCAATTAAATATTTTGATTATAGTGATGACTATATTTCTGATTTTATTGCCCAAAAAAATTGTGACCATTTTATAATACCAAACAGTACATTTTCTTGGTGGTCTTCTTTTTTAAGTGAAAAAAACAAAAACAAAATTGTTTGTTGCCCGATGGAATCTGATTGGTTAGGTCCGAGATATTCACATTTTGATAAAAGTACACTATTACCAAAAGATTGGTTAAGAATTGAACAATAATTAATATGGAAATTAAATTAGATAATATTGATTTTTTTTATATAAATTTATCAAATAGGGAAGATAGAAATTCACATATTTTACTTGAATTAGATAAAATAAACATTTCGGCAAAAAGATTTGAAGCGCTAACCAAACAAGATAATTTTTTAAACTTTGAATTACCAGAATTAATGAATGATGGTAACAAAGGCTGTGCTTTATCTCATATAAAAATATTAGAGGATAGTAAAAACTCTGATAAAATAATTGGTATATTTGAAGATGATGCTGTATTTTGTGAAGATTTTATAGAAAGGTTTAAATATATAGAAGAAAATTTTGATAAAGATTGGGATATTTTTTTCCTATCTAGTTTTTACCATTTAAATGACGATAAAAATTTTAAATGGAAAGAGATAGAATTTGAATTTACAGACGTAAAATATATACATAGGGTGTATAGTAGTTTTACAACCCATTCATATTTGGTAAACCCTAAATCTATAAATAAAATATTGGATTTAATTTATAGCGAAATACAAAACGCATATGCTATAGACCATTTGTATATTTTGATACAAGATAAATTGAATTGTTTCTCTTTCACTCCGGGAATGACAATGCAATACTCAAACATAAGTGACATATCTAACGATTTCAAATCACAAGAATCTTTTGCAGAAAAATTAGGAGAACATGTTTACGCAAAAAATATTAAAGATTTTAATTACGACAAATATTTCAATTTAAAAAAAGAAATTTCAAATGAAATAATGAAATATTATTTCAGAAATAATGATTTTCAATATACTATATATAATTTTGACTATTTCACTAAAATTTATGGAATAAATTCAGAAAGAAATATTGCGGAAATTTTGCAGTATAATCTAATGATGAATATTGTAAATAAATTAGATAAAGATAGAAAAATAATAGATGTTGGGGGTAATTGTGGTTTGTTTTGCATACCAGCCTCTTTGTACGGTTACAAAGTTTATTCTTTTGAGCCGATATCAATGAACAATGAGTTATTATTGTTGGGTAAAAATGAAAATAATTGTGAAAATCTTGAAATTGTAAATGTTGCTTTGTCAGATAAAAATGAAAGTAAAAACATTTACATACCATATTGTTCAGACAATACTTCTTTCAATAAAGAAGTTGCTATCAGCAATATGTCTAATAAAAACTATGTGGTCGAAAAAGTAAAGTGTATTTCATTTGATACTTGGTTATCGGAAAATAAAGTTGAAAATATAGGGTTTATAAAAATAGACGTTCAAGGATTTGAAAAAAATGTAATAGACGGAATGTTTAATTTTTTAAACAATTGTAGTGATGTTTTCTTACTGATTGAATGGGACCAAAACCACACAGAAAAATCTGGCCACAATTTGAAGGATATCTATGATACATTAATTTCGTTAAATTTTGAAGAAGTTGGTTATGAATCCACTGAAGATAAATTATTTTATAAAAAATGAACAGAAAAAAATTTAAAAACAAAACTTCAATATCGGATATAAATAGTTTTAAGGAAATATGCTCATTAGCATATAATTATGACTTTTTTTTCAATAATTTTAAATCATTAAAAGATTTTACATTTGTTCTGGAACATGTAACCCAAGAATTGGGTGAAGAATATATTTTAGAGTTAGAGAAAAATTTAAAAATTGATTTAAAATACATTGAAAAATTTAAAGAAAATGATATTCAGGGCTCGCCTAAAAAATTCAATTATAAAGAACCATATGGCTTAATATCTCCGACAACATTAAGATATATTAAAATTTTAAATGATTTGGTTTGTAATTTTGGTTCTTTAGATGGTTTATCAATTGTCGAAATAGGTGTCGGATATGGTGGTCAGGCTAAATTAATACAAGATTATTTTGATATTAAATCTTATCATTTTGTTGATTTACCAGAAGTAAATAATTTAGCCAACAAATACTTAAAGATATTTGAATACAAAAATAATTATTTTTTGGATTTTGAAAATTTACCAAACTATGAATATGACTTGGTAATATCTAATTACGCTCTAACTGAATGTACGAAAAAAATGCAAGATTATTACTATAATAAAATAATCAAAAAAAGTAAACATGGGTACATAACTGGAAATGACATTGGTTATCATTATAAAATAAAAAATTACAATAAAGAAGATTGGGAAAACAAAATTAATAATTGTAAAATATATCCTGAAAAACCCTCTTCTGATAGTGAAAATAGAAATTATATATTAGTTTTTTAAAATTAAAATCTTATGAAAAATATATTAATACTTGGTGGTGGAGGTTTCATTGGAGGCCATTTAGCCAAAAGATTAAAAAATGAAGGGAATTGGGTTAGAATTGTTGACATAAAAACACATGAATATTTTAAACAAGAAGATATTTGCGACCAATTCATTGTAGGAGATTTAAGAGATGAACGTTTAGTTTCTTCTGCAACTTATACTCCAATTCAAAACTCAATACATGATAAAGTAAATTCTTTTGATGAAGTTTACCAACTTGCGGCAGATATGGGTGGTGCAGGATATATATTTACAGGTGATAATGACGCAAATGTTATGCACAATTCTGCATTAATAAATTTAAATGTAGCAAAAAAAGCATCTTTACATAGTGTTAAAAGAGTATTTTATTCTTCTTCTGCTTGCATGTATCCAGAACACAACCAATTAGACCCAGATAATCCCAATTGTGAGGAAAGCAGTGCTTACCCGGCAAATCCTGATTCTGAATATGGTTGGGAAAAACTATTCAGTGAAAGGTTATATCTTTCTTTCCAAAGAAATTATGGTTTGGATGTTAGGATAGGTCGTTTTCATAATATATTCGGCCCATATGGGACTTGGAAAGGCGGCAAGGAAAAAGCCCCCGCTGCTATGTGTAGAAAAGTCGCTGAAACCCCAGATGGTGGAACAATAGATGTTTGGGGCGATGGTAAACAAACAAGGTCTTTTTTGTATATTGATGATTGTGTAGACGCCATATTAGCTTTTATGAGGCAAGACAATTTTACAGGGCCTGTTAACATAGGTTCTGAGCAAATGGTTACAATTAACGAGTTGGCGCAATTAGCAATAGATGCTTCTGGTAAAAACATACAAATTGAAAATATAATGGGTGACGCTTTTTTTGAAAAATACGGTCACAAATGTCCAGTTGGTGTCAGGGGTAGAAACTCTGATAACAAACTATATACAGAAAAAATGGGTAAAACTTTCGACCGACCACTAAAAGATGGGATTAAATTGACCTATGACTGGATAGAATCCGAAGTGATTAAATTAAATTATTAATGAGTAGAACAAAAAAAAATTTAGAGGTTGGTGTTGGAACGACAAAAACAAGAAAAGAGATAATATTAGACTTAATAAAAAACAAACAGAAAAGTAGTTTTTTAAACGAAAATCAAAAAGATTACTATAACAAAATCAGAGACTATGAAATAACGATATGTTACGGACCAGCCGGTTCTGGTAAGAGTTACATTGGTATGAAATGCGCTTTAGATTTGATTTCAGACCCTAAAACACCTTACGATAAGATAATCATAACCAGAGCTGCGGTCGAAGCATCTGATTCAAAACTTGGCCTTCTTCCGGGAACGTTTGAGGAAAAATTGATGCCTTATGTTTATCCTTCATATTATATTATTGATAAGATTTTGGGGAGGGACGTTAGGTCAAAATTGAAAGAAAACAATATCATTGAAATATTGCCCATATCTTTTATGAGGGGCATGACAATAGATAATTCAATAGTCCTATTAGAAGAAGCTCAAAACTGCACTCCTAACGAGCTTAAAATGTTCCTAACAAGGATTGGTGAAAACAGCAAATTTTTAATATCGGGGGATATTGAACAATCCGATAAATACAAAAACAAATCAAAATCTGGGTTATATGATGTTTTAACCCGATTGGAAGGCATTGATGAAATTTGTATTTACAATTTTTCCATAGATGATATAGTTAGAAATAAGATAATAACTAAAATCTTGGAAAGATATTAAATGGAGATAGGCATAGAAGTTAATGGTGTATTAAGGGATACTATTGGTAAGATAAAAATAACGTATGAAAAGTATTATTCACAGCCAGTCGAATTGGAAGGCGCGGAAGAAGATACTTTTGAATATAAAATAATCGAACCAATAGACTCCCTTGATATATCCAAACATTTCACTTTTCCCGACAAAGATTCTATTTACGATTTTTTGTATGTCCAACATCCAATGGATGTTTTTGGCTATGCGAATTGTATGGAAAATTCCTCTATTAGAGATTTAAATGACATTTATTACGATTTTAGGGATAACCATAACTTAAAAATAGTTTCTGATGAGATAGGGAAATCGAAACCAGCCACTCTTTATTTCCTTTCAAGGTACGGTTGTCTTTTGGAAGAAGTTTTATTTTATAGCGAACAAACGTTAGAAAATATTTGGGGTAAAGTTGATGTTTTGGTAACAGCCAATCCAAATATTCTTGCAAATCATCCAAAGGACAAAATAATTGTTAAATATGAAACATTTTACAATAAAGAAGTAAAATCAAAACTTTCAATTACAGAATTGAAAGAATTGCATAACATAATAAAAACTTTACAAAATGGTTAAAATTTTTGGTGAACATTATTATCTCGATTTAGACGAGATTGAAAAATATGTTGAAATAAATACAACCTTAAAATCTGAAAAAGATGGTGATTCCTCAGAAACGCATGTTAACGTTGTAAAATATGAACTGCTTAAAAATTTGTTAGATGTTCTTTTCACAGAATCTGATGAAGTAGATGAAAAAATGGGTATAAATAGCAGTGAAATCTCAATACCTTTCAAACTAGCATTTAACACGTTATTGAATAAAAAATTACTCAAACATTATTAATATGGATAACAATTTAGATAAAGTAAAAGTATCTATTCAAAATCTTGAAGAGAAAAAATGCAGGATTTATTTTCTAACACAAGACGTTAAAAATAACCCAAAAGGTTCTGTAAAATACATTTACCAAATGGCCATGACTTTAAAAAAGAATGGCTACAACCCAATTATTTTACACGAGAAAAACGATTACACCGGTGTTTCCGAGTGGATGGGGGAAGAGTATATGACAGAATTGCCACACAAAAGCATTGAAAACCAAAATTTGGAAATTAGTCCAGAAGATTTCATAATCATTCCTGAGATTTATGCTTTTGTTATGGACCAGTTAAAAAATTTGCCTTGCGGTAAAATTGTTTTAGCACAAACCGCTGCTTATATGTTGGAAACATTGCAGCCCGGTCAAACTTGGCAGCAATTCGGTTTTTTCAAGTGTATCACCACTAGTGAAAGACAAAAGGAATATATGTCTTCAATAATGAAAAACATTTCTTATGACATAGTTGAACCATTTGTACCAACAGTATTCCGAAAAGATGGGAAACCCCCGAAAACAGTTATTGCTATAAATACTAGAAACCATAGTGATACTGCCAACTTAATCAAAGCGTTTTATTTGAAATACCCACAATTCCGTTTCTTTACGTTTAAGGACATGAGAAACATGACGGAACTTGAGTTTGCTAACAGTTTCCATGATTGTTGTTTAAGCGTTTGGATTGACGATGACAGTGGTTTTGGTACATTCCCCATTGAATCAATGGCTTCTGGTGTCCCTGTTTTGTGTAAGATACCTGATATTATTCCAGATTGGATGGTAGAAGACAACGGGATATATAGCAGGGATAAGATAACTATGATTGACCAAATTGCCATTTTCATTCAAAGCTGGATGGAAGATAGCATAAAAGATGAACTTTACGTTAACATTGAAAATACCGCTAAAAAATACCAAGACCAATCTGCTTATGAAAATAAAGTTTTGACGTTGTTTGATGGGTATGTTAATAACAGGTTAGAATCATTCAGCGAACAATTAAAAAAATTACAATAATGAAAAACATTTTTCCAGTATCAGTAATACTACCAATTAAATCAAGCAAAGCCAAAGATTTTGAAGAATACTTTGAAAAAGCCATAAATTCTTGCATTAATCAATCTGATGTTGCAATTGAAGAATTGTTGATTGTTCACACACCAGAAGAAACTTTGGTTAATTTTTTGGACAGTTATGACTTTAAGGATTTAAATGTAAGGAAAATCCTATTTGAAGATGAGCCAAATTTTTGTTCGCAAATTAACTACGGTGTTCAAAATGCTAAATCAGAATGGGTTTCATTTTTGGAATTTGATGATGAATACGCTACCATCTGGTTTAGGAACGTTGCAAAATATGCGAAGTATTATAAAGAAGAATCTGCTTTTATGCCATTAGTTATAGATACCGAGGGTAAGAACAATTTCGTTGGTTTCACAAACGAAGCGGCATTCGCTGCAAACTTCAGCCAAGAAATGGGGGTTTTAACGAATGAAATGTTACAGAATTACCAAAACTTTCAGAGTTCTGGTATGGTGATTAAAAAGAGTGTTTTTGAGGAATTTGGAGGGTTTAAACCTTCTTTTAAATTGACGTTTGTATATGAGTTTTTGTTGAGGATGACGTACAATTCGGTCAACCCTATTGTTATACCTAGAGTTGGATATAAGCATATTAATATGCGAGAGGGTTCCATTTTCTGGAACTATAAATTTGGAGATAATAAAATAACAGAAGACGAAGTGAAATTCTGGCTACAAGCCGCTAAAAAAGAATACTTCTTTACCGCCGACAGAAAAGTAAAATATGGCGAATAATGGTTGATGTTATTTCTGGTAACACAGAAAATCAAACATTAAAGAAGAGAGGAAGAAAAAGTAAAAAAGATAATTACTTTGATGTAAGGGAAGAAACAGCAGTAATAGATTTTATAAATTCAAACAATGAACAAGAAAGGAATAAAATATACAATGAATATCTAAGAGCGCCGTTGGATAAAATGATTTCCTCAATAATCAGAAGGTATAAATTGTACCGAAAAGAAATGGATTTTGAGGAAGTACATAACGACACCCACTCTTTTTTAATGACAAAAGTTGAAAAGTTTAAGCCTTCAAAGAACAAGAAGGCTTATTCTTATTTTGGGACAATATGTAAAAACTATCTCATGGGTCAAATAATGAAAGACCAAAAAGAGATAAATAGGAAAATATCCTATGACGACATATCACCCAGTTTAGAGGAGAGGCCGGACATGGTTTACACCATAGATGGTGATTTACCCAACCCAGAAGATATTTTGATGGAGTATTCAAAATATCTGAAAAAATTCATGGAAGAAGAAGAGTTAAACGATTCTGAAATTAAATTGGGTATCGCCCTAATTGATATTTTTGATAACTATAAAACAATATTCTTAGCTTCTGACAATAATAAGTTTAACAAGAATATGATACTCCTATCCATAAGGGAGATGACCAATTTATCTACCAAAGAAATAAGGTTTACAATAAGGAAATTCAAGAAATTATATGTTTTTGTCCAAGGCATAATTCACGAATGATATATTTATAATAAAAAATGAAAAATCCCAATAGTAAAAAAGATATATCTTTATCAAAAGATTCTATTTTGGTTTTGATGCAGGAAGTATATAACGAACTTATAGAGCAAAGAAACACTGCATTGAAAATACAAAATAAAATGATTTCCATGATGAGGGAAGCTGAAGATTTAATAACAATAGGTCCCGTATTAGAAAAACAACAGAAAATAATAAACGAGTGTGCCGAAAAAAAATTGACAATAACTAAAATCTTATCAAATCTTTGGCAAAAAACTTCTACTAATCAAGAAAATTTTTCTTTTTCGGATTTGGATGAAGAAGCTCTGGAAAACCTATTAAATAAAGACTTAACAAGTGATTTGGGTAAATATAAAACCAAAAACTAATGCCCATAGATATATTATCGGATTTCAAAGATGCTGCTAACAAAATAAATGCCTATAAAACATACAAAGATGTTTCTGAATCGATAAAAGAGGCGAGTAGAAGACAAGCATCAAATGTTGAAAGTTCTTTAAATGAGCCGTTAGGTTCTTTAAATTCTTTGAAGGAATTTCAATCTAAGGTATTTAGAGGGGCTCCCACATCATTAGACCAACTATTAAACCTAATTGGTATAACCAAAGGTAAGGGTAACAACACGTCCAGTTATATTAGGAAAAAACTAATAGAGGCATCCATAGCGTCGCAAACTGAGGTAAAAAATATAATAAGGGAAGAGGCTTTCAAGATATTGGGTTGCTCCCAACAACAAACATATAGGGGTATAGATAAATCATTATTAGGTAATGTTCAATCATTTTCTGATAGTAATTCTTTATTAATACCTTTAAAAAGTATAGACTTATTTGGTAACTTAAAAAATAACCCAAATAATATACTTGGTAAACTTTTCTATGAAAAAGAAACCCCATCTACAAGTTCTGAGTTCATACCATACGGGGGCAATAAATACTACCCGGTAAATAAAGAAATATTTAACCGTACACAGCAATTAGATAAAAGTTTCTCTTCTGAATATGGAGACTTTTATAGAGGCAAATCTTCCCAGCCTTTAATGGATTTATCTTATGTAAAAAGAGATAATGTTGATTACTTAAAGGTAACACTTATAAATAGGTCTGGAGATAACTTAATTGCCGATTTTCTATTCGACTATTACGAAACAATTAATTTTTATGAATCATATGATATATTGAATAACATATTGAATATTGTTTTAAATAGTGTAAACATTCAAGGCAAGATTGGTTTTGGCCAATTAAAAACCCAATCAAAGTTTAACCTTATTGTTAATAGGATACTTGGTCTTTGTTTTGACGATAGGAAAGAAATAGATGTTAGCGGGACAGCTAAAATATCGGAAGTTGATGATTTTGATGATAGCATATTTGAATTAACTGAAATTGATTTAAAGAACATAGATGAAGAAATATCCAATATACAGCTTGGTGTGACAAAATTTCAAACATGTGGGGATGTGTTACTACCCATAGATAGCGATAGTATAGTTAATTCTGTTTCTTCATTTATTGATGATTATTCAGATAAACCAATAGAAATCCAGATAGATAGAATTGATAAAACAATAGATTCTGTGAGTGAAAACCCTGCTTGGAAAGAATTGTTCCCAGACACTTTAACATTAAAATTGGCGATAGATACTGAAATTATAAAGAAGTTGCCTTTGGCTTTAGTTTCGTCTGTTTTGACGCCTAAAGTATTGTTACCTATATTTGTATCGTTAAAAACATTGGAAAGGCAAGCCAAAACTGATGCCAATGAAGTTATAAACGATTTGAATAGGGTTGTTACAACAGAAAATGAATTAAATTCTGAAGTAAATAACTTTGTAAACGATTCCATGGACTTTTTGGTAAAGTTTAAAAAGTTTTCCATACAGGTAGTGTCTAGAATTAGTGCTGTTTACTTAAAAACTCTATTTAACATATTGAAAAAAGATTTATTGAATTTAATAAAATCATTAATTTCAGATGTTAGCAAAAGTAGGATTTTGAAAAAGTACACCATGGTACTAACACTATCTTCAATATTGATATCTGTGGCTAAAATTATTTTGGACTATAGGAAATGTAGGTCTTTGGTTGACGAAATAAAAAATATTTTAAACCTAATAAGCACATCATTTATAAATAAAAGCGGAATATCTATAGGTACTGACCCAATACCTGCGGTTTTATTACCCTTTACTCAGTTTCTGCCCGGATATTCCCCAGAGAGGGCGGCGATAAACATAATAGAACAAATGCAGAAAATTGGGCTACCTACTGGCCCTATGCCAGATGGTTCACCGAACCTTATGTTACAATTTATGATAGCATCAGAAATTGGTTCAGATAAAGAAGAAAGTGAAAACGGTAAAGTGGTTGGCGTGATTGACCCAAACCTACCTTTTGTAATAAGGGCTAAAAAAATATAATATGACAAAAACAGATTTTGAAAACATAAAAAATAAAATTTTAGACATAAAAAACCAACCAAACTCTGAGTTATATGAAGTTTTGGAAAAAATAAGTGTGGAGTTTGACATAACCAAAAATTCTATTTTAAGCCTATCGTCATATTTAGATGAATTAGAAAATATTTACAACACCACATTAAAAGAATACGAAAAAAGAACCAATGTTAAACGACAATAAAATATTAGAACCAGCAGTTGTTTTGGATGTTGAAGACCCTATGATGTTAAACAGGATTAGGGCTAGGGTTTTGACATTAGACTATGAGGCCATAATAAAGAGCATAGACCCCGTATTTGACGAATCTAAAGATAAATGGGGGGAGAGAGACCCTTTTGTTTTCACCCCTTTATTACCTTTTTATATATATTCCACCCCCAAAAAAGATGAATTGGTTCAAGTATTATTTGCAAATAAAGATTACAAATTTGATAACCAATACTATATACAATCCAACATTTCATCCCCAATGGTTTCTGGTTTTGATTATTATGTTCAAGGTACAAAATACACTGGCACTGGTAAAAGATACAAGGAGGGTATAAGTATAAAAAATATTGATGGTACACATAGGGAGCCTTCAAAGACTTATGGTGTTTTCCCAGAGCCGGGGGATAATGCCGTAATGGGAAGGGGAAATTCAGATATTGTTATAAAGGAAAATGAAATACTTATTCGTTCTGGTAAAATAAAAGGTGGTTTATCCAAAAATAAATTACCTGTTTCTAACACACAAAGAGGTTTTATACAATTATCAAAATTTGATTCTGAAATAGTAAAGAATCAAAAAGAAAAATTCTACGAGGTAAGTGAAACAATATTAAAAACAAAATATTTAATTGAGTGGCATGTAACAAACCCTGAAAACACTCAGAATGTTTTTAATGGTTCTGTATACTTGTATAAACTCAAACCGAGCGATAAAATAGATACTGATAAAATTTCAGTAAATAGTGATTTAGAAGATTTAAAATCTATAACCGCTAAGGTTGAGTTTACAAATTTATCATTAGATGATACTATTGTTTTTATCAATGGTTTTATTTCGGACTGCAACTCCAAGACAAAAACGTCAAATGGTCAGGTTTTATTTGAAAACGAAGATAAATTTCCGATGTTTTTTAGACCTTCTCCGTTGAATTATAGTATAATTAATTCTAATGAATCCAATTTTATTATTGCTAAAAATAACCTTATTAAAATATATGATAAGGTAAAATTATTTGATTCTGTCAAAAATGGTGGTTTTGGCCTTATATTTAATAAAAACTTATTGGGTAATCAATTTGACATAAAGGAAAAAACGATAGAACCCAGAACTTTTACAACAATAAACAGAACTTATGCCACAATAGGTTCTGATAAGGTTTATCTTTTATCACATTTAAGTTCTATACCCAGAAAGGGTAAAATAAACTTTGATGGTACAATATATGGAATAAATGCTGAAACATTTTCTAACGAAATAGAGCCTAAAACATCCTCTATGGTTAGGGGTGAGGAACTTCTTGAATTATTGAATCTAATGATACGTTTCATGGTTAGCCATACCCACGCATATCCCGGTTTACCTCCCGTTCCGGTAACAGAAGACGGTTCTACTTCCGCATCTATATTGGAAGAATTTGCAAATGCGGTAAATAAAATTTTAAATCAAAATATTCGGAT
>JACCDW010715613.1_pt1 | contig 30658 bp, 33 predicted proteins | sample 7449781 | NCBI WGS metagenome assembly JACCDW01 (sample SAMN15323449, study PRJNA562643) | freshwater metagenome | isolation source: river surface water | place: USA:Blue River Watershed | collected 2017-08-18
CCAAAAAGATGGTGAGGATGCGGGCAAACGTCCCTTGACTTTTACGTTTAATGGCGGACCCGGTTCGGCATCTTTGTGGTTGCACATGGGTGGCGTGGGCCCGAAGCGTGTCTTATTAAAGGATGACGGAACGGCAACTGCGCCGCCGTATACTTATGTGGACAATGAATATGGCTGGTTGGACAAAACGGATTTGGTCTTCATCGATCCCGTTTCCACCGGTTATTCGCGTGCTGTCGGGCAGGATGCGAGTAAATACCATGGCTATGTGGAGGATATTGAGTCGATTGGTGCTTTTGTGCGCAATTTTTTGAGTCGGTATGAGCGCTGGGCATCGCCCAAATTCTTAGCGGGCGAGAGTTATGGAACGACGCGTGCGGCGGGATTGGCGAAGCATTTGCAGGATCGCCATCGGATTTACATCAATGGGGTGATTTTGATTTCGGCGGTCTTGAATTTTGGGACCAATGATTATGCAATCGGGAATGATTTACCTCGAGCATTGTATGTTCCATCTTACACGGCGGCGGCGTGGTATCATAAGAAATTAAGTCCAGCCTTGCAGGCTAGACCTTTGGCGGATATTTTAAAGGAGTCGGAAGCCTGGTCGATTGGTGAATATGCATCAGCCTTGATTAAGGGCGGTTGGTTGTCGGCCGCTGAGAAAGATGCCATCGCGGGTAAATTGGCTTATTATACAGGACTTTCCAAAGAATTGTGTTTGCAGGCCAACTTACGAGTAGACGAGAATCGTTTTTATAAATCTTTGCGAAGAGCTGATGGTTTATCCGTGGGTCGTTTGGATGCACGCTTTACCGGGAGGGACCTAGACGATGCTGGGGAATATGTGGATTTTGATCCGTCCTTTGCCAACATAGATGGGCCATTTACATCGACGATTAATGCGTATATGCAGAAGGAATTGAAGTTTAAGGAGGAGAAGGGCTATAATGTGTTTGGGGATGTGTATCCGTGGTCGTATAAAAATGTGCAGAATAAGTATTTGAATGTGGCGGAGAGTTTGCGGGATGCGATGGCGAAAAATCCGGCTTTGAAGGTGTATTTGGGCTGTGGGTATTATGACTTTGCGACGCCGTATTTCACGGCTTTGTATGACATTGAGCACATGTTTTTACGTCCGGAGCAGCGCAGTAGGGTAGATATCAAGATGTATGAGTCGGGCCACATGTACTACATCCACAAACCGTCCTTGATTCAATTCAAAAAGGATATGGATGGCTTTTTCGATTCGTCGAAATAATTTGCTAGTTTTGCAGTCCATTCAGAGGGGTGTCCGAGTGGTTTAAGGAGCACGCTTGGAAAGCGTGTGTAGGTCTCAAGCTTACCGAGGGTTCGAATCCCTTCCCCTCTACGAGAGAAAAAGGAGTCCAGAGATGGACTCCTTTTTTTGTTACTTGTTTATAGGGTTATGTATTAACTAAAAATGCGAATAGTGAAAGGCTTTGTAAAAGAAGCTCACTTCGTATGACTGCGAAGTATAACGTAGCAGACAAACTCTCCACTTTTAAGCCTTTCAGCGTAATCTGTGAGGCTTTTTTCATAGTTGGAGCTCTCTGACATATTCTTATTTCTAGAAATTTTTTATCTATGCAAATCAACTGCACACATGTTGCTGAATTTTGTATCAACAAACAAAAACAGCAATTATGGAAATTAAGACACACATGTTAAAAAGTAGCCCCAACGAAATCTTATTTCAAACTGAAGTGGATGGTCAATCGATAGAATATGCTTTAAATCATTCGTGGCATTCGATGCAACGTTCAAAGCAAAGAGGTATATCCAGAGAGCAAATTGCAATCGTAACAGAATATGGAACATGTATGCATGGGCAGGGGCTTACCTATTATGTATTAGGGAGAAAGGATGTTCCAAAGGCACTCCAAAAACAAGCAAGTAAGTTTGAAAATACGATCGTAATTATTGGTGAAAATGGAAGTCAAATAGTTACCTGCTATCGGAATAGAAATCCATTTCAGTGGATCAAACACAAGCCAAAAGAATTTTCCCGTCGTCAAGTAGCTTAATTAACTCATTTGAATATGTTAAAATCCAAAGATCATCGTATTGTTAAAGTAATCATGTTTTTACATGCTAATCGTTGGGAACCCGTTTCGAAACGTCGAATATGTACCCATCTAGGGATATCGGAAAGAACACTTTACCGGTATATATCCAAAGGTTTGATTTATGCTCAAATTAATAATGGTTTTGTTTCAATTAATTCGATAAAATAAAATATAAAAAACTACGATTTAGATTCCGTTTTTTCGTTTGGTAAGTACAAGGGAATGTCGCTTCAAGATATTCTTATTGAAAACCCTAGTTACATTCAATGGTGTATTTTATATTTTTCTAGTTACATCAATTACGCTTGAGTTAATTTCTATCCCATTTATATTTACTTCATCTTTGAGTTTTTTGAGTTTTATCGAAATGATATCATTGAATTTCAAATCAAAAGCAATGCCTTTATCCAAACTATTTACCTTTGAGGTATTTTTTAAGCATTGAAATCGATAATCTTTGAATTTTAAATAGTCAGAATTATCGTCTTCGGATATTTTATAGATAGATTTAATTTCTTCTTGAATTAATATCTCATCTTGCAATAGATCACTTTTTAATTCATTTATTTTTGATTCTAATTGAATAATTAGATCTTTAATTTCTTCTAAAGTTTTCATTGTTAACTTTCATTTAAGTTTACTAAAGTTGAATTATTAAGATTCTTGCTGAAACTTTTCAAATACAATTTCTTTTAAAGCTGATGTAGTTAGTGTCTCGTTATCCATTTCAAAATCGTACCAATATTCAGCCTTAGGATTTTTTATCCACTTTATTGTATCTACTTGTAAGAAATAATTTTTTAAATCTTGCGTTTTGTTGAATACACGGTATTGGAGCGACTTTTCTGTTTTGGTCGCGTTAAACTTTTTGTCATGAATTTCAATGGTTTCGGGGAATTTATTTTGAAATTCTTTAGATGTTTCTGAATATCTACTTTGTTTAATTAGTTCAAAATCATCGTTGAATTTGGGGTTAAGTCTGTAAACTAAAATGGAGAATCCATTTTCTATATCATAGTCAAACAATATTTCTCTTTCGCTTTCATATTCCTTATTTACAAATTTTCTGAACCTGCTAGGAAATGAAGGCTTGAATAATAAAAACACACAATCAATAAATTTTTGATTAGTAATTGTTTCTGATAAATAACCATTAATAAATCCATTATCAATCCGATCTTGCCTTGGAATTTCCAATGATGGAACAATAAATATGGATGTAATATTTTTTGAGATTTTCATTTTGTTATTGATTAGATATTAAATTAGGATTTTCGAAGAACCAACAATTTTTAAGAAAAGAATTGCTAATAAAACCTTATGGTAAATAATCTATTAAAAATAGATTTAAACCATTTTCCATGACCATGTTTTCTTTAACTTATTATAAGATTTTATTGCTATTCCAGAGAATTCTTGGCCATCAATTAGGTTCTTGGTTTTGATAATAGTTGGAGGCACAAAAACGTCATTTAGAAACCCAAAATCCTTATCTATAGATTTTTTAACAACACCTTGAACCTCTTTCAAGAACTCCTTTTTAATTGATTCACATTCAGTTTTGATTGCAGTGTATATCTGATACATGCCTTCGTTGCTTCCTCCCTGAATGCGGATCTTTATAGTATCTCCTACATTAATTTTAGAAAAAAATCGATCATATTTAAAGAAGCCAAACTTTTTTTCAGATACTACAAAATTTAGCATTTTCTTGTCAGAATTTACAAACTCAACGATTGCTTCTTCTTCTTCAATATCACTGAATAATATGGATTCTGCTTCTGATAGATACAATTTATAAAATGTGGAGTTTGAATTAGATGAACTTGAATTTTTGTACCAATCCATATTTTGCCATTCGATTATTTCTGATGGAATTCGAAAGCCATTGTCAATTCTTGCTTTAACTAACAATTCAATTTCTGTTTTAGCTTCGTTATAAAGTTTTCTAGAAATTAATTCTTTGGCCATTTTTTGCCTAAGTCCAACCAACATCTCCTCTGGGCTTTTACAAGACAAAGCTTTGCAGTAGCATGCAAATACCTTTTGGGGTTCATTAGAAAACGCCTCCGATAGTATCTGCCAAACCCAGAAATCATTGCGCTTTTTCTTTGCAAATGGCAGTAATGAATCAAGCATATTATCCTTATCGCCTAATGCTAACAATAATTTTGCATTAAAATATGCTGGGTATTGATATTGAGGATAATCTTCAACTATTTGAGAGAGAATTACTTGGAAGGAAGCTGCCTTATCTCTATTGAAAACTATATCACCAAATATAGTTTGTTTAGGTAAGAGATGTTTCGCATAAGCTATATAGGCTTGCTCTGCAATTGCCATAATTTCCCTCCCATTTGGTATTGCTTCTTTTTCGAAATCGTTTGGCATGAAATTTTGTAAATCCCACCAATCGGCAAATGTGATATAATAGTCGATCTCTTTGAAAGATTTGTGAAATGCTTTAAATAAATAACTATACCCTTCAGATGGTTTGGTGAAATGGAATCCTTGAATTGCCTCGAATAGTTGAATACATTTGTTTTGGCCTTGAGGATTAGTTTTAAGATAACTGAACGTTAGTTTACCAATTTGCCAACTAAGTTGCCCAAATAACATTTGTTCTTCTGATGGCAATTGTAGCTTTTCTATTTCATTTAACCAATGAATGAATACATCGATCTGTTCAGGCGAATTATTTTGTTTTAAGTATTCATAATATACCCAACTAATATTCCGTTTGGCCCAAATGTTATCCGGGGATGAATCTAATTCTGATTGAGCCAAAAGTAATGCTTCATCTAACTTACCTGATTGACGAAGTTCTTTAATTTCCTTAGCTGGCATATTCTTCTTGTTTTAATTCCTGAATTGCAGTGCGAATGCTTAAAAGTAAGGATTGGCTATTTGTCATATTTTGAATAGGAACAGCTCTACCAAAGAAGCCATTTTTATTGTATTCAAAATCTACGACAGCCGTTTCGCTGTTTCGCTTAAATTTATATCGTTCTTTATATTGCTTGTGTTCTATATCAATAATGGTGATTTCTGTTTGTTTAAATTTTAATAATAAATCATCAAGTAGATTTCGTAAAAACGGAAGCTCTTCCTCCAAGTTATTATCAAATTTAATTTGTGATTGAACAGTTTCGACTGTATTACGTTTTATGGAAATATTTGGTAAATGGTTTAATAAACCATTGAGGCAATCATTAAACTGTGTGTTCGGTGATAAATTAGGCATCGAAGCAAAAGGTTTTTTAAACTCGTTTTGGCCATTTACATATGTTCTAAATACGGCTTTCTCTTTTTCTCTTATAAATGAGTATCTAATTTCATATCCAATTTTTTCCCAGCCGTTTATTTCTATGTATTGATTTCTTACGGCTTGTCGAACTTTTATAAAATGATCTTGAAATTGAAGTGGAAGTTCTAATAGGTTAAATTCTGAAAGTTGGCTTAGTAAATCATTATCTAGACTGATGTCTTCAGTTTGAACGTTAGAGTCGCTTAATTCATTTAAGGAATTCAAGACAGATTCATCAACAAAAGCTATAGCTGAATATGAATTAAAAAAAGGGGGATTTAGTGCATATAGTTTTTTTGATGCTCTAGTAATTGCGGTATAAGCCCAGCGATAAAAATTTTGATTTGTCTTGCCTTCTCGTCTTTGTAAATCCTTATAAAAATTGAATCCATCCAAAATATCATTATCCCAAATAGTAAACACATTATCCCATTCGCCGCCCTGAGCTTTATGACAGGTTACAGCATATCCATATTTTATCATCAAACAATTGAAATATTCATCTTTCATGATGGCTTCTTTAAATTCTTCTGATCGTGGCTTTAATTTTGGATTCCTTGTAGTAAAGTCCACATACAAGGCTTGCATTTCCTCTGGTTTTAGGTAGTTATCACCTTGAAGAAAATTCTCAAGGATTTTACCTCGAACAATTTTGTTTTCGACTTCAGAATCTGGGAATACTAGCTCAATATCTCGCCAAGTTAGCGTAACAGGGCTTTTGCCACGTAATGGAATTGTTCTTTGTGTAACATTTACATCGACCTGATTGACTACAGCAAATTCGCCATTAAATATTCCTTTTCTATAATTATTGGAACCAATAATTATAATATCACTTTGTTGGATAGGTAAGTCTGAATTACCGAATCTGCGTCCTCGAATTTGTAAGTTAAGATCGTTGCATGTTTTGTTTTTACTAGCAATTATAATTTTGGGATTTGGAGTTTCATGCCATAAGTCTAAGTAGTTTTCAAATGATGGATTAAAAATGTCCTTACTATTTGGTTGAAGATTAAAGTCATTAAAATACCCGGCAGAAATACCTTTCCTTATTTTTGAGGCTGCATTTAAAATGGCACTCTCTTCACCTTGTCTTTTAACTTCTTTCATTTCTATTTCTTCAATAGAAACGTTGAACTTTTCCTTAAGATAGTTTGTGTCAAATGCTTTAGAACTGGTATCTCCAACTGGTGGTAACTGGCAGGGGTCGCCAACAAAAATAATTTTAGACTTCACATTTGGATGATCAATCCTAGTATAAGTGATTAAATCAGTTAATAAATGACCTGTCCCAAACTGGAAAAACTCCCCTACACTTTTAGCATCCGATAGCATGGATGCTTCATCAATAATGAATACTTTTTCTACTACATCTACACTATTTCTAATCTTATATGAATAGTAAAAAGAATCTCCATCTTCCACCTCAACCATATCTTCGTAGCTGTAAATTGACTTATGAATAGTAAAAGCTTCTTTTCTTGTTTTGTCACTGATAACTTTTGCCGCTCTTCCCGTAGGGGCCATGAGGGTATACTCCTTTTCGGCAGAAATCAAATATTCAACTAAACCTTTCAAGATTGTGGTTTTGCCACTACCAGCATATCCTTTCAGTATAAACACTTGCGTAGGGCGAGCTAAAAAAGCTTCCAATTTAGTTAAGGCAGCTTCTTGGTCTTGACTTAGGTTTAAATGCTTAAAGTGATTGAATATGCTCATGTTTTTAATTTATATCCAAAGGTTATATTTAGCTATGCACTTAAGTTGCACAGCTAAACAATGTTTTTTAAACCAAGAGTTATAATCTCATTTAGAAATTTTAGGTCAGCAATTGTAATAGTTATTTTATCTCCTGTTGTTGAGTTCGCATGAATAAAGTCATTCCTCTTTTTTACCAAAATTGTCAATCTTTCTTCATTAAGATTTTCATCTGTAATGAAATCAATTGTATTTAATATTTTGATTACCCAAGGGATGTGTCTACCAGATTCATATACCTTATTTGTTTTACGATAATATCCTATATTTCCACTGTCTTCGATAAAATTTCTTAATCTCTTTTCGGTCAACCTAAACTGAAATTTATATTTATTAATTCCATTATCATTTTTACCGACTAAAATTGGATTGTCTGAATCAATTAACCTGTTGGAAATGTTTTCTAAAATTGAAAATTTAAATATGAAGGATGAAACAATTTTAGCCTCATTGATGTGACCTACAGATAAAATGTCATTACTTAGACTTAACCATTTCAAAGCCTCATCTACAAAGTCTTTTGGTAAAGGACTTGGATTTTTTGGTTTACGTCTAGGAATTAAGTCTTTAGTAATTTCAATTTGGTCTGCGTAAAAATCTTTGAGGAAAGATAAACGAAAGCACTCTTGTATATTTTGAATAAAGTATTTTACGGAATTATTAATAAAGAATTTTTCATTGTTATATGGATCACCTTTAGATATAAAGCCATTAACACTTGCTGATTCGAGCTTCTTAACATTCTTGATTTCATGTGTTGCAGAAAATGCTATTACTTGTATTCCTGGATTTCTTTTTTTAATCTTCTTTAAGAGCTTCATACTCGTAATTTCATCAGTTTTATTTTTGTCAAAACCAGAAAGAGTTAGTCTAAAATCAAGAATTACAACATCGATATTATCCGAAATAATTTTATCAATCGCTTTTTCAATTATTTCTTCATCGGTTGAGCTTTTGAAATCAATACCCAAATAATCTGTGTAAATATTATTAATATCCCCTAAAAGGAATGCGAATATTTCATACCACCCTTTCTCAGCTTCATCATCAATAAGCAATACTTTAGGAGTGCCTTGAAAATCAATAATAAGATCATTTTTGGGAATGATATCTTGTTTGGAAATTGGGTGAACAGTTCTTAAATATTTGAAATATAAATTATTCTGAATATTCTTATATACTTTATTCAATTCGTCGTTTTCATCGCATTCAATAGATTTTGACCATTGGTGTATCGCCCATTCATTCGCTATAGAGTGAGAATCGTCATAATTTAAAGGTGGGTTTAATTTTAGTTTATTGATTTCTTTAATAAGATCTTCAGGTTCAAATAATTCAAAATTTGTATTGGCAGCGCTCTCAAATGCTTTTTTTTGATATGGAATTAACTGAATATTTTTAGTTTTAAGAATATTAAAATATTCATGCTCTAATAAATACTCTAAACCAACGAATCCATATATAAAAATTCTTGTAAGTTGATTTTTATTAGGAGTACAACGGATGTGAGTGGCAAATCTTAATCCGTTAAAATCTGAAAGTGTTTGACCGAAGCATAGTGGAAGAAAAATGTTGTCATATTGTTTGTAATTTAATAAGCCATGTACGATTTCAGAAAGGTCGATATCAGATTCCGAATATATCTCTTCAGATGTTGCATCATGAATTGCATTTTGAATATAATCTTCATCTGGATGAAAGAATAGCGTTTCCCCAATCAAAGTTACAGACTCATCTTCTATACTTCTATTCGCTTGAATAAGCTTGTCATTTAAAACTTTTTCTATATCAGGATTTTTGCCAAAAAGGAGATATTTAAGTTCATTAAAACCTTGATTATGGTTATTTGCCAGGATTTCTAAATTTTGATAAAGAATGGATGCTGGTAATTCTGCTATGTTTTGATGTAGTGATCTCGCACCCTGACTGCCACTAAAAAATGCTATTGAGATATTTGAGGATTTTGAAGCAATATTTTTCAACTTTTCTCTTTGATCTTGAGCTTTTTTCTTATTGATTGTGAAGTCGAGAAAGGAATCATGGTATAAAATTATATTGTTATCGTTATATAATTTATCGCCAATTTGACCAATATCCTCTAGGTTATAAAGTGGTTTGAGAATTTTTGAAAATTGCTCAAATTTTTCAGAATTCCATCCGAAATCTTTCTGTCTCTCTTTTTTATCGTCAATTAAATAAATCATTATTGCAATTCTTTTAGAAATATTAGTTGATGTTCAACGCCTTGGAAAGTAGATAGTTTGGAAAATGTCCTTTCTTCTCCATTCCATAGATTTACTTCGGCATATTTTTGATTGCCAAAATCAGCTTTAAGGTGTAAGTTACAAAGTCCGTTTAATTGATATTTTATTAATGAGGTATAAGTCTGCCCCAAACGTTCAATAGTATTTTCAATTGTTTTATTATAAACTCCATCTAAATGATTTATAGAAAATATAACTTTCTTATTTTCTTCAAAATATTTGAGTCCAACTTTCGATTTATCATTTGACCTATTCTGTTCAATTATTAGCTCAATAATTTTATTATAGGCCTGAATAAACTTCTCTACATCAAGAAAATGCTCTAAGTTATTTGAGAATTCATTATTGTTTATGTTAAAATCTATTTTGTCAGACCACAATTTTTGTTCATTTACCCTTCTAATGATTTCATATAATGATTGAGCACCACTTTTGACATGAAATGAATTCTTGAAATGTAAGACTAATTGAGTGAAAGATTGTATGGGTTTTTCTGTTATTGGTGATTTTATATTGGGGTTTATTTCAAATTTCTTTATCTTTTTTTCTCTCAAAAGTAAAGTGCTTGAATTTGGAGGTGTTTGGGGGTTTTCGGTAGCCCATTTTGAAATTTCTATACTACTCCAATTAATTTTTATTTTATTTAGTCCCCATTCCGTTTCATTTCCATAATAATCTTTACCGGTTAGATATCCTCTAATGAGTGCTTTGGATTGATGGGTAGCTTTGTATGTATCTTCATGTTTCTGGTATTCTGAAACTATTAATTTGAGATGATCATCTAAATTATAGCTTTCTTTATTACAAAATTCCAAAATCGAAAATAGCTCATTTGAATCAACTTCATGACATGTTGTTCTAAGAATTGGATTTTGATTATATTCTAATAGGAATTTGTACAAATAATAGGGCGGGAAATATGTGGGTAAATTATTAGTTTTGATTTCGTTTTGACTTACCCCATATTTTTCAAAACTAGTGCTGCTTTTGTCCTCGTAAATTATTTCTTCAATTTTTCTTAGACGCTCATCTAATGTTCCATCAAGGCTTATTTCCTTCGAGGTTAGTTCTAATATCCTTTCACGATGACTTTGGTGGATATTTTTGTTCTCGAGAAGCTCCTTTATGAAATCGTATTTAGACTTTTCCATTTACATTTGGTCTTTATAATAAAAATTTATAGCCTTTTCGATTCCTTCATTTTCCCAAACATTTAATAATAGATTTATGGGGTCAAATTTTTCAATCAACAAATCAAATCTGCTCTTCAACTTTTTGTATAGGTTATTATCATCTCCCTTAACCATTTTCAGGTAATCCAGTTTGCCAGCAATAACTTTTGTCATATCTGGTCTTCCTTTTTTAACGTGCCCTTTGTCAGGAACATAATGCGAAAGAAAATATGAATAGGCTCTTTCATAACCATACGTTTCCCAAGTGTATAGCCACATACGCAATTGTTTGATATATTTTTGTTGCACATTGGCTTTTTCATTTACTAATAGGCCAGTTACTTCTTTGCGGTAGCCCTCTTTTTGCAAACGTGTTTTACTTTCTTTAATATTAAAGTTTTGATCTGCTATTACTCTGAAAAGTTCTTTTTGAAACTCACTATCCGGTTGATATACGTTGTGCATAGAACTAAACGTGATGTCATCTGCATATCGACTATATTTTAGCCCAAATCGATTCGCAACACCGGACAATAGAAAATCAAGTTTTTGACATACTATGTTTGAAACTACTGGTGATGTTGGTGCCCCTTGGGGAAGTACATTTCTTTTAACTAGCGTCCATTCATCCTTTTCGTTTTTACGTTCCACTTCCATTTCTGTACAACATAATGATGCAATTATATTAGCTAGTTCTAAACGATTATTGTTAATTACTTTGTTAACTAGCCAAAGTGTACCCTCTAAAGATTTTCCATTTTGTGTAACTAATTTATTATCCCCCAATAAAACAAACATATCTTTCTCAGGATCAAAATTACTAGCTACAAAAAGGGTTCCAAATGGTGTTGGAGTGAACATCCTGCCCTTTCCTTTATAAAATTGAACGAGTTGATCTGTTTTCAGATAGTCTTTTTTGAATTCCTCCCATGTAACATATTGAGAATCTGTTGTTGACGTTTTGTTTAGATTAAATGGTCTTTGTTGAATAGTTTTCCATACTCTCGCTTGATCAATACTTGGAAAAAAATCTTTTAAGTCGATGTTATATACATAGTTACTTCTAACATGAAGTCTTGCATTATCTACAATCGATTTTTCTTTAACAAATCCCATGGCTGCCTTGTGGGGCTCGTACACGCATTGAAGAATTAAAGACAAAGTTTTTTGTATGGCCTTTAAACCTTTAACTGGTGCATGAATATTTCTCTCATTCCCTGATTTCTTCTTGATTTTAAACTCAAAATATCTTTTGGCACCCAACTTATGATTAGCATACCACGTTAGTTGTTTCATTTCAAATGGAATCGATTTATCGCCATAAATATATGGCTTTACTTCATTCATCAAATTAAGTAAATCAACTTTGGTCTGCATTTCAAAAAAGGCAGTTCTGATTTTGGCAATATATGTTTGGTCTAATTTCATTTTGATAAAATTACATTGAAGCCTGTTGCAATATTCTTTGTTTATGATTGAACGTAAACCCAACATGACGTCGAGCTAATACAAGTAATAATGATTCTCTTAGATCATTCCCCAACATTTAAACTAAACGTCAGGCAATAATAACATAGAAACATTCATTCCCTGAAATATCAGGAAACACCAACCGATTTGAACCTAACAAAAGGTAGATTCCAGTTGGCACAAATCAATATTCAGCAACAGGCTTTCAAAGAACTTCAACAAAGTAAGAGGTTATCGGTGCAATTAGTCTGCACAGATAAATAATTTAGCTAAATTTGTTGAATAATCAATTTAGCTAATTTTCAATTAAACAAAAAACTTAAATTATTTAAAGGTGTCTGCGAACAAATTTGCTTTAATCCGGTACAAAATATTAGACTCCTGCTTTAGGAATAACGCCAGGAGATATTTTATTGATGATTTAATTAAGGAATGCTCTATAGTACTGCAAGAAATTAGTGGAGAATCTACAGGAATTAGTCGAAGGCAAATTTTTGATGATATTTCATTTATGGAAAGCAGTGAAGGTTGGCAGATAAAATTATTAAGGAATAAAGAAGGAAGGAAAGTATTTTATCAATATGAGGATCCCTCGTTTTCCATTAATAATATGCCATTGAATGAAATTGAAATACATCATTTAACCTCACTTATAGATAATTTATCTCAGTTTAAAGGCATGCCTCAATTTGAGTTTTTGAATGAGATTTTACCAAAATTGAAGCAAGGTGTTGATTTAAATAAACACTCATTGAAAATTATGGAATTTGATAATAATGAGTTTTTAAGAGGAATTGAAAATTTGGGAGCTCTTTATAATAGCATTTTCTATAAAAAGGTTTTACATATTAAATATAAGCCATTTGAAAACGAACTTCCTTTTGATATCGAATTCCACCCTTATTATTTAAAGCAATATAATAATCGTTGGTTTTTATTCGGTTATAATCCTGAAGTTAACAAATACGACTGGAATTTAGCCATTGATCGAATCGAATCGATTCAAGAAATTTCAACCAAAGATTTTAAGATTAACGATGAAATCGAATGGAATGAATATTTTGATGATTTTATTGGAGTTACAATGCCTACTGATTCTGAAATCGAAGATATTGTTCTGCATTTTTTTGGGAAAACAGGGAAATATATGGAGTCAAAGCCTATTCATGGTTCTCAAAAGTCTTCTTGGATAAGTGATAGTGTTTTCGAAGTTAGGTTAAAATTGTATATTAATTATGAGTTAGAGAGATTGATTCTTTCTTATGCTGAAAGTGTTAAAGTGATTTCACCAGCGGGTTTAGAAAGTAAAATCAAGAGAAGAATGGAGCAGGCAATTGAATTATATTAATTTGGCAAAAAAATCCTATCGATGCAAAAATGTTCTATTAAGCGAAAAACAATTTTAACTGGAGTTACTGTTTTCCGCAGATTTTGCATAGCCGCATATTTAGTTCGGTTAAATACGTCCTATTAACCACATAATATTGTTGTTTTTCTACAAAGTCTTTTTCAGAAAATATCCCAGTGTTTTTATAAAATGCCTCCTCGTTATAGTCGGACCGCATAAACTCACATTCTAGTTTATCGTGAAAAATACGTCTGTTATATTGACTTTTTAAAGAAGCTAAATTATCATAATTTCTAAATACTTCTTTAAACCGATTTTGTTGTTCAAGATTTTCGGCAAAATGTTCGAACCTGTCATTTTCGTTCATCTCCTTGTATAGGTTAAGAAAGAAAGCACTTTGGTTAACAAACGACGTCTTCAATTCATCTTTATTGAATAATTGTTGTTCAAGATTTTCTAATGAATATTTTAATCTCAAATTTTTAATATCCATTGCGGTCAATCCCTTATTGTTAAGATAAGCCATTGCATAAAACACTAAGGAATTTGACACAGCATTTGTAACAAAAGCTGTTTGTAGTGGTTCTCTTTGATAACTAAAAATATGATTCACTGATGAGGAGAAACCACAAATTAGAAATTCTCGAATTTCAAGAGAATAGTCTTTTAACGCTGTACTTATTGGAATTCCATTCTGTAAGTTGTCAAATGCCTCTTTTGAAATGTAAACCCAGAAAGCTTTTTTATTCTGAACTTCAAGTCCGCTTATTTTAACAAGTTCTATAGAACCAGAAATTAAAAAGCTGATATTGCATTTCTCCCAATACATTATATTTCACTATTATTAAGACCTAAGGCGAATGCTATTGGATAGAGGATGGTTACATATTTAACTTCTGCATCTATTGCAGTCTGTAAATGATGTTTTTTGAAAATAAAAAGACTTTTTTCATTTTGCTCACACATCATTTCCAATTCAAAGTTCAAATCAGGATTATCAGCTACCATAATAATTCTTGAAACTCTTGAACTATATTTTACCATTCTAAGCATATTCAAAAAATGTTCATTACAAGTTTCGTTTTCGTCACCGAAAAAAGCACGTATAAAAAATGTACCTATGTCTGTCTCCATTTCTACTCCATCACTTGTAATGTCAAATGTCAAATCACTTGGTGTGCAATGTTCTAAGTTGGAGTTAGATAATGTATAGGCAAATAGGATGTCTACATTATGCCCAGCCTCTTCAACTCTTGCATTTAGGGCAAATTTGTAAAGTAGGTTCGCAAGATTAATATTTTTAAAATCCTTATCAGGATATAAATCTTTGTAGAAAGTGATGTAATGACTAATTCTTTCATTAAGAAAGTCTGTGTCAATAAGGATTACTGTTTCATTTAAAATTCCTAAATTCATTCAGTTGCTGTTTTTTTTACTAATATATTATAACTGTCCAAATTGGATATATTTTCCACAAATTTTAATCCTACAGTTTTTAGTATCAGTCCTATTAATTGACAAACTTATTCAAATTTTACATTCTGTAGTTATTTCACTTTAAAATCATTAAAAGCAGAACAATATAAATGATTATTGGTATTAAAACGCAAATCAACACAGAAGATTTGACATAATTGCTCCCATAATTGTTGAAGTAATTTAAAAAGCTTACCGATTTTTCAAATAACCAGTTGGAATAAGAATTGAAGTTTCTACAACCAACTGTAAATCCCATCGTAAAAATTACAAATGCTATTTTTGTGAAATGAAATTTGAAGTATAGGTCTATTAGGCAAAGCCAAGAAAAGGGAATTATGAAATAATAGACGATAATATTTACCTCATTATAAGTGAGCCCCGTTTGTCGTCCAATATAAAGTAGGCTCCTAGCAACGATTTTAAATATGATATTATTCATGTATTGTTGTCAAACTATTATTTGTTCAGAACATTCATTGCATGCTCACTGATTGCCTTCTAATGTTAAAATAATAAGATAATTATTAAACGTTATTAAATATTTATTTAACGGTACCAATACTTTGCTTTTTGTTTTGGGTGCGATTTGTAAATCGTTTAAATTCGAATCTTGGGAGATTCCGCTGGTAAAATCATATAATTTAACTTAAGCCCCAATGAATGATACTTTAGTGGAAATATTAGAAGCACTTCAGGCTGAGAGCCATACCCTCGAAGAACTCAAGAACTTCGTTTGTCGTGATGAGTTTCAAATGAAACATGCCTATATGGAAGCTCCTGAATCATCCGACTTACATATATTGTATGATTCTTTATTATGTGTCATTAATTTAGTAAGTGATTTAAATAGCAGATGCGATGCAGCAATGCAGCAAATTAACAATCCATTTTGTGATTGGAGGGAGGTCTATGCATCCGAATATGAGTCCATTTTATTAGCTAGTTTTACATTTTCTATTTTCGATGAAGATTGCCCTGAGGATGATTTTGTTCGTTTGTCATTTCCTACCTGGATTATTCATAAAAAAGATTTAACCAGCACGATTCAATTTTTGAAAATGTATGCAATCATGTCTGATTTTTATTTACTGAAAAACGAAAGGGAAATTTTGAAACTGATGGCCTTGTAATATGTTCAAACCATTCATCATTGTTTTGCTGACTTATACAGGGACTTTGAATGTCCCGTCCCAATTGGAAAAAGAAATCGAGGCCTTTTATGGTATTCCAATTTTGGATATTCAAAAGACTCAACCTACGCCTCAGATGTTGGAACCTAAGAGGAATAGATACAAGGCGGATGTTGTATTACGCGAAATCCAACGAAAATTTCCCAAAAATGCTGTGTTGGTTTTAAGCTCCAAGGAAATTGCCATGAACAAACACGGATATTACGATTGGGGAATTCTGGGATATTCAATAGTAGGCAAGGAAGTGGGTTTGGTATCAACTAAAAAAATTAAAAGCAAAGCCTTGCTTACAAACGTAACATTACATGAATTTGGGCATAGCATCGGACTGCCGCATTGTTCGTCCAAGCTTGCCTGTCTCATGAAAGATGCCCGGGGAAGTGGGGAAAGGATTCGTAAGCAAGGCAAACGCTTATGTAAGCCGTGTAAGGTTTTATTAACCAAAATAAAGCAAGGCGACGAAGGTTTTTTTCGCTTTCTTGATATTTTCAATTAACCTAAAACCTCCTCAAATCCTCCCCCTTACCCTTCCGCTCCAGGTAATTAATCATCGAATTAGCCACCCGGTTAAAGACCGCGTCTTGCATGTCTTCTTTGGCGAAGGCGGCGCTGTTTTCCCTACGGATGTTCATCTTTTCGGCCATGTCTACGGCGTCGAGTGTGGCGCCTAGGAAGCTAAATGAGAATTTGCCGCTAGCCTCTTTGGTTTTGATTAAGGCTTGAATTTGGGCTAATGAAAAGAATTTGGAGACGTTCTCGTAGCCATCGGTTAGGATAACGATGATGGCGGTGTCGCCTTCGTTTTCGAGTAATTGGTCAACCCGACTAATGCTTAGGCCGATGCCATCCAATAAGGCCGTGCCACCGTTCGGTCTATAGTTGATTTGGTTAACGTTTGGGAGTTGGTCTGCCGGTAAATCAACATAGCGGATATCTACTTCATCACTAAATACGGTTAAACCTACCCGTATATCCTGGCCGGGGAATTCCTGTGCGATCGCCTTGATTTTTTTGTTTTGAGATTCAAGGCCGCTCAAGGTTGATTCCACACAGTCAAACATGGATCCGCTTTGGTCTAATACGAAATGGTAAATGGTTTTTTGCTTTTTCATGGTTTAAGAATTTATGTTTTATATTCATTAATACCCATATTGGAAAAACGTCACCCTGTTTTATTGAAAAATTTTTATTTCTCAGAATTTAACTAAATTCAAGTCCACAAATCTTCCGTTTTGGCACAAACTTCTGTTCCTTCGAATCAATACTACCTTGACCTGTTTAAGGCAAGGTATGAGCGCGCGATTGATCAGATTTATTTGGATCATAAACGCTATTTTATTCATTATTTGGAGCAGTATTATCCGATTTATTCGGATTTGGAATTGATTTATCAAGACGCGGTGATGGTGTTGATTGAGCATTTGAGTAAACCTAGTTTTGAACTCCATTGTACGATTCAAACTTACCTGAATTCCATAGGTAAGAACCAATTGTTCAAAATGATCAACCGTGAACCCGAGGTCTCTAGCTTACCGGATGGATTTGATTGCCAGGATTGGTTGGAGGACGTGGAACTCGAGGGCATCAGCCCACGAGAAATCGCTATTTTTACAGAGGTTTTTAATAAGATGGCAGCGGCGCGTTCCAAATGCTACCAATTGTTTCAATTGTTTTATTATCAATCGCGTTCGATGCGCGAAATTGCTGATGAATTAGGTTATAGTTCGGAGGCGAATGCACGCCAACAAAAATATAAATGCCTCACGCGCTTGCGGGCACATATCGATAAACTTTTGGACAGATGATGCGACCCATAGATGAATTAATGGCCTATTATGCTGCCCGCCAAATAAAAACGCGCGGAGTTCGCAAACCGCGTTTATCGCCGGAGGCACAGGAATTGAGGACGGAATTTGAAGCCCTCATGGATTCGCTCATGTCGCTGAGTCGTCTGGTTGAGCACTTCGCTGATCGCTTTGCTGAGGCAGATATTACGAAATTGTACGAGTTGTTTCCGCAGGCGGATTTCCAAGTGATGAAGAATAATGACCTGATGAAATCGCCAATCAATGACCTGCTATTTGAGGAGCAAGTTGCTCACTTTACGCGCATGCAGGAGCGGGAGCGTATGCGGAAGCGGTTTAAGGAGCTGGAGGAAGAAAAACTTGTATTTGCCTCTGATGAAATGGATTCCATGCATGAAAACATCCCCAATCTTGCGCAAGGGGAAAAGGCTGACTGGCCAGTCTTTCTTCAGGTTGTTTTTGGAATGCTCTTGTTTTTATTGTTGTTGATGATCTTGAAGTTTTTGCTTTCAAATCCCTAGGCTAAAGCCTAGGGTTATCAATCATTATTAACCCCAGACTTTAGTCTGGGGATTCCAATGCGTAGGATATCCCTTTTAAGCGAGTTTGATCAATTTGTCTTCAAGTTTTACATGAAAATTTATTTCGGCTTTTAGCGCCCCAAAAACTCTTAAAACGGTGTCAATTGTCGCACTGTTTGCACTGCTTTCAAGTTTCGAAATTTGTGCTTTTTGGACACCTACAAGTTTACCCAATTCAGCTTGTGGCAAATGACGTTCTTGTCGGGCTGCTTTAATCATTTTCCCTAGTATATCCATTCGAAGTTTGTATTCGTATTCGTCCCGGTCGGTAGTCCCAACTTCACCGATATACTTGTCTTTCATTTCAGCAAGTGAATAGGTTTTGATTTCTTTCGTTGCCATGTTTATTTCTTCTTATGTCTTTCAAATTTATAGAATGTTTCCAAATATGGAAACATTTGTTTCGATTTCGGAATACTATCTTAGAATCCCTAGGCTAAAGCCTAGAGTTATAAATATGATGGTTATGGCTGTAGAGACGCGATACTTCGCGTCTACTCCCTAGGCTGAAGCCTAGGGTTATCAATCATTTTTAACCCCAGACTTTAGTCTGGGGCTCTACAGACTTTAGTCCGGGGCCGAGGTGATGTATGAACCCCCTATCTTGTGTCTACAGGTCTATCATCCCTATCCTCTTCCTTTCCCCCCGTTTACCCTGAATGTAATAATGTTTGGCAAGTTCCTTCCCCAATGCCTTTTCAAAATGCCCTTTGATCTTGGCCATTTTCTCCGAGGTAGAATTATTTAGCGAATTACACATGTCATCGATTGATTGCCGCATTTCTTCCAAGGAACCCAAGGACGAGATACTTGCATAGATTTCCTGCAATTCAGATTTGTATTCCACCAAACTCGTCAAGTGAATGCCCTCCGGGTAGCGCATGAAAAATAAATACAGGGTCTTTTCCAATGGCGTCATGCGAATTTCCAAGTTCCCATAGGCGGGTATCACGAGGTTATTTTCGCTCGTTACGACCAAAGGACTGGGTTCAATGTGTTGCCGCATGTTTTGGGCAAATAGCATTTTGATCCGTAACGATTCCAATAGTTCAAATACATGATTCGTTTCTGGCGGACTCAGTTTTTTGACGAGTCGTTCCATGCAATTCGGACAGATGTCGGCCGTGCGCATTTTCAGAATGACTTCGCGTTTATTTTGGCAGAAATCATTCACGCAACCGACGGGTTCTTGATGGAGAATATGCACCAAATCACCCTCTTTTTGAACCATGTAATGCTGAACCATCAAGGCCAAAATATGATAGGCCACGGGTAATTCCGTCGGGCAATGAATAAATCGTTCCCAATCCCCCGCATGGATAAATCCATTCCGCGGATGCTCCGGATCCAAATACCCAAAGAAGCGATTTTCGTTCGGTTTTTCGGTCAAGATGAATACGAAACTATCGGCTTCGATGCCATTTTTCATGCGCGCCGTTTGGCATAGGTCAAAGAGATCCTTCCAGGGAAGAACCCGCTTATCGGGCAGGGGGAGGGGAGCCCCCTGGCCAACAAACGTATTCATGCCCGAGATGGCCTGCAACAATTGCAGGACGGATTCAAAGGTTTCCTGATTAACATCCTCTCCGCGAAATAGGGTTGCTTTCATGGCTATTTTTTGTCGTATAATTCATCCAAGGATTCACCTCGGCGTTTTTTGTCTAAGTAATGATCCATGGAATCTGAGAGTTTATTCCAAACATCTTTGTTCATGGCCGCTTTATCAAAAGCCGCTGCATTTTGACGTTTGATGTTCATTTGCTCAGCCATTGCCACGGCATCCAAGGTAGCCCCCAAGTAACTAAATGTCCAGCGACCTGTCGCCTCCTTGCTTGAAATCATCGCACGGATCTGTTGCAAGGTAAAAATTCGGGACGCATTTTCATACCCGTCGGTTAAAATGATAATGACAGCAGAATCCTGTGGGGAGGTCATTTGCTGCTCCACACTTTGGATGGTATTTCCGATGGCATCCAACAAGGCTGTATTTCCGTTAGGGCGGTAATTGTGAATGACTTGAGAGGCCATTTGGTTGACGGTCAAATTTTCGAAAATGTTACGTACCTGACTATTGAAAAAAGTCAAGCCTACTCGAATTTCTTGCTCGGGAAATTTCTCCTGTAGCTCGATAATTTTATTGCGTTGTTCGAAAAGCCCATTAACGGTTTGGCTAATGCAATCATTCATGGATCCACTCTCATCTGCAATGATGTGATAGAAGGTTTTTGGCTTATGCTCAGATACCACATGGATGTAGATATTGTCTGGATAATCCCCGCCAAAAACATATTCTGTCACCGGACTTAACCATAAAATGTGGCCATTGCGGTCGGCCTTATAATACGCGCCATACTCCACGGGAGCATGTCCCACAGCATCCAATAATTCCTGATCCTTCCCCATGCCAATTTTCTTCAGGGCAAAGCTCTGCTCGGCGTATGGTGCGGTCTCCATGTGTACCGTTACTTCCGTTCCGTGGTTGGACAATTGGTCCAAAAAGATATCCGCTCCAGCGACCATCATCAAGTTGGCCTTCGTCCCTAATCCCGCCTCCAAATACGCTGGGAGGTCGATGTACCAGGTTCCTGTTTCTTTGTAAAAGCGGTGGGTCATTGCTTGTTCGTTCTTCATGTCGTTTTTTGTTTAGGTGAAAACTTGACACAAATTTGGGGGGTAAATCGCCGCTCGGCTGGAAATTACAAGCTTGTAGTGGGGGTAGTTTTGTTGAGACGCGATACTTCGCGTCTAGTCCCTAGGCTGAAGCCTAGGGTTATAATTTATATAGCCCCAGACTTTAGTCTGGGGTTTGGTATGAGTGCTTTATTTTTCCATCATCTGCGTCTAGTCCACAGGCTGAAACCAAAAGTTGAAGTCAGAAATTTTGTCACTATTTTTTATCTTCAAAATCAATTTCTCGCTACCAAAAATCCGCGATAAATTCTACCTTTAATGGTCTCTAATACAGTCCGTTTTCGACTCGCCGCTTAATCGATGTTTCTCGTTTTTGGAGATATTTTTATCCCTAGATTTCCTTAAATTATGCGTTACTTGTTTTTTCTGATGCTGTTCATCAGTGGTTCTTTATCCGCCAAAAATCATCCCGCGCGGGTGATTAAACCTGAATGTATTTACCAGGTTGAATCAGTGGATTCTTGGAAGGATATTCGAATGCCAGCGGAGAAGCTACAATTGGTTTTTAAACAATACGATTGTTGTCATTATAATTTCCAGTTGGTCCGAATTAAAGAACCACAAGTCCTCATTTCTGGCGACTTGGTGTTTGAATCTTCAGCGCGGGATCGTCGCAGAGGACCGTCAAGTTCCCAAGGGAAATTAATTCATGTAAAGAATGCATTAAGTCCGATGAAGGTTGGGGCCTTCTTTTTGGAAACACGCTACATCGAAGGACGCGAGCAGTTTATTGCGGTTCTAGTGGATTGGGATGATGTACATAGACAGTATACATTTAACGGATTTGTTAAAGAATGAAAGCACAGAAATTTGACCGAATGGAAAACCCACTAGACGTACAGCCGGGTTTGGATGAATTGCCAGATTTTGTGCCGGATAATTCATATCTGGAGCTAAAGTCAGCTTGTGCGGAGGCGTATGTCGCGCTGCATTTACAACGGACACATCGTTATTCTATGGCGGATTTGAAGGAGGTGATTGACCGCTATGCGGATTTGGCACATCAGGCAGATAGGCTTTTGCGGCTTTATGCTGCGAATGATGCTTTTGTTTATCGCTACATGGATTTATGTGAGCGCTATGCGGAATTGGAGCAATTCATGAAAGTCTCGGATCAATTTACTACTGCTGTTTTCGAAGGCTGTGAGATCCGGTCGATTCAGGAAGTAGTCCAACTCAAAGATGCGCATTCGGCCATGTATGAGCGGGTCTATTTTGTCAAAGAATTTGAAGATTTTCGATTTCACTTTCAGATGTGTCGGGAAGCCGCATTGTTTCTTACCCTCGATACGAAAAATGTCCAAACGGCACTTCGTGATTTTAATTATATGAGTGAGCTTGGGTGGATAAATTATTACGATGAACTTTTTGAACGAATCAATGAGATGCTGGGATTGGAATATTTTCCATTTAATACTGATTACAGGCCCTATTTTTATGTCCAATGTTTTCGTGTCGCGAAACGAGAGGTAACTGTAATGCTTCAGTTTTTGGAGAAGATGGGGGAATTGCGGCACCAACAATGGAAAAGGCAATTGACCGTTAAATAAATTGTGGATAAGTCCTTCCGGACATTTTTTACCTTGCTTGAAATATTTGAATATGAAAAAAATCTTGATTTTAGTGCTGTTGGCCTGTAGCTTTTCGGGCATGTCTCAGAGTTATTTCCTTCAAATGGGAATAAATAATTATGAGGAAGAAAAATACGATGAGGCAATCACGTTCTTTAATAAAGAATTGCAAAAACGCCCAAAAGAGGGTCAGGCATATTATTATTTGGCCAAGATTCAGATGAAGAAAGATGCCTTTGCGGAAGGATTACGTCAGGTCAATTTGGCCATTGCCAATCTTGTCGACTCGGATACCGTGATGGCTCGCGCTTGGATTGCCAAGGGCGATATTTATCAGCGGTTGTCTGATACAGCGAAATTTGAGGCAGCTTATGCCAAAGCCATACAGCTTTTTCCTGCTTTGCCAGAAGTGTACATGGAGCGCGCTTCAAGTTATTCCGCTTGGGATTTGTTGGCCAAAGCCAAAACAGATTTGTTTAAAGTCATCGAATTAGATGCTTCTCACTTAGGTGCGCGGACAGTATTGTGTAGCATCTACCTGCAAGAAAAGAAATATGACGCGGTCGTCAAGGAAGCGAGTAAAATGATCGCCTTGGATCCCTCCTATGTACAGTCCTATGATTACCGATCACAGGCTTATTTTTATTTGAAAAGGTATGATTTGGCCATTCAGGATGCATATACGGCGATTACCTTGGATGATCGTAGTTCCCGATTTCGGTATAATTATTTAGTTTATGGAAAGAAAAATTTTGGCTTGGCAATTGCTAAGATTTCTAGTTTAATTAATGAATTTCCTCAAAAAGATTTGTTGTACTTGATTAGGGCGCAGTTACATCAGGAGAAAAAAGACTTTGATAAAGCACTGAAGGACTTCGACCGAATATTTGAAATTGTTTCCGAAAACCATCATTCTTATTATTTAGCGAAAAGAGGTGAAATGTTTGGTGAAATGGGTTTGCACCAACAAGCTGTTGCAGATTATACGGAATCAATCAAGTTGGATACAACTGACGGATCAACCATCGCTAGTAGGGGTGACGAATACCGATTATTGGGTAAATATGATTTGGCAGTTTCTGATTTTGATCGGGCTATTGAACTGGAGCCAGAGGAGGCGAGTTATTACATGCAACGTGGTTGGGTGAAAGATGAGTTTCAGGGAAATCATGTGGATGGATTAGCGGATTATACATCGGCAATTGAATTGGATAGTAGTTTGGCTTATGTTTATCTATATCGTGGTAGGGCCTATAAGCAGTTTTTTAATGATAAAGCACGTGCGATGGCGGATTTTCGGCAGGCCATTGTTTTAGATACTTCAGTCAGTTCGCTTAGTAATGTGCGGCATTATGCGTTTGCAGAATTAGGACAAGATGCTGAAGCGAAGGCTTGGATGTCCAAAATACTTAAGGAATATCCGGTCGATGGTAATTATTATGATGCGGCTTGTTTATATTCTTTGTTGAAAATGCCCACTGAATCCGTTGCCTATTTGGATACGGCATTTCAAAAGGGCTATCGAGATTTTGTGCATTTGGCGAACGATAATGATTTAGATCCTGTTCGTAATTTGCCCGCTTTTAAAAATGTAGTCGCGCGATGGAAAGCAAAATTTGATGCCAAAGTGGTTCCATCTGTTGAACTTAGACCCTCAGATGCGAAGATTAAAGGGACGTTTGTGATTCCGTTTAAGAAGGAATATGGCGGAACTTTTGAAGTAGCGAGTAAGGTAAATGGTTTGCCTTTAAAAATGTTGTTTGACACAGGGGCTGACGACGTAACCATTTCACAAATGGAAGTGGATTTCATGATCAAGAATGGGTATCTAAGTGAAAAGGATTTTATAGGTAAAGCACGTTATACAATTGCTAATGGTGAATCGATGTTAGCCAAAACCGTTCTCTTGAAAAAGGTAGAACTAGGTGGGCTTGTCATAGAAAATGTAGTGGCTGCTGTCGTAGGTAATCGGGAGGCAGGGATGCTCTTTGGCCAAAGTGCCATGGGACGTTATGGAACGATAACAATCGATAATAAAAAGAAACAATTGATCATTACGGGCAATGCAAAATAACTTCTTTTGCCTCCCCAAACAGCACCGCTGGGCTTATTTGCTTGGGATCTTCATGATCGTATTTATAAGTTCATTTTTTATGTTTCCATGGATGATAAAAGCGCAATTTGGTAATTCATTACCTCCTTATGTCCAATATGATTATATCTATCAATCACGCGACATATTTTGGGTTTTTGAAAACTTCGTGTTTTTGCTGAATTGTTGGATATTTTCTTGGACTCGTTGGCCCAAATTGAAATATGTTGTCGCGGCTTTCGTTTTTGTGATTGGATGGTTAATAACGATTACCGATTTTCGATATCCAGGTTCAGAAGTTATATGGGGAACGGGGTTATTATGTGCCTTGTATTACGTGTTGGTGCTTGCCGCCCAGCAAATCGACATGCGAATAGCTAAATAAATGATTTGATGGGATTCTAATCTTATATTTATAAGTTTTAAACTTAAAGGTTTATATTTGTGTCTAGAATATTAACTCAAAGGTTAAAATGAAAAATCTATCCTATCACCAGCTCGACGATCAAATCCACGCCTTTGTCAATGGCCAACGGCAGGATCGTATCCCCACAGGCTGGATTCATGCCACGAGAACCTCGATTGGGATGACTTTGCAGCAATTGGCTTCCCGACTGGGTTTGTCGGTACCCGCCGTTAAAAAATTTGAACAACGTGAACAGGCTGAAGCGATTAGTTTGGCGAGTTTACGGAAAGTCGCTGCGGCGATGGACATGGATTTGGTTTATTATTTGAAGCCTAAGTCAGGTACATTAGAGGCCATGATGGATGCCCGAATTGAGCAAAAAGCGCTTGAATTAATGCAGGTTTCCAATCAAGCAATGCTGCTTGAAAACCAAGTACTTGATAATCAAAACCGTGCCCGTGAATTGAAACGCTTAATTTCCGAAATTAGGCAACAGAAATTAAGTAGTTTATGGGAATAGGCTTAGATGCATCAGAATTTGGACAAACACCCATTGATCCAGACCAATTATCCGGTCTTAAGATTCCGATGTTGCATACGCATGCCCAGATTAATGCATATGAACAAGCGAATATCAATGAGGCTTTGCGCTGGCTGATGAGTAAGCGGACATTGCCTACTTTGTTGACGACTGAATTTATCTGCCTCTTGCATCGCCGCATGTTCGGACATGTTTGGAAATGGGCAGGGACTTTTCGTAAGGTTGAAACCAATATAGGAGTGCCTTGGTATACGATTCCTACGCAGTTAAACGTTTTGCTTGCGGATGTCCAATATTGGATTCTCCATCAAACGTTTTCACCCGTGGAAATTGCCATTCGTTTTAAATTTCGCCTAGTGTCCATTCATTGTTTCCCAAATGGGAATGGTCGGCACGCAAGGCTCATGGCTGACTTATTAATGCAATACCGTTTTGGGTTGCATCGCTTTTCTTGGGGCGCTCATACAAATGGCGATGTGCGCAAGCTTTATTTATTAGCCATTCAGCAGGCCGCTGAAGGCAATTTTGTACCCTTGATTGAATTTGCCCAACATTAATATGACCAAAACTGTACTTTTCTTTTTCGTACTATTCATCGGCCTCTTGGGAGCGCTCGTATTCTATTTCCGACCTAGTGTAAAACACCATGTCAAACCCGGTGATCCATGGGCACTTGCCAAAAGTTATGAGGTGCGTGGCTTAGACCTTTCTCATTGGAATGGTCGGGTTATCTACGATGGCCTAGATTCCTTGGATTTTGTCTTTTTAAAAGTCACTGAAGGAGACGATCGGATTGACGATACCTTCGAGCAACATTACGAGGCCTTTCGTGAGCGGGATATTCCCGTAGGAGCCTACCACTTTTTTCGTTTCGATGTGGATGGAAAGGAGCAAGCCCAACACTTTTTGAAACAGTTGGACGGTCGGCGTTTGCAATTACCCTTAGTCATCGACGTCGAGCAGCATGGCAACATTTCCGTAGCCCAAGAAAAGGTAAAAAATCGCCTGCGTGCGTTCATGAAGGAACTGAAAAAACATACCAAACACCAGCCCATCATCTATACAAACGGGGATGGCTATCGGGATTTTATTGAAGAGGATTTTGGAAATCATACCCTTTGGCTAAGCTCGACAAACGCCTGGCGACCTACGATGATGGATTGTACATTTTGGCAGTTCAATATCGATGCGGATTTGATGGCCATTACGCATCGCGCTGATCTGAATGTCTTTCGGGGGAGTCGGGAAGAGTGGGATGAATACCTGGCGGAGCATAAGCCTTATGTGATATCAATGAATTGATAAATTTGGATTGGCCTTGGAGTCCCTAGTTTTAATCAATACTTTCGGGCATAAAAAAAACCTCTAGCAAATCAGAGGTTTTTTTTGTGAAAATCTTTTGATTGGTTACGTTACCCTTAAAGGGAAAGAGGCTTTACCAACCATTACCATGTAAAAGTACACAAGATTTCTGAATCTGAATGTCATTTTATAGATAAATATGGAATCTGAAGCAATTGAATTTCTTTTTATTATCAATCAATTGATAATCTGTTGATTAAGTTTTGAGAATATACCAAAAGTATATACTTTTAAGAAAAACAAAAAGATGAAAACCTTATCGCTCAAATTAGATGACCATATTTTTGATGAGACGGAGGCAATAACTGCACAGTTGCATTTGGCGCGTAACCGTTACATCAATGAAGCCGTTAACATGTATAATTTGGTGCAAAAACGCAGATTGTTGAAAAAAGCGTTAGCTAAAGAATCCGTTTTAACTTCCGCCGATTCCATGGATATTTTGCGGGAATTTGACATGTTGATCGATGGAGATTAAGCAATTTGATATTTGGTTAGCCAACCTGAACCCTAGTAAAGGAACGGAGGCTGGCAAAACCAGGCCAGTCATTATTGTTCAAACAGACTTGCTAAATACGATGCATTTGTCTACGTTGATTTGTCCTGTTACGACAAATGTCCAACCGAAATTAGAATATTTGAGGGTACATTTGACCAAGGGTCAATTAGATGAATTAAGTGATGTGCTCGTTGATCAAGTTCGTGCCATCGATAATACCCGACTTATTAAAAGATTGGGTCGTTTGACACAAAATCAGCAGGTGAAACTTAAGGCTAATTTGAGAATTATGCTTGATTTGTAATGATCTACGTGTTAAATATTTACTTTAGTAAATATAATTTTCAGCAATGGATACGAAATTAACACTAAAGCTAGATCATGGTGTAATTAAACAAGCGAAGACCTTTGCTAAGGCGAAGAACATAAGTTTGTCAAAATTGATTGAAAATTACCTCATATTACTTGTTGAGCATGAACGAAATTCCGAAGTAACTACGCTCGTGAAAAGTCTATCCTGTGTCTTACATTTGACCGAAAATTTCGACGATAAGTCCGAATATCAAAAACATATTACATCTAAATACAAATCATAGATAAATCAGGTATCATTTTAAACTTGCCATTCAGCATGCATGTGCGCTTGAAAACAATATTCCCGTTATCATCACAAGAAATCAGAAGGACTTTAAAAAATCAGTGGTTTTAGTCGTGAGTCCCGAAACTTTTTTAACTTCATTATTATAAACCTATCCCATGAAAAACCTCTTCTTTCTCTTACTCCTCGCAAGCTTCACCTCAAATGCCCAATGGATCGACCTATTCAATGGCAAAGACCTCGATAACTGGAAAATCAGCGAAAATCCGAGTTCCTTCCGCATCGAAAATGGGGAATTGATTGTCAACGGAAATCGCGGCCACCTCTTTTACAATGGCTACACCCCCAAGAATTTTGAAGTACACGCCCGCGTAAAAACCTATCCTGGCGCTAATTCAGGGCTCTATGTTTGTACCAAATTCCTAGAAAACGATTGGCCTAAACAAGGCTATGAGATTCAGGTGAATAATTCGCATTCCGACTGGCGTCGTACCGCTTCGGTGTATGGTATTCAAGATACCAAAGAGACTTTCGTGCAAGACGGCGAATGGTTTGACCTGAATGTCATCGTACAGGGAAATCACATTACCACAAAAATCAATGGCAAAACCGTAATCGATTATACCGAAGCGGCTGATCGAACCAACGGCACCGATTCGCGTAAAATCCAAATGGGAACGATTGCTATTCAGGCCCACGATCCGAAAAGCAAAGTGGCCTACCAAACCATTCAATTCCGAGGGCTATAATTTTTAACATTTGTATAAAAATTGCTTGGCATCTTTGCCGACCTTTGGGATATGATGACACAAGCCGATTTCAAACCGTTACTTAAACACGGGAAAGTATTTGTCCTCGATGTACGCAATAAAAACGAATTTGAGGATGGCCACATTCCTTGGGCGAAACATATTCCGCTTAAAGAACTCGCAGCACGATTGAATGAACTCCCGACGGGCAAACCCGTCATAGCAGTTTGTGGCAAAGGGGGCGGTCGGTCAGCGGAGGCGGCAGCGATGATTCCGGGTGCCGACTGGCTTGAGGGTGGAACCGAAGCCTATTTTGGACAATAAAAAAAGAGGAGCTAAGCTCCTCTTTCCTTTTTATAAATCGACTGCCTCGCCGTATGCCGCTTCCGTCGCGCCCTTGAACGCTTCCGAAATGGTTGGGTGTGGGTGAATCGATTTCATAATCTCATAAGCCGTGCTTTCTAATTTACGAACCACAACGGCTTCCGCGATAAGCTCCGTTACGTTGTAACCGATCATGTGCGCGCCTAATAATTCGCCATATTTGGCATCGTAAATTACTTTCACAAAACCATCACGAGCTCCAGCAGCCGTTGCTTTACCCGAAGCCACGAATGGGAATTTACCTACTTTGATATCATATCCAGCTTCACGTGCCTTCTTCTCCGTCATTCCCACAGAAGAAATTTCGGGTGAGCAATATGTACAACCAGGAATGTTTGAATAATCCAAGGCCTCCGTCTTGTGTCCTGCGATTTTCTCCACACAAATGATACCCTCTGCGGATGCTACGTGTGCCAAAGCTGGACCCGGCGTCACATCACCAATCGCAAAATATCCTGGAATATTTGTCTCATACCATGCGTTCACCGGAATACGTCCTTTGTCCACAATGATACCTACTTCTTCCAAACCAATGTTTTCCAAATTGCAAATCACACCCGCCGCAGAAAGAACGATATCACATTGGATATCTTGATTGCCCGTAGGTGTTTTCACACTTACTTTGCAACCTTTTCCTTTGGTATCAACCGACTCCACACTCGATGAAGTCAAGATGTCAATACCCATTTTCTTATATTGCTTCGCCAATTCTTTCGATACATCTTCATCCTCTACCGGAACGATGTTTGGCATAAATTCAACAATCGTTACTTTCGTTCCCATGGCCGCGTATACATACGCAAATTCCACGCCGATCGCACCTGAACCGATGATGACCATCGAATCTGGACGTTTCGCCAAACTCATCGCCTTGCGGTATTCGATTACTTTTTCGCCATCGATTGGGATATTTGGCAATGCACGAGCACGAGCACCCGTCGCAATCATGATATTTTTTCCTTCGTAGATCGTCGCTTTTCCATCGGCATCCGTAACCTCCACCTTTTTACCCGGTTGGATTTTTCCGTAACCCATGATCACATCGATTTTGTTTTTCTTCATCAAAAACTGAACGCCTTTGCTCATGCTATCAGCAACCCCACGTGAACGTGCGATTACCGCTGAGAAATCAGCTTCTGCTCCTTTCACGGTAATTCCGTAGTCCGATGCATGCTTGATGTATTCAAATACATTCGCAGATTTTAACAAGGCTTTGGTTGGGATACATCCCCAGTTTAGGCAGATACCTCCCAAAGATTCTTTCTCCACGACTGCACATTTTAAACCTAATTGAGAAGCTC
>JACCDW011729702.1_pt1 | contig 30645 bp, 23 predicted proteins | sample 7449781 | NCBI WGS metagenome assembly JACCDW01 (sample SAMN15323449, study PRJNA562643) | freshwater metagenome | isolation source: river surface water | place: USA:Blue River Watershed | collected 2017-08-18
GCTGACGAGTAATTGGATCAGGAACCCCCGGAACCAAGCGAACTTGAATGAGAATGAAGGCAGCCAACAAAGCAGCAAATGCAATCAGATCAAACTTTCCTGACCGCTCGGTGTTCTGCGCTTTCTTATGAGCGATATAGAGAGCAGCTGCAGCCCCCAGTAAGAATTGAGAGAAGAATGATGCAAGATTCCAATAAGGAATCCACAATTTGGCACCACCAGCCCAGCCGTAATCCCATCCTTTAAGGTAATCCTCGGTCATGAAGAATTTGATGATCAGTGGCTGTAGCCCTTGCAAGAATGCAATCCAAATCGCTAGACCAATTGCGGCACTCTTAACAGTTCTAGCGCGGCGCAAAATTGTGTAGATGACAATGGGAAGCAGGATGTAGGACCAAATTTCAAGGGTAATTGTCCAGAGCGGTGGATCGAGCTCTGAGGCGAAGAATGTGTTCCAGTGGAAGTGCGAGACTAGAAAAACTCCCGCAATAATTCGCGACCAAACAATTTCAAAATTATCTAGAATATTGACCGCTATTAAGGTCGAGAGCGCCAAGATGAAGTAATAGCCTGGAAGTATGCGCGCTGCGCGATTACGGAAGTAGGAAACTATCGATGGCTTCCGCTCATTTCTAATAAAAGAATTCCAAAACGGAGTCGCCAATAAGCAGCCCGAGAGCACAAAGAAGATGCTGACGCCGATTTCACCGCGCATCCCCATATAGTGGATGGCACGGAACCAATCAGGGGAATCAATGGGATTGAGACGTTGTACAAGGTGGTGGTAAATCACCAACAAACAGGCGATTGCACGGAAACCATCAGCGCCGCGGATTCTTGAACTCACTTTTCCCCCTAATTTTCGTGAATCGTAACTTAAGCAGAAAAAATCACAAGAGAATTCGTTATGGAACTTTGAAATTTTTGCCGATCGAGGGCTTTGATAATTCAAACCTCGAAAGGCTATTATGAGCGCAAACATTTAGCGCCCCTGAGATTAGGGGTGTATAGAGGGGGTGGGTTCATCAACAAGCGCCCGCCTTCCATGTTTGATGTAGCCCGCGAAGCAGGAGTTTCACATCAGACAGTCTCTCGCGTACTCAACAACCACCCGAACGTCAGCGAGAAAACAAAAGTCAAAGTCGAAGCAACGATGGAGAAGATGGGCTATCGCCCCAATCTCGCGGCACGCATGCTTGTCACTGGGCGCAGCTCAACAATTGGCGTCTTAAGTTATGACACTACGCTCTTTGGTCCAGCATCTATGTTGCACTCCGTACAGGTGAGCGCGCGTGAAGTTGGATATGCAGTTCACGTTGTTTCTCTCAAAGCAATTGATTCAGAGTCAATTAAACTTGGATTACTAGAATTGGTAAACGCAGGCGTAGCAGGCGTAGTTATCATCGCCCCACAGGCTATCGGTGAGAATCCATTTAAAGATCTACCGAAGAAGATTCCGGGCGTGATTGTTGAGAGCGATGAAAGTTTGGCAATGCCTTCGGTTAATGTAGATCAAAAACTCGGAGCCCAGTTGGCGGTTCGCCACTTGGTTAAGTTGGGGCATAAAAAGATTGCGCATATTTCAGGTCCGCTTGATTGGTATGAGTCGAAGGAGCGCCTAGAAGGCTGGACGCAAGAGTTAAAGGCGAACAAACTCACCTATAAAGAAGTTCACACGGGAGATTGGTCCGCTCGGTCAGGATACGAGAAGACGAAGAAGATTATTGCGACTGGTAAAGCGACCGCAATCTTTGTCGGCAATGATTCGATGGCGCTTGGTTCGCTCAAAGCGCTACGTGAGGCGGGAATATCTGTGCCGCAAGAGATGAGTCTGATTGGGTTCGATGATATTCCCGAGGCTGCTTATCTCGATCCTGGACTAACGACGGTTGCGCAAGATTTTGATCAGGTGGGAACGCGAAGCCTCGAGCTCCTCGTAAAACTCATCAACCGTGAAAAGTTGTCTAGTCGACGTTTAGCAATCGAACCTGGGTTGATAGTCCGCCAAAGCACCTGTAACGCCCCAAAGTAACAGTTTGATAACGTTAACAAAAAGTCCTTGACATCAAAATTGTTAACGATAACATTTTCCCACTGCGCTACAAGTTCATAAAAAGCTCACGCTTGAAGTGAATTTGTATCTAGATCCCTAAAAAGGTCTAGGTATTTACCCGAATTGCGCATCCCCAAGACGGGCGAATAGTCCCAACGAATGCTCAATGGAAAGGATTTTCATGATTAGAAGCAAGAAGCGCTTTGCAGCAATCACTGCAATCGCACTAGCTACAGTTATGTCTGCCACATCAGTTGCTGGTATTCCAGCAGCAAGTGCTGCGCCGACAAAGATTAAGGTTTGGGCTTGGTATCCAAACATGAAGGAAGTTGTGGAGATTTTTAACGCAACTCACACAGATGTCCAGGTTGAATGGACAAACGTCGGTGCTGGTGGAGATCACTACACAAAGATGAAGACTTGTATCAAGGCGAAGAAGGGCTGTCCTGACGTCGCAATGGTTGAGTTCCAGACTCTTCCAACATTTGCAATCCTCGACCCATTCGTTGACATGGCTAAGTACGGCGCTACAAACAAGGATGGCCGTTACGCAGCATGGGCATGGGCTCAGGCAACAGCTGGCAAGCGCGTAAATGCGATTCCTGTTGATGGTGGACCAATGGCTATGTTGTACCGTAAGGATCTCTTTACAAAGAACAACATCAAGGTTCCAACAACATGGGCTGAGTACAAGGCTGCTGCAGAAGCAATCAAGAAGGTAAATCCAAACCAGTTCATCGCTACATATGGCAATGATCCAGGATGGATCACAGGTCTTATGTTGCAGGGTGGTTGCAAGCCTTACAAGTACAACGCAACTGTCTCAAAGACAAATGTTGGCATCAAGCTCAACCAGGCTTCATGTAAGAAGGTTCTTAACTACTGGGGCGATCTTGCAACTAACAAGCTTGTTGATGATAAGTCATTCTGGGCAACAGATACAGGTAAGGGCTACGACACAGGTCAGTACTGGACATGGGTTGCAGCTGGATGGACACCTGGTTACCTAGCAGGACAGCTCAAGGACACCATTGGTGACTGGGCAGTTGCTCCAACACCACAGTGGACAGCAGGAGCAGATGTTCCAGGTAACTGGGGTGGTTCAAGCTTTACAGTTATGAACCAGACCAAGAACCCAGCTCTCGCTACTAAGGTAGCAATGGAGCTCTATCCACCTCAGAAGAAGATTACAAAGGGATCAGCATGGGATATCGGACTTAACTCCGCATTCCTCTATCCACTTGTAACAAGTGTTGAAAACAACGCTGAGTTCAAGAACTACACATACAAGATCTTTGGACCTGACGAGAAAGTCAATCCAATTTATGTGAACGCTTCTAACAAGCTCGGTACCTTCGAGTGGACACCATTCCAGGACTTCATCTACTCAACTATGGGTGATGAAACGACACTGGCGCTCACAGGAAAAGCTTCCTGGGGCTCCATCCTAGATACGGTTCAATCCAAGGTTGTTGCATACGCTAAGAAGCAAGGCTTCAAGGTAACTCAATAACCAAATAGTTTGGTTGTGGCGCTCTACATAGGTAGGGCGCCACAACTAAACATTCTTAAGAAATTCACTCAGAGAGGGCATCAATGAAACTGAAACAGTCGTTCACAGCTTGGATGTTTATGACGCCATTCTTACTGGTGGCATTCATGTTCCTTGTTGCACCTTTGGGTTACGCGCTTCACTTAAGTACTCAGACAGATACCTTGGTTGGTGGAGTTGAATTCGTAGGGCTAGAGAATTACATTGCAACACTGACCGATCCAATATTTCTTGAGGGCGTCAAGCGAGTCTTCTTCTTCGGTGTAATTCAGATTCCAATTATGTTGGCGCTTTCAACAATCGGCGCACTGATGATCGATGTCTTTAATACTCGGTTAGCAAAAACTTTCCGCCTTATCGCATTTATGCCTTACGCCGTTCCTGGCGTTGTTGCCGCTCTCATGTGGGGATTCCTTTATAGCAAGTCCTTCGGGCCATTTGTTGGAATCTTTGAATCAGCTGGCTTTGAAAACTTTAACTTCTTCACCCCTGCAGTCTTTATCTACTCAATGTCCAACATCATTACTTGGGCATGGACCGGTTACAACATGATCATCATTTATTCGGCGCTGCAGGGTCTGCCACGAGAAATGTATGAGGCAGCAATTGTCGATGGAGCAAGTCAGATTCAAATTGCCTTAAGGGTGAAACTTCCCGCTATTAAGAATGCCATTTTACTTACCGCTATCTTTGCGATTATCGGCACAATGCAGATATTTACCGAACCAAGAATTCTCTCTAGATTTACCAACGCGGTAAGCCTGGGATATACCCCAAATATTTACTCATTTAACCTGGCTTTCAATCAGTCACAATTTAACTATTCAGCAGCGGTCTCATTCACATTGGCGATTGTGATCTTCGTGATAACGGCCTTAGTCCTATCTTTCACTAGAAGAAAGGCAAGAAGCGCATCATGAAAATAGCAACTAGAAAAGCAGGCTATCTTCGCCCTCGCAGCAACATAGCAAACGTAGCCATGATGCTGGCCATCGCCTACTTCATTGTTCCTATTGTCTGGGTCTTCGTAAACTCAACTAAGAACAATGAACAGCTCTTTAGTACCTTCTCTTTATGGTTTCCAGATAAATGGAACCTCACCACAAACTTGAGCGCATTGGTTTCACAAGATGGCGGCGTATTTATAACCTGGTTTAGAAATACTATTTTTTACTCACTCACATCTGCTGTCGGATCGACTCTTGTCTGCGCAATGGGTGGTTATGCTTTAGCGCGATTCTCCTTTAGAGGGAAGACATTCCTAGAAGCGTCAATCCTTTCTATGGTGATGGTTCCAGCGACAGTGCTTGTTATGCCTTTGTATCTCATGCTCTCAAAACTCAATATGGTTAACACTGTTTGGGCGGTAATCCTGCCCTCACTCCTTAGCCCATTCGGAGTATTTCTGATTAAGGTATTTATCGAATCATCAATTCCTGATGAAATTCTGCAAGCTGCGAGAATCGATCGTGCTGGAGAGTTCAGAATCTTTTGGCAGATTGTTCTGCCAATGTTGCGCCCAGCCCTTGTTACCGTCTTCCTCTTCTCGTTGGTATCTAGCTGGAACAACTTCTTCTTGCCGCTAGTTATGTTGAGTGAGCAAAAGTTCTATCCACTTACCGTTGGTTTGGCTGCTTGGTTTGCTCAGGCATCTCAAGAGGGCGGAAACTCAATTCTCTTCAACTTGGTTATTACCGGCTCATTGGTCGCGGTAATTCCGTTGATTATTTCATTTATCTTTTTACAGCGTTATTGGCAGGGTGGCCTTAACGCCGGTTCTATCAAGTAATAGTTTCACAATTAACCCATTTCCAATATTTTAGAGAGGCTCTTTAAATGTCAAAAACCAAGGTAATAGCGGATCGTCACTTCGAGGTTGCTGAAATCGATCCACGTATCTACGGATCATTTACTGAGCATATGGGTCGTTGTATCTATGAAGGAATCTACGAGCCAGACTCTGAATTCGCAGATGAAGATGGGCTTCGTAAAGATGTGATGGAGCTCGTTAAAGAACTCGGCGTCACAATCATTCGTTACCCAGGTGGAAACTTTCTCTCTGGCTATGACTGGAAAGACGGCGTAGGCCCATTATCCGAGCGACAGGCTCGTCTTGATTTAGCCTGGCACTCACTTGAGACAAATCAATTTGGTACAGATCAATTTATGACATGGTGCAAGAAGGTTGGCGTAGAACCAATGATGGCGGTCAACCTTGGTTCTGCCGGACTTCCAGAAGCGCTTGAAATTCTTGAATACACAAACGTTGACGCAAATTCAAAGTGGTCCAATTACAGAGTTAAAAATGGCCATAAAGATCCATACAATGTAAAAGTCTGGTGTCTCGGAAATGAGATGGATGGTCCTTGGCAGTTAGGTCATAAGAGCGCTGAAGATTATGGAACCGTAGCGGCAAATGTTGCTCGCGGTATGCGCCAAATTGATGATTCGCTCGAGCTCGTGATCGCTGGCAGTTCAAATCGCTCTATGCCAACTTTCGGTCAGTGGGAAGAGACGATTCTTGAAAAGGCGTATGACTTAGTCGATCACGTATCACTACATACATACTATGAAGACCTTGGTAACACACAAGAATTCCTTGTTTGCTCAACCAACCTTGATTATTTTATCAACGAGGTTTGCGATATTGCAGATGCAGTAAAGGCGAAGATTCGCAGCAATAAGACAATCACTCTCTCTCTTGATGAATGGAATGTTTGGCGCCTATCGAAGTATCAGAATCTTCCTCGTGCAACATCATGGGAGCCAGCACCACGTGTCATCGAAGATGAGTACGATGTAGCAGATGCAGTTGTTTTGGGAAATCTTCTCATCAGCATCTTGCGTCGCAGCGATCGCGTAAAGATTGCTTGCTTGGCACAGTTGGTTAACGTAATTGCTCCTATCCGCGCAGAGGTTGGCCACCCAGCTTGGCGCCAAACAACCTTCTTCCCATTCTCATATACAGCACGCTATGGACGTGGAAAGGTCCTGACAACACGCATTGACTCAGGAAAGATCAAGTCTGAGAACTACGGTGATGTAAACACTGTCGATTCAGTTGTGACATATGACGAAGCGACCGGTACTGCCGCTATCTTCTTAGTAAATCGATCACTAACAGAGTCCAACTCAACTGAAATCGAACTTGCTGGTTTTAAGGATTTAGAAATCCTAGAACAAGCGACTTTGACTGACACTAATCTGAAGAAGACAAATACTCTTGCTACTGGAGAACAAGTTAAGCCAGATACAAAGATCACATCTACAGTCTCTGGTAAGACGATTTCTATTTCCTTGGCTCCGGCTTCATGGCAGATGGTTCGTGTATCTCTAAAGAAGGACTAAGAAGCTAATGAATTCGGCTAGTGGCACCAAGTATGTAATTGGCGTCGATTACGGAACCCTCTCGGGCAGAGCCCTGCTCGTAAGGGTCTCTGACGGCGCTGAAATTGCATCCGCGGTGCACGAGTACTCACATCAGGTGATGGAAGATGTGCTTCCATCAACCGGTGAGAAATTGCCTCCGGACTGGGCGCTACAGATGCCATCAGATTATGTTGATGTTCTCAAGAAGACAGTTCCGGAAGTCTTAAAAATTTCTGGAGTCAATCCTGCCGATGTTATTGGTATTTCAACTGATTTCACAGCCTGCACAGTCCTGCCTGTGACCGAAGATGGAACACCTCTCAATGAGCTTCCTGAGTTTAGAAATAATCCTCATGCATATATCAAGTTATGGAAGCACCACTCAGCACAACCACATGCTGATCGAATCAATGAGTTGGCGCATTCACGGAAAGAGAAATGGATTTCTCGTTACGGAGGAAAAATCTCATCTGAGTGGGAGTTCGCCAAGGCGCTTCAGCTTTTAGAAGAGAGTCCAGATGTCTACAATACAATGCGCTATTGGATTGAGGCTGCAGACTGGATTATTTGGCAACTTTGTGGAACTTATGTGCGAAATATCTGCACCGCAGGTTATAAAGGAATTTATCAAGATGGACAATACCCATCGAAAGATTTCCTAGCTACGCTCAATCCAAAATTTGCGAACTTTGTTACCGAAAAACTTGATCACACACTCGGTGAACTCGGCGCAAAGGCGGGCACGCTCTCTAGAGAAGCGGCGCAGTGGACTGGACTACCTGAAGGAATTGCAGTCGCTGTAGGAAATGTTGATGCCCACGTCACCTCTGCCGCCGCAAACGCAGTAAACCCTGGACAGATGGTTGCCATTATGGGAACGTCAACATGCCACGTGATGGTCTCTGATGTTCTCGCTGAAGTACCAGGTATGTGTGGCGTTGTTCCCGGTGGAATTGTTTCTGGAAAGTTAGGTTATGAAGCCGGCCAAAGTGGCGTTGGAGATTTATTTGGTTGGTTTGCCAATAATTACTCTTGCGGAGATTATGAAGATTTAGCTAAAGCCGCCGGAGTCGATATTCATACATATTTATCAAATTTAGCCTCAAAATCACCGGTCGGCTCTCATGGCTTGGTCGCACTGGATTGGCATAGTGGAAATCGTTCAACCTTGGTCGATCACCGACTTTCAGGGCTGATTGTTGGGCTCACTCTGGCAACAAAGCCAGAAGAGATCTATCGCGCAATTGTGGAATCCACCGCTTTCGGTGCACGAAAAATAATTGAAACGTTCAATCAATCTGGGGTTCCAGTTAAAGAATTCATTGCTGCTGGTGGCCTCATTAAAAATAGATTTGTGATGCAGATCTATGCAGATGTATTGAACATGCCAATTACTGTCATTAAATCCGCACAAGGACCTGCTCTTGGCTCTGCAATCCATGCAGCGGTAGCTGCAGGTGCCTATAAAGATGTAGTAGCAGCATCAGCGGCGATGGGAGGAGTAGAGGACGATAAATTTGTTCCTAATCCATCAAATGCGGCGATTTATAACGAACTTTATCTTCACTACAATAATCTCTATGAGCGCTTTGGCCACGATGGCATGATGCACGATCTACGTAGAATTCGAGATACAGCGCTAATGCAGGCCGGTAAATAATGGCCGATAACGAAACACGGTTAAGGCTCTGCAATCTCAATATTGATTTGCAGTTATACGGACTTGTTCAGTGGACCTCAGGAAATGTTTCAGAGCGTTTGCCTGGTGGTAAGAGTTTCATTATCAAGCCAAGTGGTGTTAGTTATGACGACCTACAGCCTTCAATGATGGTTATTTGCGATTTGGATGGCAATGTACTTGAAGGAGATCTAGCACCATCTAGCGATACAGCGGCGCACGCTTATGTGTATCGCAATATGCCAGAGGTCAATGGCGTTGTTCATACCCACTCTAATTACGCTACAGCTTGGTCAGCAATTGGTGAACCAATCCCATGTGGCCTCACTGCAATGGCAGATGAATTTGGTGGCGAGATCCCACTTGGCCCTTTTGCTCTGATTGGAAATGATGATATCGGTAAGGGAATCGTTGAGACTCTCTCCGGCCATAGATCTCCAGCGGTCTTAATGAAGAATCACGGCGTCTTTACTATTGGAAAAAGCGCTCAGGCAGCGGTTAAAGCAGCTGTTATGTGTGAAGATGTAGCAAAAACCATGTGGATTGCGCAGAGCATGGGAACAATCATCAAAATTGATCAGAAGAGTATTGACTCACTCTATTCACGTTATCAGAACGTTTACGGACAAAAAGGAGAGAAATAATGAGTGCAACCATAAATCAAAAGTACGAGATTTGGTTTCTTACTGGCACGCAGAATCTCTACGGTGACGACGTTCTTAAGCAAGTAGCTGAGCAGTCGAGTGAAGTATCTGGTTTGCTTGCTAAAAATCTAGATGCACCAGTTGACATTATTTGGAAGCCAATTTTGAAGAGTGCAGAAGAGATCCGACAGACTATGCAAGATGCTTCAAGCAATAATTCTTGTATCGGTGTGATTGTTTGGATGCATACCTTCTCACCAGCGAAGATGTGGATCTCTGGCCTCCACGCGCTTACAAAGCCTTTATTACACCTACATACTCAGGCTAATTCGCAGTTGCCTTGGGCGACAATTGATATGGATTTCATGAATCTCAATCAAGCCGCGCACGGTGATCGCGAGCACGGACACATACAGGCCCGTATGAATAATGGTCGCAAGATTGTTGTCGGACATGCTGACGATGCAAAAGTTCAGAAGCGAGTCTCTAATTGGAGCCGCGCTGCAATTGGATGGCACACCTCTCAAAACCTTAAGCTTGCTCGATTTGGTGACAATATGCGTTATGTCGCTGTCACTGACGGAGATAAGACTGGTGCACAAATCAAACTTGGCTTCTCAGTCGAAGCATTTGGTGTGAATACTCTTGTTGATGCCGTTTCAAGGGTAACGGATAAAGAGATTGATGCACTCATTCCTGAATATCTTGATAAGTACGATGTTGTTCCTGAGCTAAAGCCAGGTGGAGCACGCCACGACTCACTCCGATATGCAGCATCACAGGAGATCGCGCTACGAAAGCTGATGGCTGATGGCGGCTTCGGCGCGTTCACCACAAACTTTGAAGATCTCGGTGGACTCAAGCAACTTCCAGGCCTTGCTGTTCAGAGATTGATGGCAGATGGTTATGGTTTTGGTGGTGAAGGAGATTGGAAGACCTCCGCCTTCTTGCGCATCGTAAAATCTATGGCAGTAGGAGCTAAAGGCGGAACTTCCTTCATGGAGGATTACACCTATCACTTTGGTCCAGGGGAGCCTAAAGTGCTCGGCGCTCATATGCTCGAAGTCTGTCCAACAATCGCTTCAGCGAAGCCAAAGTTAGAGATACATCCACTTGGAATCGGAGATCGCGAAGATCCATGTCGCTTAGTCTTTGATGCAACACCTGGTAGAGGTTTTGTCACCTGCCTTACCGATATGGGAGATCACTACCGCATCATTGTGAACGATATCGAGGTAGTGACACCTGATGCGCCTCTTCCTAATTTGCCGGTAGCACGCGCTGTCTGGAAGCCGCTTCCTTCATTAGAGGTTTCAGCAGAGTCATGGATTTACGCTGGTGGGTCGCACCACACCGTAATGTCTACCGCGCTCGATGTTGAAGTTATTCAAGACTTTGCAGAGATTGCAGGTGTAGAACTACTAGAAATCAACGCGAAGACTGATGCTCACGCTTTCCGCCACAATGTTCGATGGAATAGCGCTGCGATTAAGTTTCAGTCATAGAGACTTTAATGCCTGACGTAGAAATCGCATCGGGGCCGTATCAGGCAAGTATTCGAACCAAAGGTGCAGGTCTCAACTCACTGACTTTCAATGCAAGAAACTTAGTCGATCCCTTTGTCCCTGCGATCAACCCTGAAAATTACCGTGGCGATGTTCTTGCCCCGTGGCCAAATCGAATTGAAGATGGCGAATACAAGGTAGATGGGGTTCTCTACGAAATCCCTATCAACGAACCAAATCGCAGAACTGCGCTACATGGGCTTGTAAATGTTCTGGAGTGGGAAGTCAGTGAGTCCACTCGAGAATCCGTAACACTTAAAGTGGTTCTTGAAAGTAGTGAGTCTTATCCAACGGATATTGAATTCACTGTTACATACTCATTATCTGATCAGGGACTTTCAATCACAATCTCTGCAGTAAATATAGGGGAAAAACGTGCTCCATATGGGGTTTCAATCCACCCATATCTCATTCCTACTTCTCATTCTCGAGTCGATGAATGGACGCTTCAGATGAATGCGTCGCAAGTTCTTGAAGTTGATTTGGAGAGATTACTTCCTATTGCTCTTCGCAACGTTGAAGATTTAGATTTTAACTTTAGAGCTGGTCGAGTAATTGGTCCACAATTTATTGACCATGCATTTAAAGTTGATAGTGGTTCAGAGTTATTGGTTTCGGTTACTGCCGAAAATGGCGATGGTGTTGAAATGACCTACACCTCTGATTGTGAATGGATCCAAATTCACACCGCAGATAGAAGCGGCGGCGCTGATTCGCGAATCTGTCTCGCAGTAGAACCAATGACCTGTCCACCGAATGCCTTTAGGCACCCTGATCAAAGCATCTGGCTCAAGCCAGGTGACTCCACCTCCACCACCTGGATAATCAAAGGAAAGTAGGCAAAAAATGCAGAAGAGAAAAATAGGTAGCTGGGAAGTTCCTGCAATGGGTCTCGGCTGCATGCCTATGTCTGGACTTCCACTTACGCGCGTGCACATGCTCGATGATCGTCCGGGAGCACTTGGAGTTATTCATACTGCGCTAGATGCTGGAGTGCGCTTGCTGGATACCGCAGATATCTACTGCGCTTATTGGGACGATTTTGGCCATAATGAAGTTTTGGTTGGCGAAGCGGTTCGCACATGGAGTGGGAGCGCTCAACAGAAGAGCGAAATCTTGGTAGCAACCAAGGGGGGGATTACACGTGGTCCAGGAGAGACTTGGGGACGTGCTGCATCTGTTGATTATCTATTACGTGCAGCTGAAGCATCAGCGCTTCGCCTTGGCGTAGATGTGATTGACCTATGGCAACACCACCGTCTAGATCCAACGATTCCATTTGAGACACAATTTGAGAATGTCTTGGTACTGAAGCAGCGCGGAATCGTTCGTGAAATCGGTGTCAGTAACTACGATGCAGAGCAGTTGACTCGTGCAGTGAAGATTGCTGGAAAAGGTGGAATCGCCTCAGTTCAAAACCAGAGAAGTCCAAAGTACCGCAGAGATGAAGATGTCTTAGCTGTCTGTGAAGAACATGGAATTGCATATTTGCCATGGTCTCCACTCGGTGGCGTTACAGATTCAGATGAGACTCGAAAGTACTCTGATCTCATCAAGTCAATGGCGGCAGAGAAGGGCATCTCTCCATACGCACTCACTATTGCGTGGCATCTCCATACTTCACCGACAATCATTCCGATTCCTGGCGCAACAAAGGCATCATCAGTATTGGATTCTTGGAAGGGCCTCGAAGTCACATTGACTGCATCAGAGATGGAACAGTTGAATGCGAGCTTGGGAGAGAACCCACCCGTTCCGGCAGATTTGTTCGCGCAGCCTGCTTATCGAAGCTAGAACAGTTCTGGATTACTCCAGATTTAGAATTGGAATATCTCCGACTGTACTTTTGATTTCAACTCTTGAATCGCCTTCTGCTGATTTAAGAATTGATTCCATAACCTCTAGGACATGGAAACCTAAATCTCCTGATGCGCGGTGAGCCCTGCCCTCACTCATGGCCTCTGCCATCTCTGATAACCCATGGCCTCTTCCAGAGTCCTTGTATCCAGCGCACTCTTCAACCGGGCGCCACTCTCTACGGCTTTCGGTGTAAATCTCGGGCACATCATTGAATTGATTAGGATCTGGAACGCTCAAAGTTCCGCTAGTTCCATAGACCTCTATCTTTGGTAGGCGAGAACCCCATGCTTCAAAGCTCACCATAATGGTTGATTGTGCACCTGATTGATGGGTCAAAAGCGCTGAAATATGGGTCTGAACTTCCACGGAGATGGGAGTTTCCGCTAAATCTCCCGTATGTATTTTTCGTGCTCGGTTAGATTGAGTGGAATTTCCAACTACCTTCGTTACTGGGCCAAGAAGGAAAATTAACGCAGTGAGATAGTAAGGCCCCATATCAAAGAGCGGTCCGGCACCATCTAAATAATAAAATTGTGGAGATGGATGCCAGAGTTCATGGCCAGGTGCGCTCCATGAGGCGGTTGCGGCAAATGGTGTACCAATAGCACCGCTCTCAATCATAAATTTTGAACTCTGGATTCCTGTTCCAAGGAATGTATCGGGCGCACAACCGATTCGCAACCCTTTACGAACTGCGAGTTCAACGATAGGAGCACCCTCTGCCACAGAGAGCGCGAAAGGCTTTTCGAGGTAAACGTGCTTACCGTTGTTGAGCGCTTTGAGATTCACCTCAGCATGAGATTGCGGAAGAGTGAGATTGAGAATGACATCTATATCTGGATCGGTAAATATTTCATCGCCATCGAAAGATTTAATGTTATTGCTCTCTGCAATAGCATCTTGGCGCTCTTTAATGAGATCTGAAACTCCAATTAATTTCAAGTTAGAAAGTCGTGGAATGTTTGCCAAATACTGTGAACTAATATTTCCTACACCGACAATACCTACTCCTAGCGGCTTACCCATAACAAACCCCTCTCAATGATTGTTCGAACATTCTTATCAAGTACTACCTCAAGATTGTGTCCACATGTAGTGACAAAAATCTTTCCTTTGCCCCAGTTACGGGTCCAAATAGCTGGCGATGTGATTTCACGGTTCCAAGGATCCCATGGTCGAACTTTCTGAGTCGTCGTTGCCAAGACATCGTTGTAATCATCATGCAGAACCCAATATTGCTCAGTGACAAGAGAGAAGTCATCGAGTCCTGCAGTAATAGGATGGCTCTTACCCAATTCAGTCATATTGATCGTGAAAGGTACGTAATTATCGGATTGCTCACCGATTCTCTCTTCTGGTGCCTTTCCCGGATGGTTTGCAAACTGTCCGCCGAGCATTTGTAGATAGTCAGAGGAGTTTCGATAAGAGTCAGCGATTCCACCATGCCAACCACCGAAACCAGTTCCGTTGATGATTGCATTCTGTAAGCCTGCTAATTCAACCTTTTCAATGACATTCATGGTGTTTGTCTGCTGAATTAAGTCAACAGTCGCCATAAATTCTTCATCGGCATATATTGCAGAAGACTCCTCTACCCGCACTGAGAAACCATTACTTTCCAAGAATGGAATAAAGACCTCAGTGGTTTCAACGGGCTGATGCCCATCCCAACCACCTCGTACTACTAGTGCTTGCTTCAATTGAATTCTCCTGACTCAAAAAGGTAAATGAATTGTGAAACTAACGGATTGTGTATCCGCCATCGACCAATATGTCAGCGCCATTGATCATATTTGCACCATCAGATGCGAGAAATACAGCCGTTGCAGCAATCTCTTCTGGAAGAGCAAATCGTCCTGTTGGTATTAGCTTCTTTAGCGCATCACCTTTCTCGCCATCCCAGGCCTTCTTACCTAACTCTGTTAAAACGACTGTGGGAGAAATTGAATTAACGGTGACACCACGGCCCGCCCATTCAGATGCAAGTACCTTCGTTACTCCGATAACACCAAATTTTGAAGCACAGTACGCAACGTGCTCATGGAGAGAAACAGATCCTGCTTGTGATGCAAGGTTGATTACTTTGCCGGAACCTCGCTCTAGCATTCTCTTCCCAACTTCTTGTGACATAAAGAAAGTTCCACTGAGATTTACCGCCATTGTGATATCCCATGCAGATTTCTCTATATTTTCAGCAGGTGCCAAAGCGACGATTCCTGCGCTATTGATCAAGATGTCGACTGATTTATGTTCCGCATAAATCTCGTTGACCGCTGTTGCGATTGACTCTGTTGAAGTGACATCACAGAGGTGGGCAGTTGCGTTATTACCAAGTTGCTGTGCAAAATCTTTGGCAGCACCCAGTTGTAGATCAGCCACAGCGACAGTTACCCCCTTAGCTGCAAAGGCTTCAGCGATAGCACGTCCAATTCCTGATGCGCCTCCGGTAATGACGGCAACCTTTCCCTTCAAGGGAAATGTCATATCAATGGTCATTGCGCTCTCCATTCTGTGTAGCCTCATAAGCAATAATCTCTGAAACCTTTTCAGCAGACTTGGACGTTGTATCGAAGGTGTATTCCAGCCATTCATCGACTAGGCGTTTTGCTAGTTCAATGCCGATGACTCGTTGTCCCATACAAAGCACTTGAGCATCATTACTTAATACAGAACGTTCAACTGAGTAGGAATCATGTGCAGTGACAGCTCGAATTCCAACCACTTTATTTGCACTGATTGCCATACCAAGGCCGGTACCGCAGATAAGAAGTGCACGATCGGCACTGCCACCCTGAACCATTTCAGCTGCAGCAATTGCAACGCTTGGATAGTTAGTATTGCTATCTGCATCAATGCCAACATCAATAACAGAACCAACACGTGGGTCTTTACCGAGTTGATCTTTCAAGAGATCACGATAGGCAACTCCAGCATCATCGCAACCAATTGCAATTGTAAGTTTCATTGTTGAATCAACTCTCTACTTGGAAAATCTCTTGAGCTCGGAATTGATAGCGTTAACAATTAAGGCAAATGAAGTAGCCCCAGCATCTGGTGTTCCAACGCTCTTCTGTGCAAGCGGGCGGGCTCGACCGATTTTTGGTGATAGCGATGATGTAGCAAGAGCAGATTCATGAGCTACTTGAGAAGCTCTACCCCATGCGTCCATAAGCGAAACCCCGTTCTTAACCTCTGACGTAAGTGAATCGAGAAACGGCAGCATCGAATCGAGCATAGTCTTATCGCCTAGTTCAGCTTTTCCAAGATTTTTAATTGCCATAATTCCGGCACTTACTGCAGATAGAAGATCTTCGTCAGTTAAGGTTTCTGAAGAATCTCCTAAAGTCTCACCTATCTTTACTAGCGATGCTCCCCAAAGAACACCGGAGGTGCCACCTGCTTTTGCAGCCCATGATTTACCGGCTTCAGTAAAAAGTGAAGATAAACCAGCATTACGGTGAAGCGCAGCTTCGGCCGCTGTAACCGCAGAAGTTACGCCTTTCACCATTCCACGGCCATGATCACCATCACCTGCAACAGCATCGATTCGTCCAAGTTCAACTTCGGCCTCAGAGATTGCAAGTGAAACTTTTTTCATTATCTCAAGGGCATTAACTGCTTTTGAATGTGAAAATTGAGAGGAGAAAAATTCTTTCTCTTCCCCTTTAAAATCAAGGTTTTTAGCCCCCTGATGAGAAACTCTACTTTTCTTTGCACTCTGGGTAAGTTGCGAGATTCCTTTTTTATATGCCGGTGTATCACATGGAGCGCACCAAAGTTCTTCAAGTTCATCATCTAATAAGAGTATTGAAAGTGAACAACCAGCCATATCAAGGCTGGTAACGAGTTCACCTACCTCTGGCTCAATAATTTCGTAACCTCGATCAAGAAGTAGAGTTGAGACGCTTCTCCACGTTACAAATAGCTCCTCATACTTTGTAGAACCTAAACCATTTAATATCACTGCAATTTTCTTGATTGGGCTACCCGCTAACTCTTTAAGCGCCCCTTCAATGAGAATTTCTGCAAGTTCGTGTGCACTCGGAAGATTGTCTTCAGAGATACCTGGCTCACCATGAATACCAAGACCCAAACCCATCTTTCCTTTGGGAACAGTGAAGAGGGGCGTCTTTGCACCAGGCAAGGTGCAACCATCAAAACCAACACCGAGTGTTCGGGTAAGCTCGTTGGCATGAATTGCTAGCCGTTCAACTTCGCTGAGGTTAAGACCCTTCTCTGCCGCGGCGCTGGCAATTTTAAAGACAATAAAATCTCCTGCGATTCCACGTCGCTTTGATTTTTCCGCAACAGGTGCACTCGCAACATCGTCGGTCACATAGAAATTTCTTACGTCAAATCCCTCGGCAATGAGATCTGCCTGCGCTTGATTGAAATTTAAGACATCGCCCGCATAGTTACCGGTGATAAAAAGAATGCCACCACCATTTTCGGCAGCTTTACCCACGTTGTATGCATCTTGAGTAGATGGTGATGTAAAGATATTTCCTACAACTGCACCATCAGCAAAACCTGGACCGACCGTGCCACAGAAAGCAGGATAGTGACCTGACCCTCCACCAATAACGACAGCAACTTTGCCTTCTGGAATAGCGGTAGATCGAACGACTCCGCCAGATACCTGTGTTACATATTGAGGGTAGAGTCCACAGAAACCTTCGAGCATCTGATCTGTAAAGACAGCAGGATCATTGATGAGCCGAGTCATTGTGCAATACCTTTTCTAGAGCTGAAAGTGACCTGAGACCAACCTTGGCCACCACGAAAGTCTCATTGAAAACCTGAGAGAAATCAATAGAGCGCTCTATTGATTTCTTTTGAGGGGAGGGCTATTTTGGGCTTGCCGACGCTCGAATACCTCACTGTGAGGCCGTTTGAGGAGGCCCTCAGAATAGGAAAGCCCCTCAATGCCATCACTAGGATTTCAGCTATGACATCACAAAACTGGAGCAAGAACGTCGAATTCAACGATCGCGAACTCTTCCAGCCTGAGTCACTTCCTGAACTGCAAGAACTGGTTCGTTCCAACGCAAAGCTTCGCGCCCGAGGTACAGCTCATTGTTTTAATGAGATTGCCAACACCAGTAGTTATGCAATCAACCTCGCGAAGATGCCACAAGTTATTGAAGTCAATCGAGATTCTAATTCAGTAACTGTTTCAGCCGGCCTCACCTACGGTGCACTCGCACCCGTCTTACATGAGCAAGGCTGGGCGCTCAATAATTTGGCATCGTTGCCACATATCTCCATCGCAGGTTCAATATCTACCGGCACCCATGGATCAGGTATTAAGAATCAAAACCTTGCGAATCAAGTTTTAACAATCGATTTAGTGACCGCCGAGGGCGAACTTCGACATATCGATCGCGCAAATCCAGCATTTAACGCACTTGTCGTTGGTTTAGGTCTAGGTGGAATTGTTTATCAATACGAGTTAAAGGCCGAGCCAACTTATAAAATCCGACAAGTTATCTACCCAGAGATTCCGTTGGATGTCTTGCAGCGCAACTTTAATCAAATTATGGGAACCGCCTACAGCGTCAGCTACTTCACCGATTGGAGCAGTGCTCACGTTGGCAACCTGTGGTGCAAATTCCGTGACCACGAAGTGATTCCAGATAGCGTCGGAGGATCTAGACAAGCAGATAAGAAGTACCACCCAATTCCTGCAGTAGATCCGATTGCCTGTACAGAACAACTCGGTGTAGCAGGTGATTGGCATCAACGCCTCTCACACTTCAAACTCGAGTTCACTCCGAGCGTAGGCGAAGAGATTCAAACGGAATTTTTTATCGATAGAAAAGATGCAGCGGCTGCAATTGAAGCGCTATCTCATCTTGGAGAAGAGATCACACCGCTGCTCTGGATCACAGAGTTGCGCACGATTGCTGCCGATGAACTCTGGCTCAGTGGCGCATATCAGCGGGATACATTAGGAATTCACTTCACCTGGAAGAAAGACGATGCAATTTATGCGGTGATTGAGAAGGTTGAGGCGGCGCTGCGTCCATTTAATTACCGTCCACATTGGGGCAAGGTTTTTACTGCAGATGCTCAATACCTGGGCTCGGTCTATCCGAAGATGAGCGAATTTAAGGCGCTCATTGAAGGCCTTGACCCCACTAGTAAATTTTCAAATACATTTACTAAGAAGCGACTCGGATAAAACCCGTCGAATTATCTTCGAGCAATCTCTTGTATTGCTTGAATAATTGGACGCAATCTCTGATCAATTCCACCTGGAAAGGTAAATCTCCGCACCGTGTATCCAAGAACTATTTCACCCAATGGATCAGCGAAAATCATGGCACCGGCCGCGCCGTCATGACCAAATGCTGACAAGGAACCAAACGGCTTTGCCCCCGTTGGCTTCATAAAGATAGTTCCAAAACTTGTATTGGGTGAATCTAGAACCAAGTCATAACCATTGACTTGCAATTGGGCAAAATCTGCAAGGGTCTCTGGATTTATACCTGATTTATCTGAACCATAACCAACCGCCCACTGAAATATTTTTGCTAGACCATCTGCACTTGCAACACCACCGGCTGCAGGTTGTCCAACACGAATTCCTAACGGTGAAGTCAAAGAGAATGGATCTGGTGTCGCAGATGGAGCAAGTCCTCGAAAAACGTGAGCACCATATGGCCCAGGTGTGAAATTCTTTGGCGGTCCGTACTTATCCAGATTCTCAGCTATCGGTGGCAGTTGCGGTAGTGATGAAAGTACTCGATGGTGAGAATCATCAGGCAAGCCCAGGTAAGCATCAGCTCCGATAGGTTGACGAATGTTTTTCTCGTAATAACCTTGAACTGTCTCTCCAGTAATCCTTACAAATAACTCATCAATAAAGGTTCCAATAGTCAGTGCGTGATAACCAAAGGCGCTACCAGGAGCCCAGAACGGTCTCTCAGCTGCCAATTTTTGAGCGGCTTTACGTCCATCAAGTAACTCTTCGCTGGTAATTCCCGCTGCTGTTTCAGGCAACCCGGCCTGATGAGAAAGAAGTTGGCGAACCGTAATGCGGTCCTTCCCCTGGGCTGCAAATTCTTCCCAATAATGCGAAACCGGTTGATCAAGGTTGATCTTGCCCCTATCAACAAGGTGAGCAAGTGCGATTGCAGATAAGGCTTTGGAGCAAGAGTAGATATGTACTAATTGATCGCTCTCAATCCCGACAGCAGCTTGCAGAACCGGAGTTCCACCGACTATCACTGAAATCTGAGAGCCATCGTCATCGGGGAAGTAAGAGTTGAAGAGTTCGGCAACCTGCTCAAATCTTTGATCTACATGAGTTGTTGACATAGAAGAAGAGTAACGAGAAACCTGATGACAGTACATACTTTCTAAAATTACTGTCACGTATATCTATTGTGCCAGTCTCAACGGTGTTATCGTTTCGTGGTCGAAGGAGTCCTAATGAGCGCACGTCCACGTTTAACGCAAACTTTATACGGTGCCTGCTATTACAACGAGTACCATCCAATTGATCGCCTAAATCAAGATTTTAAGGATATGGAAGAGGCAAACCTCACGGTATTACGTGTTGGTGAATCCGTGTGGTCAACCTGGGAACCTCGTGATGGCGAATTCAATCTTGATTGGCTTCAACCAGTGCTTGATAAAGCGCAGAGCCAGGGAATATCAGTAATTATTGGCGTGCCAACATATGCGATGCCTAACTGGTTACGAATTAAACACCCAGAGTTGATGGCAGATAGAAAGACAGGTTTTCCGATTCCATTTGGTCACCGCCAAAATATGGATTACTCAAATCCGCTCTTTGTTAAGTATGCAGATCGTGTCATTGATGCCGTTGTTAACCGCTACAAGGATCACCCTGCAGTTATTGGATGGCAGGTAGATAACGAACCTGGGGTAGAGATTTTTCATAATCCTGGCGTCTTTGAAGGCTTTAAAGCAGAGCTTAAAGAGAGATTTAAAACGATTGAGAACCTCAATAAAACATGGGGTTTGGTTTACTGGTCACATAACGTTAACAACTGGGATGAACTCTGGGTTCCAGATGGAAATACAAATAATGGCTACGACCTCGAATGGCGACGTTTCCAAGCACGTCTCACCGATCGATACATACGCTGGCAGGCAGATAAATTGCGCGCGATGGTGCCTGATAACCACTTTATTATGACTTGTATTGCGCTGGATCGACCAGGCCAAGATATTTACACGGTTGCAGATGGCTTAGATGTAATTGGTGCAAATGTTTACTACCCAACGCAAGATGGTTTGCTCCATCCATACTCTCAATACGCTCATAACCGCGAAATTTCTGGGCCAACATGGATGACATCTGCTGGTCCAAGTGCAGTCTTTAGACAAGCAGATCTTTCTTACTCAATGCTTCAAGATAATTATTTAGTAACTGAAACTACGGCGACAGCGACTGTGCATGTCAATACTGCAGGCACTTTTCCGCCTTATCCGGGTCAGCTGAAGCAGGTAGCACTCGGATTAGTCTCACGCGGTGCCAATATGGTCGAGTATTGGCATTGGCACACCCTTCACTATGGAGCAGAAACCTATTGGGGTGGAATTCTCGGGCATAACTATCAACGTGGCCGCACCTACAAATCATTTCAAGAAATCGCTGGAATCTTTAAGAGCCAAGGTGATTTTTTACAAGATCTCAAACCTGATTCGCCAGTAGCTCTCCTTAATTCTCCTGAGAGTAAATGGGCAATGGAATTCCAGCCAGCAATTCGAAAGACTGTTAATGGTCTTCATGCTGGTGATCCAGATTCTTATAACAGAATTTTTAATGCCTTTTACGATCTCTTTCATGATGCCGGACTTGGTATCAATGTTTACGGTGCTAATCAATTGAAAGATGTTGAGAAGTTTGTGAAGAAGCATCCAGTCTTCTGTGTTCCTGGATACCTCACCTCAGATGATGCAACCTTAGATTTCTTGGATTCATATGCGCAAAAAGGTGGCCATCTCATTCTTGGGCCACGTACCGGATATGGAAATTCTTTCGGAACCATCCGAACCACGGTTGCTCCTGGCGTTCTTCGCAATGGAGCTAAGGCTTATTACAACGAATATACAAACCTCAATAAGTCAGCAAAAGTCGTTGGTGCTCAAGATAAATCAATCTCTGGAAATTCCTTTGGGTGGGCTGATTTACTTATTGCTGATGGTGCTGAAGTAATTGCACATTACGATGATCCTTTCTTATCAAATTATGCAGCCATCACAAGTGCACAGTACGGTTCTGGGCGAATCACAATGATTGGTACGATTCCAGAGCAAGGGCTTGGAAAAACCATCGGTGATTGGGTAGCAAAGAGTCTTAGTATTGAGCGCTTTGCAACCTCGAGTTCTGCTGCTGTCACCGTCAATTCAACGACAACACCGAGAAATGAGAGACTTCACTTTCTCTTCAACTGGGGATGGGAACCTGCCACCGTGCAGATAAATAAAGAGTCAAAGAACATTCAAACAGGCGAGAAAATTGCTCAATCAGGGTCAATTGTGCTCGGACCTTGGGATGTGCAACTCCTCCTCGAGAACCTGTAAACTGCAGCCGCAACTCGGAGACGTCGCATAGCCCGGTCGAGTGCGCCTCACTGCTAACGAGGTAAGGGGTTAAACCCTTCAGGAGTTCAAATCTCCTCGTCTCCGCTCTCATGTTTCTTCATTCGTCATACCTATTTACATGATAAACAAATGAGATTAGCCTTCTTTTAATTAGATGTGCCGTGTGTGCAGATCCCAAGAGAGGCCTCGTTAAATGAATGTTCTTTTTCTTGGTGGCACAGGAACGATTTCGACAGCATGTGTTGCAGATGCAATTAGCCAAGGGCTCAATGTTTACATTCTCAATAGAGGGAGAACGTTGAAACGTCCAGTGGCACAAGGGGCTAAGGTCATTATTGGTGATGCCTACAACGATGATGATTTACTAAACGCAATATCTATGAACAACATTGATGTAGTTGCAGATTTTCTCTGTTTTGATGATGTCAGAGCCCAACATATTTCTAAGCTCTTAGCGGGAAAAATTACTCAGTACATCTTTATTGCTACCGCATCTGCTTATCAGAAGCCGATACATCGACTTCCAATAACAGAATTAACGCCACTAGATCCAACAGGCTTGTCTGAATATTCACAAAAGAAAATAGATGCAGAGAATGTATTTGTTAAAGCGTATGAAAAGGAAAAATTTCCAGTAACTATAGTTCGACCTTCGCACACTTATGACGATGCTAACCCACCTTTAGTCGGTGATTGGACCAATTGGAATCGGGTCATTAATGGTCAGCCAGTATTTCTCTGGGGGGACGGAACGACTTTATGGACCCTAACTCATGCCGATGATTTTGCGCTGGGTTTTAGCGGAATAATGGGTAATACAAAAACAATTGGAGACGACTTTCATATCACGTCAGATGAATCTCCTACCTGGAATGAAATCTATTACCAAATTGGTTTGGCAACCGGTGCTACTCCTAAGATCTTTAACCTTACTTCTGAACAAATTAAGGCGGCGATTCCAGATTGGTTCTGGGCTGATCAGATTATCGGAGATCTTAGTCATTCTGCAGTTTTCGATAACAATAAAGTAAAAGCAATCTCACCACGCTTTAATTCAACAATTACTTGGGCTGATGGGGCAAGACGTTTAGCCAAATGGTATGACTCAAATAGTTCTAAAATTACCTTTGATGACGAAATTAGTCTGAAGTGCGATCGTCTGTACGACATATATAAAGGAGTCAATAATTTAATCATTAATCATTAAGATTCACTATATAGGTTGAGAATTGGTTGAGGTAAAAAGTTTTATGTCAAAAAAAATTTACGGTCCTGTCAAATTAAATTCGGGTGCTTATACCAATTCTTTCCCAGCAGCTTTCTCTGATGTCGAGCTATTAAAGGATTCTAGGCTTGGCAGGTGGCAAGAACTTAATTCAGAAGCGACAATTTCGCATTTGATTGACAATCTTGTAATAACGGGTGCACTAGCAAATCTTGAGAAAGTAAATAAGGAAGAATTTGAATTCAAAGGAATGTGGTTTAGTGATTCAGATATTTATAAATCACTTGAGGCGATATGTTGGAGTATCTATCACAAGCGCTATCCGAAACAAGATGATTTTTACGAAAAGTCAACAAAAGCTGTCTCAGAAGCTCAGGATGAATCTGGTTACGTAAATTCATTTTTTCAGATGGTCCAGCCAGAATATCGTTGGAAGAATTTTGGTTGGGGTCATGAGCTCTACACCGCAGGTCACTTAATACAGGCAGCAGTGGCAGAATCCCGAATCATTGGTCCTTCAAAGATTATGGATATAGCTGTAAAATTTGCGGATCTCATCGTGGAAAAATTCTCACAACCAAATACCTTGCAAATGTGTGGCCATCCAGAAATTGAGACAGCCCTAATCGAGCTTTATCGCGAAACCAGCAATAAGAGCTACTTAGATATGGCAGAAAAGATGATTCTTGGACGCGGTTATAAGAAAATCAGGGACGCAAAGCCACTTGGTCTCGGGCACAACAGCCCTTCATATATGCAAGATCACCTTCCAGTAAAACAACAGATCAACGCCGTCGGACACTCAGTGCGCCAACTCTATTTAAACTCGGCAGTGGTTGATTTGTACGCCGAATTGGGTGATAAGTCTCTGCTTGAGGTTCAAGAGCGCCAATGGGAGGACATGATCTACACCAAGATGTATGTCACTGGCGGACTTGGTTCTCGACATAAAGATGAAGCGTTCGGAGATTCATACGAGCTTCCAAATGATCGTGCATACGCAGAAACATGTGCATCAATTGCAAATTTCATGTGGAGCTGGAGATTGCTTCTAGCAACCGGCAAGGCCAGATATGCCGATGTAATGGAACTCTCCCTCTACAACATTCTCGAAGGTTCGATTTCATCTGATGGATGTAAATTCTTTTACTCCAATCCTCTACAGTACAGGACTGGACATTTTGTAGCATTCGATACCGATGCATCCGAGAGACTACCTTGGTATACCTGCTCATGCTGTCCACCAAACATCGCCAGAATCATTGCTTCACTCCACCATTACCTAATTTCTGTCGAAGAAAACAGTATTGCGGTCCACCTTTATGCAGCAGCTCATGTGGAGACAGAAACAAATAATGGTCAAAAAGTTTCTTTTGAAATTTCCACTACTTACCCAGAAAATGGAAAAATCGCGATAAAGATTAAGAGTGATGGAAACTTTGGACTCAAATTACGCATACCTGAATGGAGTATGGAGTACGACCTTTCACTTAATGGTTCTGTCATTTCAAAGTCGCCAGATGACAATGGGTATATTGAGTTATTCGGCGACTGGAAGAGTGGAGACCTTGTCTCTCTCGATCTAAAGATGCAAGCTAAATTTCTCAATCCTCACCCAAGAATTGATGCCTCAAGAGGTGCCGTGGCTATTCGGCGCGGACCAGTTATTTATTGCATCGAGAATGCGGATGTCAAAGATGGGAAAAATGTCGTGGACGACTTCCAGGTCAACACAACACAATCAATTGATGAGACCAGTGTTGAAATTCCAAATTATGGAAAATCTACAGCTCTATCGATAAGTGGCCACTTTGTAAGTTATCAAAGTGGTGATGCCTATCCATATGCGGTGACTCCAGCGACAGAGAAATCTCCTGAAATGCGTATTACTGCAATCCCATACGCACGATGGGGTAATAGAAAAAAGGGTGGAATGCGCGTGTGGATTCCGACCTTGTAGTGGGTAGCTTCATTGAGCGATAAACTCATCACCTCTCGGCAAAAAGGAGGTACTCGTGGACCATCACGATGACTCTGTGCTGAATACCTACCACGATGACGGTCACGCTGATGAAACTTCGAAAAAGAGTAAATCTAAACTTACTCTAAAGTTGGTACTTCTGGCGGTTGCCTCATTTATTGGTTATTCGATGCTTGGAACAACTTTTGCAGCGAATGTTCAATTAGGATCAGGCGTTGTTGAGTTTGGTCAAGGAGTTCGCCTAGCAACTGCGTGCTCACCTTCATTAACTCTGACTCCTTATGCGACTTTTTCAAATGCGTCGGGCAATAATGGAAGTTATCGCTTAACTAATATAGATGTCACTAATTTTGGAAATAATTGTGCTGGCAAAGATTTTATTATTCGCGCATACGACTCTGTAACTGCAAATGCCTTGGTTCTCTATCAAACTGGTGGTACGAATAATTACGACTCAGTTCGCGTTTATAACAACAATGGTACTTACACATTGGCAGATTCTGGCCTCACCCAATCAGAAATTACTTCAATAACAGGTGGATTCCGAGTTACTCTATTTAATAGTGCATCGCCTGCATCAGTTGCGATGGCTCCCGCTGGATCGGTCTTTCGATTTACCGTTGAGACTGCTGAACATGACGCAACACTTACTCAAAGTTTGCTACCGAGTGGAAGCTTGGTCTTTAATGGCAGCAACACCGCAATTAAATATGGCGCGAACAGTGCCTTTGTGTTAGGAACTGGCGATTTCACTGTTGATGTATGGGCAAAAATTAGTAATCTCAGAAGTTCACAGACTTTCTATGATGCAGGTGGCGATGTAAACAGTGGAGGAAGCTTCGCCTTCTGGATTGAAGGAAATCAGTTGAAAATTCGTCGTAATGGAATCAACGATATGTCGATCAATATGGACGCATCGTGGTGGGACGGTAATTATCACCACTTTGCAGCTGTCCGAGGTGGAGGGAAGTTCCGCATCTACGTAGATGGTGTAATGAAGGTCGAAGGCAACGACACCGGATTTGCAATTGATCGCAATGCGCCAACAGTAGGAATTCTCAATAACTATGGTGGTTACGAACTTCAAGGCGACCTACGAAATCTCAGAGTTGTTAAGGGAACCGCACTTTACTCGGCCAACTTCACTCCAGCCGCAGCTCCTTTGGCCAAGGTCTCAGGCACTCTTCTCCTCTTGCTCGCTCAAGATTCAAGTAATCCAACTTATGACTCAAGCAATAATCACTGGGTGCCGGCGATACAGAGCGATTTACCAACATACCGAGCGCCTTAATCTGGGAGTGTCCAGATAGCAGCCTAGGCTTTAAAATCTCCACATGACGGCAATGACAGGATCCAGACGTTGGGCCCTCCTACTTGCTGCTCTACTTCTTGTAGCCTCCCAAGTAATTTCAGTTTCAAGGGTGAGCGCGGCAACAACTGAGTTACTGACTAACAGTGGATTTTCTGGCGGAAGCACTACCGGCTGGACCAGTAGCTCTGGATTCCAATTGTGCAGCGGCGGAGCCGGTAGTCAACCTTGTGTAGGAGATGGAGTCTCAGGTGGATTTGGGACAGGTTGGCTTTATCTTTCATATCAAAATGTTTCTATTACCCAGACTGTAACCGGTATTAACGCCAATACTTATGATTCATTCACCTTCTCGTCATCAGTAAATACTTCAAACGACAGTTGGTACTTGAATGTTGATTTCAAGAATAGTGGGGGAACGACTCTTTACAGTTTGAGATCTCCAGCGTCCGGAAATTACATAACAAATGGCACTGGCTACGCTGTCTCACTTACCCTCAATAAGACAGGTAATGCGAATTTCACTTCTATTGTTAGCGCCACGGTAACTATCAACGGAAATGACACTGGAAACTGGGCTGGTAACTATGGACCGCAATTTGATTACGTATCCCTTGTCGGAACTTACACCCCTGATTCAACGCCTGCGGTAATTACTGGACCTGGCTCTGCTACTGGTGCGACAAGTTCAATCTCAATCCAAGAAAATTCGACGGCTATACACACCTTCACTGCAAATGAAAGTGTGAGTTGGAGCAAAAGTGGAACTGATGGCTCGTTCTTCTCCATAAATAGCAGTGGTGTCCTTACATTTATTTCAGCGGCGAACTTTGAAAGTGCAGCAGATTCTGGAAGCGATAACAGCTATATTGTTGTTGTCACCGCAACTGATGGCGGAGGCAACATAACTTCCCAGACGTTAACGGTCTCTGTTACTAACGTAAATGAAGCTCCAATAATCTCTAACTACACCTCTGCAAATACTGCCTCAATATCGTTAGCAGAAAATACTGCGGCTATCGTCACCTACAGTGGAACAGATCCCGACGTTGGGACCTCTCTTGTATGGTCGATCTCGGGGGGCGTAGATGCTGCCAAGTTTGTAATTAATTCTTCAAGTGGTGCGCTCTCTTTCGTAAGCGCCCCCGATTTTGAACTTGCCACGGATAATGGTGCAAACAATACGTATATAGCAATTGTTCAGCTCTCTGACGGCTCTCTGACAGATACTCAAACAGTCACGGTCACCATTACGAATCTCAACGAGAATGCAGTCTTGGGGGCGCCAACATTTAGTGGAACAATCTCCAAAGGTGTTGTAGTCAGCATTTCTGTCACATCCAACGCTGCAGGAAAAGTGCGATTTACTGCAAATGGAAAGAGAATTGCGGGGTGCCTATCCATACAGACAACTGGAAGTAGCCCCAATTTTTCAGTGACCTGCCCATGGAAGCCACCAGCTCACATTAGTTATCAAATCACAGCATCGATATCGCCATCGGACAGTTCTTTTGTAGCAGCGAATAGTCCGATAGCAACGGTCCGGCCGATCAAACGGACGGGATTGCGCTAAACGCACCAAGCTTTACTCGCTAGGTAAGGCACTAGGCCAGTATTCTGACCCCATGCGCTTCATCACCCAGCCTTTATTTGACCTGACCTATGACGATGTCTTTATGGCACCTTCAAATTCGGAGATATCAAGTCGCATGGAGGTCGATCTCGATACCCATGACGGATCGGGAACAACTATCCCGCTGGTGGTTGCCAACATGACCGCTATCGCAGGTCGCCGTATGGCTGAAACCGTCGCCCGACGTGGTGGCTTGGTCGTTATCCCACAGGATATTCCACTTGAGATTGTTAAAGATGTCATCGCATCAGTGAAGGCAAGCCACTCATTCTTCGAAACACCAATTACATTGAGCCCATATGAGACTGTGGCAGATGCAGCGAGCTTGATTAATAAGCGCTCGCACGGTGCCGTCGTCATCGTCGAAGGTAATAAGCCGGTTGGCATTGTTACTGAAGATGATTTGCAGAGTGTTGATCGCTTTACCCAATTGGGTCAGGTAATGACTGCTGATCTCACGACAATGCCAGATACTTTAGATCCTCGACAGGCATTTGATTTCCTCAATGAGCGAGTGCGCAACGTTGCACCAGTCGTCTCAGCAAATGGCGAACTCGTCGGAATAGTGACTCGTACTGGTGCGCTTCGTGCAACTTTGTACAAGCCAGCACTGGATGCAAAGGGTCGTTTGCGAATTGCAGCAGCAGTTGGAATTAACGGCGATATTGCGGAAAAAGCAGCGCAGCTAGTGGCTTTTGGAGCAGATGTCCTAGTTGTTGATACTGCACATGGCCATCAGAAGAAGATGATTGAAGCGCTTCAAATCATCAAGAAGCTCGACCTTGGTGTACCAATAGTTGCTGGTAACGTTGTTACAGCAGAAGGTGTTCGTGATCTAGTGGCAGCAGGTGCTGACATTATTAAGGTTGGTGTTGGACCAGGAGCTATGTGCACAACGCGTATGCAGACCGGTGTTGGCCGACCACAATTTTCTGCAGTACTTGAATGTGCAGCAGAGGCGAAGAAGCTCGGCAAGCACGTTTGGGCAGATGGCGGAGTTCGCCATCCACGCGATGTTGCACTCGCACTTGCTGCTGGCGCCACACAGGTAATGATCGGTTCTTGGTTTGCGGGTACATACGAGTCACCTGGTGACTTGCTTCGCGATAGCGCAGGCCGTCCATATAAAGAATCTTTTGGAATGGCATCAAAGCGCGCAGTAGCAGCTCGCACATCGAAAGAAGATGCCTTTGATCGTGCACGTAAAGCGCTATTTGAAGAGGGAATATCATCTTCGAAGATGTACTTAGATCCAACTCGTCCTGGCGTTGAAGATCTCATTGATGAAATCATTTCTGGTCTACGTTCATCATGCACATATGCAGGTGCTCGTTCACTGGCAGAGTTTGCAGAACGTGCACTTGTTGGAATTCAATCTGCATCAGGGTATGCAGAAGGACGTCCACTCAACCAGTCATGGAGAAGTTGATTTAATCTTCTAAAGTAATTGTTTTATAAGGGTTTTATTAACTTATGTTTTTCCTGAACAAAATTTAATAATTACATGAATGTAATTCACCCCTTTTTACTACGGGTGAATTCACGGGGTGAGATGTTCTGATAATCACCCTTTCGGCTATGCGTGAATTCACCCCAATTCTAAAATTATCCCGCTGACAGTCGGGACTAATAAAGAGGTAAAAACAATGGGGTTTAGATTGCGGTTGCCTTCGCGCACGCAGATCTCTCGTTGGATTGTTTACTCACTCTTTCTCGGACTCTTCGTATCACTTCCAGTCGCGGTAACAATTGGGTCAACCCCAGCTGTGGCTGCATCTACTTATTTCACTAACCAATATGACGCGGTCAATTATGGCGGTGGCGGTGGCGGAGACACTTATCGCGCAGCAAACTGTCCTGCCAACTGGGTTGTCGTTGGATTTTCAATTGCAGGAACAAGTGGAGTTGGAATTCTCTGTCGCGCGCTAAACGCTGATGGAACAATGGCAAATACCCCACACACAACATCGAATTCTTCGAAGTACAACTTGTATGGAGCTCCAGGAACAAACGTTTTCTGCCCAACTGGAAAAGTTGCAACTGGTTTTAGAATCCAAGCTAACGGTTATGCAAATGGTGGTGGCCTTCTCTGTCAAACACTTCCTGCACTCCAAGATGAAATTGAAATAAGCCCACTTATCGCTGGCTCAGGTGCGCTAGGTAATGCGCCTTGTAATGCTGGAAATGCTGTAAC
>JACCDW011666185.1_pt1 | contig 30641 bp, 31 predicted proteins | sample 7449781 | NCBI WGS metagenome assembly JACCDW01 (sample SAMN15323449, study PRJNA562643) | freshwater metagenome | isolation source: river surface water | place: USA:Blue River Watershed | collected 2017-08-18
ATGTTCACGCTTAGTCCTGCAAATTCAATATAACCTTGGGGCGTTAAATACACCTTATCAGCGACACTAGCGATGTAATATCCTTTTTGAGACATTACTTCTCCATACGCATAGATAGTTTTACCACTTGTTTTAAAATCGAGTAAAGCTGCACGTAGTGATTGCAAGGTTGCCCATCCTGCCTGTGGCATTTGAACGTTCAAATAAATAGCCTTAATATCCTTATCTTATTTTGCAACTTTTAAAATTTTCTTCAACTCCAACAAACCAAGACTCTTATCAGACTCAACACCTCCTAACAAAGAAAAATTTGCACCATGTTGGATGGCACGTTCTTCAATTGGACCATTCAAATCAATTTTTAGAATAGAATTTGCATGCACCATTACGGCTTTTGGTTCAGAGAATCCAACCGCAATCCCTATAATGATTGCGACGCCAATAAATACTAACAAAAGGGAGCCAACAATAAATCCTAAAAGGGATGCAAAGAATGTTTTAAAAAAGGAAGCCATAAAAAATGTTTGTTCAAAAATACAATTTTATCGTGACAGGACTTAAAAATCAAGCTTTCTTAGTACCTTTCGACTGAATTATGGAGAAACCAGAAATAATATGGGAAGACAGCAATTATGTTGCTGTAAATAAACCTTCAGGTTGGTTAAGTATACCTGATCGATTTGACGCTAACAAGCCGAATATCCTAGGATTTTTAAATAAACTTTATCCCAAAGTTTATGTGATTCATAGAATTGACAAGGACACTAGTGGCCTGATTCTATTTGCAAAGAATGCAGAGGCACATCAATGGGCGAATGATCAATTCAGTTCACATAGTGTTTGCAAAAAATATCTTACGCTCGTCATTGGTCGTACACCAGAAGAAGGTGAGATTAATTTTAAAATCACTGAAGATCCGATTCATGCAGGAAGAATGATGTGTCATCATAAATATGGCAAGGAATCGCTTACCTTATACAAAACGATAGCAAATTACGCTTGCGGTATGAGTCTTTTGGAGGTAGAACCTAAAACAGGACGTACACATCAAATCCGCGTGCACTGCTTAACGGCAGGATTCCCATTAGTTATTGATCCTTTTTATGGTGGCGAAGAAGGAATATTTCTTTCAGCCATAAAAAGAAAATTCAAATTAAGCGTAAATCAAGAACAAGAAAACCCATTGATGAATCGTTTAACCTTACATGCCTCTTCACTTGAATTCATCCCATTAGGATCTACATCCCCAATAAAAATAGAAGCTCCATTAACAAAAGATTTTAGAGCTGTTGTACAGCAATTAAACAAATGGTCAATAAAATAGAAAATGCGTAGAAAGAGTAACGACGTTAGTTTGCAAGAAGCTATGCAGCAATATCTAAGGCAATTTCACTTGGAGGATGCCTATATCGAAGCTCGTATTAAAAACAATTGGCAAGAAATAATGGGGCAGTTAATTGCCAGTCAAACAAGCAATGTAAGCTACAAAAAAGGAACAGTGGGAATCAATGTGAATATTGGCGTATTGAAAAGTGAATTAAGTCACGGTAAGGAACAAGTTAAAAAATTGATTAACGACTACTTGGGCGGAGAGTACGTAAAAGAGATTAATATCTTTTAATAGAAGCCTTTTCTTGCAACCTGAACATAATGGCTAAAAATAACTCCTTTGTGTAAACACACTTCGCCATGAATGGTAAAATGCTCCCTATTCAGCATTTGGCGATAATCTTCTAAATTAAATTGTTGCGGATGCAACATATCTCCAGGAAGCAGATTGAATATCCATTTAAGTAAATTCCAACGATGTGCATCGGTACTTATTACCAAAATACCTCCAGGCTTAAGTGCGTTGTATAGATTTCTATATCCTTGGTAAATATTTTCTACATGATTAATAGCATTCAAGCAAAAAATGACATCGTACTTTTTTTCCGGAGTCCAGTTTTCTAAATCTTGATTTACAAAATTTACCCACGGAAAATCTTCCGTACTAAAAATTGAAATATTGTATTTATACGAATCGATTAAAGGATCAATCGCATCAACCGTATTATCATTTAGAATAGTGAATATTCCTGCCGGACCGCTACCGACATCAGCAATGTGTAATCCAGAAAGTTTAGGTACGAATTCTTTTAACTCATTTAAGGCATTCAACCAATAGTTTCGCTTCCATTCATAATAGGTCGACTTATCCTTACCGGTTAGATAACGTTTCCACCAGCGGATTTCCAAATTTTGCGCTAAGCGCCATTTCCAACGACCTATTGACATTTTACCTTTGTCTTGGTTAAATTTACGATTTTTGAGACAATTATGCTAAAAATAAATGACCAACTAGGCCGGCCGCTTACTTTTTCACAAGTACCACAACGTATTGTTTCTTTGGTCCCATCCATCACGGAATTACTAATAGACATGGGACTTGCTGGATCAATCATTGGAAGAACGAAATTTTGTATTTATCCTGAAAAGGAATGTAATAGCATTCATCGAATAGGCGGAACAAAGAACCCGCATGTTGAAGAGATTATTCGATTAAACCCTGCTATTGTATTCGCCAATAAAGAAGAAAATTTAAAGGAGCATATTGACTTAATTTCGGAGCACACGAACTGTTATGTAAGCAATATTCAGACAATTGAAGATGGTTTAAAAATGATCAATGACATTGGCTACATTTTTGACAAGAAAACACAATCAGAACATTTAGTAGCTGAAATCAATGAAGCGAGAAAACAGTTTCAACACAAAAACGAAAAAGTAATCTATTTAATTTGGAACAAACCTTTCATGAGTATCGGTCATGATACTTATATCAGTTCATTTTTAAAGGCAATTGGTTATGAGAATATACTTCCAAAAGAAACGCTCCGTTACCCTACTCTGAGTTTAGAAGAGATAAAACAACTAGCGCCGGACAAACTATTGCTTTCGGACGAGCCATTTCCATTCAAAGAAAAACACAAGGAGGAGCTTCAATTATTACTTCCTGGAATTAAGGTAGAATTAATTAACGGAAGCTATTGCAGTTGGTATGGTTCTAGAATTTTAACGGCCCTCAAGCATTTTAAAACAGAACTTGCTTAACAGCTTGTTTAGAACTTGCCACAACAAAACCAAAGTAATTTTCGTATTATTGAGAAAATGATTCCATATGAGAAAAATAGCTAGTGTCGCTTTTACCATTTTAGGGTTGAGCTTGAGTTTAAAAGCGCAAGTAAACACTGAAACAACTGAGAAAAGAAAGTTGGTAATTCAATCTGTTGCTACGGCAGTTATGAATAGTCATTTTGAGCCGAAGCAACTTAATGATGCGCTCTCAAACGATATTTTTAATTTATTCATTCAACGTCTCGACTACAATAAAAAGTTTTTTCTTGCGAGCGACATTGCTACTTTCAAAACTAAATATGCCAACAAATTAGACGATGCTATCATTTCGCCAGATTTGAACGCATACAACGAGATAGTAAAAATTTATCAATCAAGAATCGCTGAGGTAAAGACTTTCTATCCTACTCTTTTAGAAACTCCATTTAGTTTTAAAGAGGATGAAGAAATCATCATTGATGGCAAAAAACTGCAATTTGCAAAATCGGAAGAACAGCGTAAAGACCTTTGGAGAAAAGAATTAAAATATCAAGTGCTTGTGAAGTTCAAGGAACTGAAAGACGAGCAACAACAGAAGCTTGATAAAAAAGACTCTACTTACGATTCAATTAAAACAGATGCACAATTAGAAATTGAAGCACGCACTAAGATTCAAAAATCCACCAAAGACTATTTTGAGCGAATTGCAAAAATCAATGAAAGTGACTTGTTTACTTCTTACGTCAACTGTATTACAGGAGTGATGGATCCGCATACTAACTTTTTCCCGCCAAAGGATAAGGAAACATTTGACATACGAATGAGTGGTAAATTGGAAGGTATTGGAGCAACCTTGCAAGTGAAAGATGACTACATCAAAGTAGCTAGTTTAGTGATTGGTGGTCCTGCTTGGAAGGAAGGTCATTTGAAAGCAGAAGACTTAATCATGAAAGTTGCAGAAGGTTTGGAGGCTGATTGGTTTTCATTAGAGAATGTCGATATCGATGAAGCGATTAAGCATATCCGCGGCAAGAAAGGAACCCTTGTTCGTTTATTTGTGAAACACAGTGATGGCGCAAAAGAAGAAATTCGTATCACACGTGATGTGGTTGAAATTGAAGAGACCTTTGCAAAATCTAGCATCCTTCAATTGAACGGCAAAAAAATCGGCTATATCTATTTGCCAGAATTTTATGCAGACTTTAACTCGGCTAACGGAAGAAGATGTGGGCCTGATATGGCGAAAGAGGTTGAAAAGCTTAAGAAAGATCATGTAGACGCAATCATCATTGACGTTAGAAATAATGGTGGTGGATCCTTATCTGATGTAGTACAAATTGCAGGCTTGTTTGTGCAGAGTGGACCAATGGTTCAAGTGAAAGCTAGAGGACAAGACCCGGAAATTTTAGCTGACCCAGACGGTAGAATACAATATGATGGACCAGTTGCGGTAATGGTAAACGAATTCAGTGCTTCGGCATCTGAAATTTTGGCTGCAGCAATTCAAGACTATCACCGAGGAATTGTTGTTGGTAGTCCTTCCACACACGGTAAAGGTAGCGTACAACGTTTTTATGATTTAGGAGTATTCGCACGTACCAATAATTTTGAATTGGCGAGAACGCTTGGTGCTTTAAAAATTACCGATCAGAAGTTTTACAGAGTGAATGGAGGTTCTACGCAATTAAAAGGAGTCACTCCTGATATCATACTCCCAGATGCCTATGCAAAAATTGAATATGGTGAAAAGAAAGACGACTTCCCATTACGTTGGTCACAGATACCAGCAGCCGCTCATCAGGAATGGTCAAAAGCGCCTAAATTAGATGAATTACAAAAGAAAAGTGATATCCGTTTAGGTAGCGACTCTTTCTTTGTCAATGTAACTAGTCTTGCGAATTATATTGGAGTTAAGAATCACGACAATAAATACTCTTTAAACTACGACAAGTATATCAGCGAGGAAAATGAAATGAAGAGTAAAACAAAAACGAATGAACGTTTGAGTAAAAAAACTCGTCCTATGTACGTTGCTATTCCAAGCACAGATTCAATTGGCATGATTACTGACACCAATAAAGTAAGTAAAAACAATGTTTGGCGCAAAAACATCCGCCAAGACAGTTATATCTACGAAACAGGCTTAATTCTAATTGATCAAATCTTGTTTGATGACAAAAAACGCTAATTCATATTCATTGCTAGCCCTAATCTTTGTTTTGTGTTTCGGCGCAAGCAAGGCGCAAGCGCAATACGACCCAAGTAAAGTATCTTCTAAAGCGAAAGCACAATACCAAGAGGCTATAAGCGCTGTTGGACTTATGCAGTTTGAAGATGCTGAAAAAGCTTTACTCAAGGCAATCGTTTTGGAGCCTCGTTATTGCGACGCTTGGTTATTATTGGGTGATGTTCAAAGAGAAGAAAAGAAACCAAGCAAAGCGATTGAAAGCTATAGCAAAGCGATTCTTATCGATGAAGAATATTGTGGCAAGCGCTACAGAACCATTGCTGAACTATACGCTGCGGAAGACAAATACCAGGAAGCTCTGCTGCCGATAGATAAGTATCTTGCTTTGAGCAAATTAACTTCTGCAGAGAAAATTCAAGGAGATCATTTAAAAGCGTCTTACGAATTCAGGATTGCTGCCCTTGCCAATCCTGTACCTTTTGACCCACATAATCTCGGAGACAGTATTAATTCCGGAACGCGTGATTACTCTCCTTTTATCACACCTGACGGAGGTACTTTATTATTTAACCGATTATTGAATAACGGAGCGGCAGGCAATGAAGATTTTTATATCAGCTATTTTAGAGATGGGCATTGGACTCGCGCCAAAAACTTAGGCAACATTATTAATACTGACAATAACGAAGGTGCACAATGTATGAGTGTAGATGGCAGTTATATGTTTTTCACGCGTTGCAATGATAAGCGTAACATGTCGAGCGGTTGTGATTTATATCTTACCTATAAAGAAAAAGGACAATGGACTATCCCCACCCCACTAGGTCCTCCTATTAATACAGGTGATTGGGAATCTCAGCCTTCCTTCTCTGCAGATGGCCGCACCTTATACTTTGCAGCACATAGAAGTAAAATTGGCTCTGGCGGAGCGGATATTTATGTGAGTCAACTACAGGCAGATGGAAAATGGAGTTTGCCAGAGAACCTAGGTCCAACCGTAAATTCAATGAGCGATGAAAACAGTCCGTTTATTCATCCAGATGGAGTAACCCTATATTTTGCATCTAATGGACATCCAGGAATGGGTAAAATGGATTTGTTTGTAACAAGAAAGCAATCGGATGGTAGCTGGAGTAAACCGCAAAATCTTAGCTACCCTATCAATACCAAGGATGACGAGACTAACTTAATCGTTACTGCAGACGGAAAAACGGCCTATTATGCTTCATCAATGGGCAAAGGAGGAAATAATTTAGATATCTATACCTTTCAATTAAATCCAGAAGTTCAGGCCAAGCCTGTTAGTTACTTAAAAGGAAAAGTTCTAGATAAGAAAACTAACAAGGCATTAGGTGCTACCTTAGAGCTTGTGAACTTGAACACAGGACGAGTAGTAAGGGAGGCGGAGAGTAATAGTTTAGACGGTGAATTTATGTTTTGCTTACCTGCTGGCGAGGGTGAATATGCAATTGAGGCTGTGATGCCAGGCTATCTTATTTATAGCAGTCATATGGATGTACAATCAACAGAGGAAAACATTGCACACAATGCAGATTTATTAATGGAACCAATTGCTGTTGGAGCGAACATAAACCTGAATAATATCTATTTTGCTACTGCTTCTGCAGAATTACAGAAAAAATCTTTTTCAGAATTATTCTTGCTAGTTCAGTTGCTAAAAGAGAACCCAAACATGAAGATAGAAATTGGAGGACATACCGATAATACTGGTACGAGTGAGGATAACTTAAATCTATCTCAACAAAGGGCTGAGTCGGTGGTTGCGTTCTTAAAGTCGAAAGGAATTGCCGAAGAAAGAATGAAAGCAAAAGGCTATGGTGAGACTGCCCCAATTGCGAGTAATGAAACGGAAGAAGGTCGCTCGAAAAACAGAAGAACTAGCGTCCGAATTCTGCAATAATTTTCATTTTTAAATAAAGAAAGTATATTTGCCCATTCAGAAAGTGGGCATTTGAGAAGAAAAGTGGTGAAAATTCACCGATTATTTAACCCGTAAAACTCGTTCTATTCTAATATATGGCTAATAATTTGATGATTGTTGAGTCGCCTGCGAAAGCCAAGACTATTGAAAAATATTTGGGAGGCGATTTCACTGTAGTGTCTAGTAAAGGGCATATACGCGATTTAGCAAAAGGAAATAAAGCCATTGATATCCAAAACGGATTTGAGCCTACTTATATTATCTCTGAGGATAAAGAAGACGTTGTTAAAGAATTAAAAAAACTTGCTAAAAAGGCCAATGAAGTTTGGCTCGCAACGGATGAGGACCGTGAGGGGGAAGCCATTTCATGGCATTTGTGTGAGGCTTTAGGCTTAAAGCCGTTGGAAGCTAAGAGAATTGTTTTCCATGAGATTACTAAATCTGCTATTCAAGAGGCGGTCAATAATCCTCGTAAGATCGATATGGATCTTGTTGCAGCGCAACAAGCGCGTAGAGTATTAGATCGTATTGTTGGTTTTGAACTATCTCCTATTTTATGGAGAAAGTTGAACGGAGGAAGAGGATTAAGTGCGGGTCGTGTACAATCTGTTGCAGTACGATTAATTGTAGAAAAAGAGAAAGATATTATTGCCCACCAAAGTAAGAGCTACTTTAAAGTAGTTGCTTATTTATTGGCTGAAAAGGATGGAAAACCAGCTGCATTCAAAGCAGAACTTTCTAAAAAGCACGAGACTTTACAAGATGCAGAAGCATTTGTTCAAAGTTGTGTAGGCGCGAAATATACAGTTAAAAACATAGAAGTAAAACCAGGAAAACGCACTCCTGCAGCGCCATTTACCACTTCTACCCTACAGCAAGAAGCGAGTCGTAAGCTTTATATGAACGTGAGTCGCACCATGATGTTGGCACAACGTCTTTACGAAGCGGGACACATCACCTATATGCGTACGGACAGTGTAAACTTATCTGAACAGGCAATGCAACAGGTAGGTGGACAGATTGCCAATTTATATGGTAGTCAGTATCACCAACGTCGTACCTATAAATCAAAAACTGCGAATGCACAGGAAGCGCACGAAGCTATTCGTCCGACTTTCATGGATAAAATCGACATCAAAGTTGATGATGATCAATTAAGACTTTATCAATTGATTTGGCGTCGTACAATGGCTAGCCAAATGGCAGATGCAGAATTAGAGCGTACTACTGCTGAAATCGAAATTTCTACGAACAAACAATCTCTTATTGCAAAAGGAGAAGTGATTCGTTTTGAAGGATTCTTAAAAGTATATGCAGAAAGTGTTGACGAAGATAATGTAGAGGAAGAAGCTGATAACGATAGCGCTATATTACCTCCTTTGGTAAGTGGTCAAGTTGTAGATCTTAAAGAACTTACAGCAACGCAACGTTTTACGGCACCTTCTGCACGTTATACAGAAGCTAGTTTAGTAAAAAAATTGGAAGAGTTAGGAATTGGTCGCCCTTCTACCTACGCTCCTACCATCAACACGATTCAACAAAGAGGTTATGTAGAAAAACCTGTTAGAGAAGGTGTACAAAGAGAATATACTATTGTTAAGTTAGATGCAAAGCAGAAAGTAACACAAGTGGTAAAAACAGAGACTACTGGCGCTGATAAAAACAAATTAGCTCCAACAGATCTCGGTATTTTAACTTGTGATTTCTTAGTTCAAAACTTCGAAAATATTCTAGACTATTCCTTCACAGCAAGAATAGAGCAAGAATTTGATGATATTGCGAATGGTCAGTTGAAATGGAATGACATGTTAAAAGAGTTTTATGCTCCTTTTAAACATTCTATTGAACATACTATTGAGAATGCAGAACGCGTAAGCGGAGAAAGAGAATTAGGTGTAGATCCAAAGAGTGGTTTGCGTGTTATTGTGCGTATGGGACGATTTGGTCCAATGGTTCAAATCGGAGAACAATTGGAAGGTGGTGATAAGCCGAAGTATGCTAAACTAAAACCAAATCAAAGTCTTTCTAGCATTAGCTTAGAAGACGCGATGAGTTTATTCGATTTACCGCGTCATTTAGGCGAATTCGAAGGAACTGATTTGATTATTGGCGAAGGTCGTTTTGGTCCGTATGTATTGCATGACAAGAAATATTATAGCTTGAAGAAAGGTGTAGATCCAATGACGATTAGCATGGACGAAGCCGTAGCTGTAATTGAGGAGAAAAGAAACAGTGTATTAAGAACCTTCGAAGGCACTGATATTAGTATCGTAGTGGGACGTTGGGGACCTTATATCAAGGCTGGGAAGAAAAACGTGAAGTTGCCAAAGGATGCAGATATCAACAAACTTACTTTAGAAGAGGTACAAAAGTTAGCGGATGCTGCGCCAGAGAAGAAGAGCCGTTGGGGCGCTGCTAAAGGTAAATCTAAAAAATAGGTACGTCCGTGCTCCATCCGAACACGATCCATGCACTGATTACTTTATTAGACGACCCTGATGAAGGAATCTATGAAGAGATTTATAATCGCTTTCTAGAATTAGGTCCTGTATGTATCCCTACGCTTGAACAGTCATGGGAAGTTTGCGAAGACAATTTAATGCGTGAACGTATTGAGACAATTATTCACGACATACAATTTAATCATACCAAGAGCGAACTACTTGTTTGGCAAATCAATAATCATAAGCATTTGTTAGATGGCTTATTGATACTTGAAAAATGGTTATATCCCAACGCAGATATGAGTGCTGTTTTGGAAGGGATAGAAAAAATCAAGCGTGACATTTGGCTAGAGTTCGGGGATGAATCCACGCCCCTAGAACAAGTAACTCTTTTCAATATTGTCTTCTATAAACATTTCGGTTTTAAGGCAATTGAGGAAGGCAATACCCACTCCCCCGACCAAACACTTATTAGTGGCGTATTTAAGAACAAACAAGGCAATAGTATGGGCTTAGGGCTATTATACCTTGTCATTGCTCAACGTCTCCGTATGCCGATATTTGGCGTCTGTTTGAAACGATATTTTGTACTATGCATGATTGACACGTATGTCTTCAACGCAGACCTAGGAATGATCAATTCGAAGGACATTCTTTTTTACATCAATCCATATAATAGCGGAAAGATTTTCAAGCGTAATGCGATCATAGATTATTTACAACGCATGAAATTACATGCCCAGGATAAATATTTCCATCCGGCTTTCAATGTCGATATCATTAAAGAAACTTTAGAGCAACTTAGAACGGATTTCGAGCTGAGCAATAACAAAGAAAAAGCCGAAGAAGCTGATGAGCTACTCCGGCTTTTAAGAATGGATAGAATCCAATAATATTAGATAATCAACATCGCGTCTCCGTAAGAATAGAAACGGTATTTTTGCTTCACTGCTTCGTTATAAGCTTCCATCAACAAATCATAACCAGTAAAGGCGCTAACCATGATTAGCAAGCTTGTTTTAGGCAAGTGGAAGTTAGTTACCATTGCATTCGGAATATTGAAATCATAAGGCGGGTGAATAAACAAGTTAGTCCATCCTTTGTATTCTTTCAAATATCCTTGCGCTGTAACGGAAGACTCCAAAGCGCGAACGCTGGTAGTACCGATTGCGCAAATTTTAGATTTATTATCTTTTGCTTTGTTAACCATTTCAACAGCCTTCGCATCTACCTCCACATATTCAGCATCCATTTTGTGCTTAGACAAATCTTCAACTTCAATTGAACGGAATGTACCAAGACCCACGTGCAAAGTAACTTCGGCAAAATCAACTCCTTTAACTTCCAATTTCTTCATCAATGTTTTTGAAAAGTGTAAACCTGCAGTAGGAGCAGCAACCGCACCTTCGTGCTTTGCAAAAACGGTTTGGTAACGTTCAGCATCGTCGTCAGTTGGCTTACGCTTGATATATTTAGGAAGAGGTGTTTCTCCTAAGCTTTTTAAAATTGCCTTAAATTCTTCATCCGGACCATCCCATAGGAAACGAATCGTACGACCGCGAGAAGTGGTATTATCTACTACCTCAGCTACCAAGAACCCGTCATCTCCGAAATATAATTTATTACCAACACGAATTTTACGCGCTGGGTCAACTAATACGTCCCATAATTTTTGAGGGCCATTCAATTCACGAAGCAAGAAAACTTCGATTTTAGCACCTGTTTTTTCTTTACGACCATACATACGAGCTGGGAACACTTTTGTATTGTTCACCACCATCAAGTCTTTGTCGTTAAAGTAACTAGTGATGTCTTTGAATTCCTTGTGATAAATTTTGCCTTTCTGGCGATCCACAACCATTAACTTAGCATCTTCACGATTTTTAGCCGGAGACTGCGCAATTAGGTTTTGTGGTAGTTCGAATGTAAAAGAAGATAATTTCATTGTATATGGAGCACTGCTCCTCTTTTTAGGGACGCAAATATACAACAATTCGAAGCCGATATCAAGTGAAAAATGACAAACGAGGCATTTTTATAAAAATAATACGCGCTGATTAACAATATTTTACAAATTGACTATTTAATTCCTTGATTTTGAAATTGGCGAAGCATTCAAAAAACACTATTTTTATAAAATGAGAAAATGGAATTTAGTTGCATTACTTGTGAGTGCAATCCTACCCTTATTAGCCTTCATACCGCAAGGTAATTTACAGTATTTACAAGTCAATATGCTTGCCAGAACCCTACAAGGCAAGCAATATGTAAAAGTTAATTCGACCCTTTACTTCGACATTCTTAAACAAACAATGGTTACCCATGCGATAACTCCAATTGATCAAGTGGCGATAAACTATGTAAATGGCGACATGAAGGTGTATAATCCAAAGCAAAACACCTACGTATCCATGAACAACATGGATTTGAGTAGCAAAAACAGCTTTTTATACAACTTTATTTACGGCGCAACCGGTGATCTAGGATTGAAACAAAATGGGTATAAAATCAGTGAAACGAAAAAAGACAAGGATGGGATTTTAGTTACTACTTGGGTGCCTATTGAAAAACGAAGCAAGGGTATTCTTAAAATAATTTTGGCGCAAGAAAAGAATTTGCCGATTTACATGAGTTTCACGAACGAAAAGAAGTTTACGACGCTGAAAGTTTACTATGATAATTATTTGAAAGTAAATTCAATCATGCTTCCAAGCACCATGACAGAAATCGAATTTACAAGTAAAACTGATTCAGTGATTACCCAAAGAAATTTTTCAGAATTTAAAACAAATGCCGCTTGCGATAAGAATTATATAAACTTCGTTATCCCGAGCTCTGCAAAACGTTTAGAATCTACGCAAAAGAAATAAGCATGAAGACTATTTTTTCTTCCGTTTTGTGTATCACCTTACTTTTTCTATCAGGCTCAATAGTAAAGGCACAAAACGTTAATTATTACCAAGACATTTTGAGAGCACAAGCACCGGAAAAAGCATACGAACCAAGCGTTAAGCACGTAAGCTTTTTAAAAAGCAAATCAACTAAAAAGCTAGCGAAATACAATCCTGTCAACCTTGTATTTGTAGGTTTAATGTATACTTACCAGCGATTCTTATCTGCGCAATTTGCTGCTGAATGTCCTTATGAATTATCCTGTTCAAATTTCAGTAAAGCTGCCATCAATCGTTATGGGCTATTTAAAGGAATTGCGTTGAGTGCCGATCGCTTAATGCGATGCAATGAATTTTTAAAGTATGATATTACGCCCGTTAATTTAACTCATGACAACCATTTAATTGACCCCTTAGAAAATTATCAATTCAAGAGATGAAGCGTTATTTAGGGACACTTAAATTATTTATTGGGTTAGTAGCATTTACTATTACAAAGTGTTTTGCGGAAGCTGATTCGAGCTTAATCAATCATGCAGGCTTTTATAATCATCTAATAAGAACGGGTGAATATGAGGCGCTTTTCAATTTAACGCAAGCGGGTATTGATCAGCATTATACAGGCAAATCACTAGTTTACCACCACGCACTCGCAGCTTTACAACTTGGCAAATACGAATGCATTTTGAAGGATAACACCTATTGGCTTCAAAGTGATACAAGTGAATTACATTTTAACTTTCTGGTGCTAGAAAGCATTGCAGCCATTAAGCTAAAAAAAGATAGTATTGCTTGTAACAAGCTAAATCAACTGGGAAATAATCTCAGAAATGGCCGACAGGAGGAATTAGTGTTTATTCTCAATATTTATGACACGGTCGTAAGACAAAAGAAAGAACTTTCCAACTCCTCTGCCTACAAAATATCTAACCTTACTTTACTTACAACTGAAGATGCTAAGGATGTATTAAAATCAATAGAAGGAATAGAACATCCGAAAAATAAATCTGCACTTATGGCAGGCTTACTATCGGCTGTTATTCCCGGAGCTGGTAAATGGTATGCTGGCTATTTTGGGACACCTTTTGCGGCGTTAATTATAAATGCAGTATTGGGTGGTGTTGCGCTAGAATTAGGTTTAAAACAAGGATGGACCAGTTGGCCCGCACTCGCTAGCTATGCCGCCTTTAGTGCTTTTTATGCAGGAAACATCATCGGAACGGTGTATAGTGTAAATATTAAAAAGAAGGAGAATGAAGCATTTTATAAAGGTGTTTTGCTTTATCATCTTATGTCTGCCCTTGAAAGGTATGACGCAAGTAGATAGTAGTAAAAAAGAGCTCAATACTGTTTTATCGGATGTAAAGTTGCCAGTAGAAATAAAAGCAACCAATACATTACTAGACGAGTATGCTTTTTTTACTGATACAACAGATTTAAAGCACATTCATTTACTCAATAAAATAGACCATTTACTTGAAAAGGGTGAGCTTGCGCAAGCCAACAAAATTGTTTCAAGAATTCCTATTTATGCAATTCCTGCAAAGCACCTTAGTCATTATTATAATTCAATCGCACTTTGCGCTTATTTAAACCAAGAAGCGGATAATGCACTTTCCATTATCCAACAATATGAATTAAATGATAGCATAGGTTTGAGTCGAGACACTGCTGCACAACTTTTGAAATGCCTAATTTTACTTTCAAAGGACGACTATCAACAACTATCAACTACATTCACGACATTTAAAACATCCTTTCAACTACCAAAAGAAAGAACAAAAACAATTGATTCGCTAATTGAGGTAGGGAAAAATTTCAAATTAAAGTCTGCCAAAAAAGCAGCCTTATTATCTGCATTCATTCCAGGGACCGGACAGATGTATACGGGTCATTTTGAGGAAGGGCTTGTAAATTTCGGTTTGAATTTAGCGACGCTTGGATTTACTGCTTTCTGTATTTACAAAGGTTATTACGCCACAGGAATATTAGTAGGATACACCCTATTTCAACGATTTTATACTGGCGGGCTTCGTAGAGCCGATAAATTGACAAGTGATTATAACAATTCATTGACGATTCCCTTAAAACAAAATTTGAAGGAACGTTTAATTCAGTTAAATTTACAATCCAAATAATAATAATAGCATGAAAAAATTCGCATTACTTAGTTTGATTTTAGTTTTATCAATGAGCTTGAATAGCAAAGCTCAAGAAACGATAGTAGCTTCCCCAATAGATGCTCCAACTACTTTTACTGGTTTTATGCCTGTTAAAAAAGGACTTTTCTTGAAGGCGATGCCAAATCATACAGCAGATGCTGCAACATTAAGTGAAGGATCAAAATGCAATATGCAAATTATCCTCGTTATGAAGGACGGTAAGGCGCAAGATTTTGGAGTGATGAAAGATTACGTATTATCGAATCAAACCTTCGGGCCCTATGCATTTATCCTACCTGCTATTTATGAATTAAAAAATGGAGATAGCGCAGTTATCAAAGCGAATATTGATTCAATCGCTAAAGGACAAGCACATCCAGGTTTTGAAAACGGAGAATTCATGAATATTGTATTCAGAACCTTTACAAATGAAATGATTGCAAAACTAGATGCGGAGGCAAAGATTCAGGCAGAAAAGAAAAAAGCTGGAGAAGAATCAGCATTACAAGCCTATTTTAAGGCAAATAAGATTAATGCGATCAAATCGCCAGAAGGTATTTACTATGTGATTACTAAGGCTACAACTGGAGAAAAAGCGCATAACGGAGACAACATCACCGCAAATTATACCGGCAAATTTTTAGATGGTAAAAAATTCGATTCCAATGTAGATTCTGCTTTTAATCATGTTCAACCTTTCACTTTCCCATTAGGTCAAGGTCGTGTAATTAAAGGTTGGGATATTGCCTTTTCTATTCTAAAGAAAGGTGAGAAAGCAACTATCTACGTGCCTTCTTCATTAGGCTATGGTGATCGCGGTCAAGGTTCTATTCCTGCCTACTCTACCCTTGTATTCGACGTTGAATTAGTTGATTTTAAAGGTCAAGAAGATGCCTTTACAAAATACTTCAAAGACAATAATATCACGGATGCTGTTAAAACAAAAGAAGGTATTTATTACAGAATTTTGAAAGCAGGTTCGGGCGAAACACCAAAACCTGGGCAGCAAGTAACTGCGTCATACACAGGTATGTTATTGAACGGTACAAAGTTTGATTCGAACGTAGATCCTCAATTTGGTCACGTAGAACCGTTTTCATTTAACATAATGCAAGGCAACGTAATCCAAGGTTGGGATTTTGGTTTCTCTTACTTGAACAAAGGAGCAAAGGCTGTGCTTTATATCCCTTCTAATCTAGCTTATGGAGAAAATTCTCCTAGTCCTAGTATTCCTGCTAACTCACCTATGATTTTTGAGGTTGAATTGATCGACTTTAAATAATGTATTTGATACGAACTTTAATTTTCACCTTAGTTATTTTCCCCTTATTGCAAACAAGTGCAGTATGGGGAAAATCTCTTTTAGGCGGATCTAGCAAAAACAAGCACACATTAATCCTTTTAAAAAAGGGCAATGACAGCATACATCCTAAACAAGGGGATATTATTTATTACCAATTAATTTTAAAAAACTTTAAAGACACTGTCATTTTCGATACACACAAGGAGTTTGGTATGCAACAATTAACCATTGAAAAGCCAGGCTTCAAAAATGATTTAAATGAACAATTGTGCTTTTTACATAAAGGCGATAGTGCATTAATTTTTATTTCCTGCGATTCACTCTATGGAAAATACATGCCACAGTTTGCTCGTCCAAAAAAATACATGAAGTTTTATATCACCTTAATTGATTTCATGAGTAAATCAGATTGGGAGCTTAAGACTAAAACAGAATTTCAAGCCCAGGCCTTACAGGATTCAATTTTGATAGACAAGTACTTAGCACAAAAGAACAGAAAGAGCATAGGAACTATTAACGGGCTAAGGTACTTTGTAAACAAAGCAGGGATAGAGACACTAGCAAAAACTGGAGACACCGTTTGGGTAAATTATACGGGACGATTATTAGATGGGACTATTTTTGATTCCAATACCGATGCACGTTTCGGACATCCAGAACCTTTTCATTTTATACTTGGGAAAGGAAATGTTATCAAGGGATGGGACCAAGGATTACTTTATTTTTCTGAAGGCGCAGAGGGGCAGCTTTATTTACCTTCAGGTTTGGCTTATGGCAAGCGTTCATCAGGACCTATTCCATCCAATGCCTGCCTTATTTTTGACATAAGTCTAGTCAAGGTTAAATCTTCTGTTAACTCGAAGAAATAAGCAGGAATTTGTGCGGCAAAAAGCCTATTTTAGCGTACAATTTGTTGACCATAACTTATGTACGAAAACAGTAATTTTCATTCAGGTAAAGATTTATCTTCTCTTAAATTTTTAATTAGCGGAGGAGCCGGATTTATAGGATCACACCTTGTCCAGTATTTAATGGAAAACAATGCTGGTTTGGTTCGTGTGATTGATAACCTTGAAACAGGTTTCAAAGAAAATTTAAGTCCTTATCTGAACGCGCCGAATTTTGAGTTTTACGAAAAAGACATCCGCGTCTTTGAAAACTGTATGGAAGCCTGCGAAGGAATTGACTACGTGTCACACCAGGCAGCTTTAGGTTCTGTACCACGTTCTATTAAAAATCCGCTCGCAACACATCAAGCGAACGTGGATGGTTTTTTAAACATGCTAATCGCCGCTCGCGATAGCAATGTAAAGAAGTTTGTATTTGCTTCTTCGTCCTCTGTTTATGGCGATAGTCCAATTCTACCAAAAGTAGAAGAACAAATAGGAAAGCCTCTTTCGCCTTATGCTGTTACAAAATTCACGAACGAACTATATGGCAAGATTTTCTACGATACATACCAGTTTCCTGTAATTGGCTTTAGATATTTTAATGTGTTTGGTCAGCGTCAAAATCCGCATGGTGCCTATGCGGCCGTTATTCCATTATTCATCAATAAATTATTGAACAACGAAGTCCCTATAATTGATGGTGACGGACAACAAACCCGAGATTTTACATTCGTTGAAAATGTAGTTCAGATTAACATCAAAGCAATGTTAAGTGAAAACAAAGATGCTTTCGGTCAAATATTTAACGTGGCAACAGGTTATAACTATTCTGTACTGCATATGTTTAACAGTATGCAAAAAACGATAGGAACACAATTTGCCTCTTCACATCGTGAAACACGTAATGGAGATATCAGAAACTCCCTAGCCGATATCTCGAAGGCAACTAACTTATTAAACTACAATCCGCAGGTACAATTCGAAGAGGGACTTGCGCGCACTATTACTTATTTCAGAGAATTAAATAGCAAATAATGAAGAAAACAATATTCGTATTACTATTACTTATTGTAAACGTTTTTTATCAAACTACAACAGCGCAAACAACTGCTGACTTAGCTACCTATTTAAAAAATGGCGGTGAAGGCGGAACCAGTATTTTAAATCAAAATGATTTAGAACAAAAGATTGCTGCTCTTAAACAGGCAAATAGCAATAAAAATTCAACTATTGTAACCAATACGGCAGCGGATTCTTTTAAGCAGATGGTAAGTAAAAGTACGATGGAGCCTCAAGAGACCAGTGCTCCGCAAAGCATTAATGCTGCAAAAAAAACAAATCCTAAACCAAGTCATGCTGTTTATGGGCAAGATTATTTCGACAATAACCAAATTCAACTCTTTGAAAAAGTACCAAACGGAAAGGCGCCAGAAAACTATGTTTTAGAAGCCGGTGACGAATTAAATATTTCCATTTGGGGAAACAGTGAATTGAATGAGGTTTACAGAATTGACGAAGACGGTTTTATTCAACCCAACATCGTAGGCCGTATTTTCTTAAAAGGACTTACATTCAAAGAGGCACAATCAGTTATTACCAAAAGATTTGGCTCTTCTTATGATCTAAATGCTGCGCGAATTGCCATTCGTCTAAATTATTCTAGAACTATCACTATTCATATTGTAGGAGAAGTTAAAAACCCAGGTACTTATAACATATCGGCCATTAATAGTGCTTTCAATGCTCTTGCGGCAGCCAATGGGCCAGACTCTATCGGTTCCGTTAGAAATATTTACGTGAAGCGTAATGGCAAAGTGATTAAACAACTTGATTTGTATGATTTCTTGATTAACCCAACTTCTACTGGTGAATTTTACTTGATGGACAATGATTATATCGTGGTTCCTAATTTAAATAAAGTGGTTACGATTAAAGGTGAAGTGAAGCGTCCAGGAAAATATGAATTAAAGCCAGAAGATGAGTTGACAGAGCTCTTAAGTTTTTGTGGGGGTTTAAAGGCAAACGCGTTTAAGTCATCCATACAAATAACGAGATTCCAGAATAACAAAGTTAGCTTAGAAGAAATTGATTTAAACAATACGACCAAGGCTAGTCCTTTAAGAGATGGTGACATCATTAGTGTAAGAGGAATCAATACGCAGATGAGTAACTTCGCTATTATCAAAGGGGCCGTAAATGTACCAGACAAATATGAGATCACTGAAAACACACATATCTCCAACTTAATAGAACAAGCAGGTGGCTTAATTGACCGTTCTTTTACGACAACAGGTTATTTATTACGTTATGAAGAAGATCTCACTCGTATGTACTACCGTTTCAATGTAGATTCAATTATCACCAATCCTAAAACTGCATCGAATTTATTATTGTTACCGTATGATGAGATTATCATCTTTAATAAGGACAAGTTTTTCGACTCATTAACAGTGCGCATTAGTGGCAATGTAAGAAAGCCTGGTGTATTTGATTATGGAACAAAACTCACCTTAAAGGATCTTATATACTTTGCGGGTGGTTTGGATATGGAAGCTGCTAATAATCGTATTGAAATTGCGAGAATAAATAGAGAAGGGGCTCGTCCAACCATAAAAGCTATTATTAAAACCGTAGCGATTGGCAAAGATTTAAGTATAGACAAGGAATCAGAGAATTTTATCCTTGAACCGTTTGATGAAGTTTTTGTTAGAAAATTGCCTGGCGCAAACAAACCTCAGTTTGTAAAAATTTCAGGAGAGGTAAAATATCCTGGCACTTATGTGATTACCAATAACAATGAAAAAATCATGGACCTCATTACACGTGCAGGAGGTTTAACGCCTTATGCATTTACGATTGGCGCCAAGTTAAATAGAACTGAAGATAATGCAGGAATCGTTATTTTAGATTTAAAGAAAGCACTTAATAAACCGAAATCAGAATTCAACTACGTTATAAAAGATGGCGACTCCATTAACGTTCCGAAGATGAATGAAATCATCACAGTTTTCGGAGCTGTAGCCTATAGTGGCATTGACACCTTAGGAAAAATCAATACGCCTTTCGTAAAAAATAGAACTGCTAAATACTATATCAACAACTACATTGGAGGTTTTGATAAAAATGCACAACGCAGCAAACTAGTTGTTATTGAGGCAAATGGAAGAATTAGAAAGACAGCCAACTTCTTACTTTTTAACAAATTCCCTAAGGTACACGCAGGTTCAAAAATATTTGTTCCTTTTAAAACAGAAAACAAAACAACCGCCACAAAAACTCCTACAGATTGGAACCGTGTAATTGAAGGATTCACCATCAAAGCTACAGGAGTAGTTACGCTTGCATTGATCCTTAAGAATCTTTTAAAACAAACCAACTAAATAATGCGCATTGAACGTACGCCTATAGAAGGACTGGTTGTCATTCACCCTACTCTTTTTTTGGATGATCGAGGTTATTTTTTTGAAAAATTCAATGAAGCAAAATTTGCAGAACTATATGGCAGACCTGTCCACTTCGTACAAGACAATCAAGCGAAGTCGACAAAAAATGTCTTAAGAGGATTGCATTTCCAAAAAGGAGAATTCGCTCAAGCTAAATTAGTGTCTGCAATTGCGGGAACTGTATTAGATGTTGCTGTCGACCTAAGACCAGACTCAGCAACTTATGGTAAGCACTATAGTATTATTCTGAGTGCAGAAAACAAAATACAATTGTTTGTTCCGCGAGGATTTGCGCATGGATATGCCGTTTTAAGTGACGAAGCGGAGTTCTTTTATAAATGCGACAATTACTATAAAAAAGACGCTGAAGGCGGCCTTGCCTATAACTGTCCTATTTTAAATATCGATTGGAATATGGACTTGAAGGATGCGATTATTTCTGAAAAAGATTTATTACACCCAACGATCAACGAATACACTACCACCTTAAATAGCTAGGTTTGAAAGCAAAGTCTTACTTATCATTAATAAAATTTTCTCACACCTTATTTGCCTTACCCTTCGCAATTATTGGAGGTATACTTGGTTACCAAAACAATACTGAATTAACCTTAAACCAAACAATCGTGATTGGTCTTGCGGCATTAGGTTGTATGGTATTTGGAAGAAGTGCAGCTATGGCGTTCAATCGTTACATAGATCGAAAAATTGACAAAGCAAACCCTCGCACTATTACACGTGAAATACCAAGCGGTATTATTTCGGAGAAAAATGCCGTACTGTTTATCTTATGCTGTGTTGTTTTATTTATTGTCTGCGCAGGCTTAATTAATAGAACCTGCTTATTCCTAAGTCCTGTTGCCTTACTCGTAATATTGGGTTATAGCTTAACGAAACGTTTCACTTTTCTTTGTCACTTTATTTTAGGCTTAGGATTAAGTCTTGCTCCGGTAGGTGCTTATCTTGCTTTCTCTCCAAATTTCTCGATGCTACCCGTTAGTTATGGCATTGGCGTTTTATGTTGGGTAGCAGGCTTCGATATCATTTATGCATTACAAGATGAAGAATTCGACAAGTCGCAATCTTTACATTCAATCCCTGTGCTACTTGGCACTAAAAACAGTTTGATTTTATCGAGTATCGTGCATACGTTGGTGCCTTTAAGTTTTCTATATGCGGCACATTTACAACAAAACATTATTCCTCTTGGAATTTTCTATTGGATCGGACTAGCTGTTTTCGTTAGCCTCTTAACGTATCAACATCTCATTGTAAAGCCAAAAGATTTGAGTAAAGTAAATTTAGCATTCTTTACCCTGAATGGATTTGCGAGTGTCCTATTTGCTGTTTTTTTCATTGCAAATTATCTCGTACATTTGTTTTTCTAAATCAATTCAAAAAAAAAAAAATAAACATGAACAAAACTCTAATTGCTTCTCTCCTTTTTGGAACTTGCGTTACCCTGGCATCTTGTGATAACAACGCTGCAAGTAATAACGAATCAGCCACAACTAACGAAGTAGCTAGCACAACCTATGGTGTTGCCTTTGAAGATAAAGGCGCAATCACTCCAGATAGCATGGACGCATATGTACGTTCAGGTAAAGAATTCAATGGCGTGGTTACAGGTACCATTGAGAATGTTTGTCAAGCTGCAGGATGTTGGGCAGATTTCAAATTAAAGAATGGTAATTCTGTTAAAGTAATGTTCCGTACAGCTGAAGGTGATGAAATCACTATTCCAAAGGATGCAATGGGCAAAACAATGACTGTTAATGGTGTTGGTTTCACTGATACCATTTCAATCGAAAAGCAAAAGCACCTAGCAAAAGACAATAACGCAAGTGCTGAAGAAATTGCCGCGATTAAGGAAGTTAAAATCAAAACTGGCTTTACTGCTTCTGGTGTAATTGTTAAGTAATAAATTTACTACATAAGAAAAGAGCCACTATTCGCAGAGTAGTGGCTCTTTTTATTTCAAGTAAGATCTGAATAAAATTAATCGTTTGCTAAAGGTGCGGCTGTGGTAGACACAGAAAAGCTGTTCATGCCTCCTCCTAAATTCAATTTCAATACAGCCAATTGTACAAGCTCTAACATAGCCAAGAATAAAAAGACCGCATGTATTCGATCTTTACAAATTTCAAAGATTTCTTCGAAAGGAACCTCCTTTTTGTTTCTAGTTAGCGTTTGCAAATAAACTTTAGAATCTTCTAGCGTATAATTATAACGAACTACGGTATGTTGTACTTCTTTCGGTTGATTAGCAAAACGAGTCATTACACGATCGAAAGACTTTAATAGTTTAAATAATGTCAACGAATGTATTTCGTGCTCCGTGTTAAATGTCTCTGCAATATGCGCCAATTCCGATTTTAAATTACCACGCTCTACTTGCTTACTTCTAATATCCTCCAAGGTTTGTAAGGTAGGCAAGGTTTCTTTGAATCGTTTGTATTCAAGTAATTTCTGCACTAATTCTGTACGAGGATCAATATCATTGCCGTGTTCATCTTTTTCCTTACGCGGTAACAACATCTTTACTTTAATACGCATCAAAGTGGCAGCGAAAAGAATAAAGTCGGAAGCAACCTCAATGTTTAGTGCTTCTAAGTGATGGATAAAATCTAAAAAGTCGCCCGTGATTTTCGCAACAGGAATATCATGAATTTCCAATTCGTCGCGTTCAATAAAGAAGAGCAACAAATCAAAAGGTCCTTCAAACTGGGGTAACTTAATTTCGTACATCGAAAAGCAAATGTATAAAAAAGTAAGTCAAAATCACTCGTAATTTTAAGGAAATGCGTCTTATTTTTGTAAAAAAACAGGGATGATTATTTTAACGGGAGCAGCGGGCTTTATAAGCAGCTATTTACTAGCAGAATTAAACGCCACAGGTCGTGAAGATATTGTGTTGGTAGATGCGTTCACTAATACAGATGGCAGCGCTTGCTACCCAAGTAAAGAAGCAAATTTTAAAGGAAAGCGTTATGCACGCTTAATGAATAGAAAATCATTCTTTACTGATTTCGAAAAGGCGCCCTTCCCGATTAGCGCAATCATACATCTCGGTGCGAAGACAGACACTACTCTATTTGACGAAGCTGTTTTTAATGAACTAAATGTTGATTTCTCTAAGAAGATGTGGCATCTAGCTGTTGCGCATCAAGTCCCTTTCATTTATGCCTCTTCAGCAGCAACCTATGGTAACGGAGAATTTGGCTATAAGGATGATACAAGCTTAATCAATCAATTGCAACCATTAAATCCATATGGTTGGTCAAAACAACAATTTGACCAATGGGTTTTGGAACAACACGTGCAACCACCCTTTTGGGCTGGACTGAAATTCTTTAATGTTTATGGTCCGAATGAATACCATAAAGGAAGAATGGCTAGTGTAATTTTTCACGCCTTCAAACAAATTAAAGAAAAAGGAGAGGTAAAATTATTCCGTTCGCATAACCCGAACTATCGTGACGGAGAGCAATTGAGAGATTTTGTTTATGTAAAGGATGTCGCAAGTATTATCTTGTTCTTATTAGAAAAGCAACCTGCCTCTTCGATATACAATCTAGGCTCCGGCAAAGCACGTACGTTCAAGGCTTTAGTAGAGGCTATTTTCAGCACATTGAATTTAGAACCACAAATTGAATATATGGACACCCCTCTAGATATTCGCGATAAATATCAATACTTCACAGAAGCGGATATGCAAAAAATGTGGGATGCGGGTTATGCGAAAGAATTACACAGTCTCGAAGCAGGGGTAAGCGATTACGTATCGCATTACCTTAACCAAGATTTTAAGACGCATTAAGCCTGGTTGTTCTCAAACCAAGCATCTATATCCCACGGGCCATTATCGGCCGCATAAGTAGCTAAAACATCGCAACGCTCATTCTCTGGATGGGCATTATGTCCTTTAATCCATTGCATGCTTACTTGATGCTGTTGAAATACTTTATAAAATCGCTGCCAAAGGTCGGGGTTTTTCACATCCTTCCAATTTTTACGAATCCACCCGTAGATCCATTTTTTATTGATAGCTTCTGTCACGTATTTTGAATCGGAGACGAGCGTGACTTTGCTACCAGGAATTTTCAATGCTTCCAATGCAACACATGCCGCCATCAATTCCATCCGGTTATTCGTTGTCTTCTTGAAGGCAGCCGCCAATTCTTTACGTTTATGTGCTGCTATTAATACGATACCATACCCACCTCTTCCTGGATTCCCTCTTGATGAGCCGTCTGTGTAAATTAAAATATCCGACATTGCTACAAAGATAAAACCCCGTTTTAAAGTTTCCTTTAGAACGGGGTTTTTAATTATTGCTAATAAGATTAATTCGTACTTAAAGTAAACATTACTGGTAAGTTGAAATAAACCGGTACCGCTTTACCATTTTGACGACCTGGAGTCCAACGTGGCATTTTGCGAACTGCTTTAATGGCAGCTTCACCACATCCACCGCCGATATCTTTCACACACTTAACATCTGTGATAGTACCGTTCTCGTCTACTACGAAATTCAAGATAACACGACCTTCAATTTCTTGTGTACGAGCAGCTTCTGGATAATCCATATTACGTTGTAAGAACTCAAGCATTGCAGATTCGCCACCAGGATAAGTAGGCATCTGTTCTACGAATTTACGAGGTTCTTGCTTCACTTCCACATCTTGATTTCCATTACCTGCATCAATAACTAAGTTAGAGACGCCTGCATCTGGATCACCTTTTTCAGTTTTGTCAGATACATCCACTTTCGTAAGTTCATTTTGCTTTGGAGGATCTTCTGGTGGAACTTCATCATCCTTCTTTACAACCGGAGGTGTGAACTTCACAGTACTCTTGATTGGAGGAGGAGGAGGTGGTGGTGGTGGTGGTGGAGTTTTTGGATCTACCGGAGGAGGAGGCTTAATATTAGCCAAATCCACCAAAGTAGGTTCATCCACTTTCTTCACTTCTTCTTTCATTAACTTTTTAAGAAGAATAGGACCACCTAAGAAAAGAAGGAACAAGGACATAGCTATGATATAGCCATTACGTACGTGCTTGCCATAAATCTGACGAAGCATGTATGCACCGTATTCCTTATTTCTACCCATAAAGACGATATCGTCCATAGAGGCATTTTGGAGTTTTGAAATATCGGGGTTCATAATTGTTAGTTTAATGGTTCTGCTTATAGGATGCACCTAATTCAGAATTTCCACAAATTATTCTTCTTTCACGTTTTTAATCATTTCCTTTTCTGGAGCGGTGATATCTACAATGGCATAAATACCAATGTCACATATCTTCATTTCATCTAATGCATCTACTACATTTTTGAAATTACATTTGCTATCAGGTTTAATCAAAATGATAGGTTCACGCTCTTTCGCAGATAAGTTTGGATTAGACATTACATCCGCTTTGTGTTGTAAGATCACATTACGAATACTTTTTTCACCAGAATAATATGCTGTTTCCACCTTTGTATTTTCAGGATCCTGACCAGTTCCATGATAATAGTAGACGCGGTCTTTTTCTCCCAAGATTAACGTGATAGCACGTGATTCTTTTACAGGAGTAATTTTAGAAGGGTCTTCTGTTTTATCAGGCATAGCCAATTCCATCACATTTGGCTTAGAGAAAGTTGTCGTAACCATGAAGAAGGTTACCAACAAAAACCCTAAGTCAACCATCGGCGTTAAGTCGATACGCGTAGAGACTTTCTTCCCCCCGCCTGTATTAATTTCTGCCATGCTTTATTTATTTTGAGTAGATGGCTTAGCTTCGAGATCTGTCACGAAACTAAACTGGTTTAGGTTTTGCTTTTGCAAAATATCTATCACGTTTTTAACTGTAGAATATGGTGTTTTTACGTCGCCACGAATAGCGATTTTAACATCATTTTCATTAGATTGTTTAATCTGACGAATAAACAAAATCCAATCAAACAGTTCACATTTATCGAAATTAGCGGTATCACGAGGTACGCCAGGCATTTGAGCAGAGAGCGCATCGCGATCTCCAGGGCCTGAAGAGAGTAATTGTTTCATATTAGCCATCGGTGCTCCGAAAGTACCGAGGTTAGAGAAAACAACTTCCTCTTGTTTTGTGAATTTCACACCATACTTCTCGCCCATCATTTCTAATGCTTGCACACGCACTTGTTGTTGGTCAACATCTAAGAATACACGATTATCCTTCATTGTAAGAAGAATCATATTCTTATCAGGCTTTGGCATTGAAACAATTGACGAAGGAGTATCAACCGTCATAGGCTCAGGTGGACGGAACTTTGTTGTTAACATGAAGAAAGTCAACAACAAGAAGGCTACGTCACACATCGCAGTCATGTCGATGGTGGTACTCTTTCTTGGTATTTTAACTTTAGGCATTACTTAAAAATTTGTAGTGATTTAAAATGGACTGAATCCTGCACTACTAATTAGTGTTTAGCGGCAAAAGTTTGAGTAATGCTGAAACCAGCTTCGTCGATACCATAGCTCAAATCATCGATTGATGAAGTGAAGTAGTTATACATAATGATGGCAACAGCTGAAGTACCGATACCTAATGCGGTATTGATCAAGGCTTCAGAGATACCAGTTGACAATGCAGTTGCGTCAGGCGCACCTGCATTCGCCATAGCCGCGAAGGCACGAATCATACCTAATACCGTTCCTAACAATCCCATCAAGGTTGCGATAGAAGCGATTGTCGCAATAACGGTTAAGTTACGCTCCAACATTGGCAATTCCAATGAAGTTGCTTCTTCCACTTCTTTTTGGATTGCTAAAACCTTTTGGTCTTTGTTCATTCCAGATTCCTTTTCCATTGCTTCGTACTTCTCAACTGCAGAACGTACTACGTTTGCAACAGAACCACGTTGTTTATCACAAGCAGCCTTAGCGCCAGCGATATCACCAGCTTCTAATTTCATTTTGATGTTACGAACGAAAGCAGAAACGCTACCATTTCCTTTAGCTTTCATAATTGTCAAGAAACGCTCGATTGTGAAAGTCACAACGATCATCAATAATGACATCAAGATAGGTACGATAAATCCTCCTTTATAAACGATACCCATGAAGTTTCCTGGTAATGGCCCGTTTTCAGGATCACCACCCTTAAAGTTCGAAGGATTGCCTAATAAAAATTTGAAGATCAAGATCGACGTTAAGATTGCAGCGGCAATCACGATTACAGCAAACATAGAGCTTAAATTGCTCGTTTTTCCAGTTGCACTTGCAGCTTTTGCTGTGGTTGATTTGTTGTCAGCCATGAGTTTTGATTTTTGAGTGGTTTAGTTTAGAAATATAATAATGCAAAAATAAAAGAGTATTCGATAAAGACAAGTTTTCTAACGAATATTTAATAATTTAGAAACACATTTGTGTACAAGTTGTGGAAAAGCTTATTTCAAAATAATCTGTTCGTATTCAATAAAATCCACGCTCCGTCACGTATTTTCGCACTATGAAAGCTATTATTCCTGTTGCTGGTGCAGGTACTCGTCTTCGACCACATACTTACACCCACCCAAAAGCTTTAATCCCTGTTGGCGGTAAAACTATTCTAGCACATATCCTCGACTCTTTACAAGAATCTGGTGTTACTGATTTTGTTTTCGTCGTAGGTTACCTTGGAGAAAAAATCAAAGACTATATTACCAAGCATTACCCTCACCTACCTTGCTCGTTCGTAGAACAAAGTAATAGAGCAGGTTTGGGAGAGGCAATCTATTTAGCAAAGCCTTTTATTGCAAATAATGAAGAAATTATCATTGTCCTTGGCGATACAGTTCTAGAGGTAAATTGGAAAGAAATAATTTCACTTCCTGGTAATCATCTAGCAATTAAAAAAGTAGAAGATCCAAGAGGTTTTGGCCTAGCTGAATTCAACGAAAATCAAGAAATTTTTCGTGTCGTTGAAAAACCAAATATTCCAAAATCTAATTATGCGTTAGTTGGCCTTTATAAAATTTCAAACAGTAAAATGCTTTTTGACTGTTTAGAAAACAACATTAACAGTAATGCAAAAACGCAAGGGGAATTTCATCTTACAGATGGCATTCAATGCATGATTGAACAAGGAGAAAAGTTTCACGCTTATCGTGTCAACAATTGGTTTGATTGTGGAAAGAAAGAAGTTTTACTTGAAACAAATTGCTTACTACTAAAAAAAGTTCCGCAAGATTTTGACAGTAGTAAATATCAAAACACTGTTATTATACCGCCTGTGTTTATTGGCGCGAATGCGGATTTATCCAATGCTGTCATCGGACCAAACGCCTCTATAGGTGAAGGAGCTGTAATTAAAAATGCAGTGATTAGTCATTCCATAATTGGAGAATTTGCAAAACTACAGGATGTGGTTCTTCATGAATCCATCATCGGTAGCGATGCATTAGTAAAGGGTAACAGACAGAGTTTAAACATTGGGGATAATACAGAAATAGATTTAAGTTAATATGGAATTACAATCACTCATCGAGGCCGCTTGGGAAAACAGAGCACTTCTACAGGAATCAAAATATCAAGAAGCGATTCGCCATATAATTGAAGAATTGGATAAAGGAAGAATGCGTATTGCTAGTCCGGAAGGCGATGGCTGGAAAGTACATGAATGGCTGAAGAAGGCTGTACTACTCTACTTCCCTATCCAAACTATGGAGACATGGTCTATGCCCCCGTTTGAATTTTACGACAAGATGCAATTGAAAAAAGATTATGCATCACAAGGAGTACGCGTTGTTCCTCCTGCAGCGGCTCGCTATGGAGCTTACTTAGCGAAAGGGGTTATCATGATGCCAAGCTATGTAAATATCGGAGCATATGTTGATGAAGGGACGATGGTTGATACATGGGCTACGGTAGGTAGTTGCGCGCAAATTGGAAAGCATGTTCACTTAAGTGGTGGCGTTGGTATCGGCGGTGTTTTAGAACCTGTACAAGCTGCGCCTGTAATTATCGAAGATCATGCATTCATCGGTTCGCGTTGTATTGTAGTAGAAGGGGTTAGAGTTGGACGTGAAGCTATTCTTGGAGCGAATGTTGTATTGACCGCTTCTACAAAAATTATCGACGTAACCAGTTCAGAGCCGAAAGAATATCGCGGATATGTACCGGAGCGTTCGGTGGTAATTCCAGGAAGTTATACGCGTAAATATCCTGCAGGAGAATACCAAGTATCATGCGGATTGATCATTGGTCAAAGAAAAGAATCTAGCGATAAGAAAACCGCTTTAAACGATACTTTAAGAGAGTTTGGCATTTCTGTCTAAGTTATTTTAGTTTAGCCTTTCCTAAATATAAAAACGGAAGGGCTAAAACTACTGATGCAAAAAAGGCTTTGATTATACTAAACACAAAGCTTTGCAAAGTATCCGTAACAGTAACGGTATTGATGCTTAGGATATTATTTCGCATCATATCTAATTGCTCTCCTTGTAAGATTCCCTCATAAAATTTAATGGTTAGTCTTTTGTAGGACTCATATAAATTGACATCAATTTTATTGAATAAGGTCCATTCATAAACGCCGTAAAAAACGAGTGCCCAAATCATAACACTGAAAATAGTGGAGAGCGCGTCGCGAAAGCTTAATTCCTTTTTCACCTTCAAGGTTAACCAAGCTGTTAAAAAACCTATTGCTAATGGAATTGAATAAGGTATCAATGTGAAAGGTAACATCACACAACGTGCATCTTTTAAAATAAAATACATAATATAGGATGCCAGCACATAAAAGAAACCAGCTACACTACCCCATTTCATTTTACTTGGCACTTCGACATTCATTTCAAGCGCTTGACCCGATTCCATTTCTAATTATTTTACAAGTTTAAATTGACTGATTTTAAATCCCTTACGTTCCACAAAAGCGAAATAGGTACCGGCAGACATTTCGTTCATTTCTGAGAGCGTATTAATACCGTAGTTTAAATCCTTACTAAGTTGTAGTACCCCTAAAGCATTATAAACTTTTACGTGAGCCGTTTCAATATTTGTATTTGCATTATCATAATAAGCGATGCAATTTTCTCCAACGCCATTCTTAAATGCATATATACTTTTCTCATTGGTAATGTTGCTTACTGCATTAAACACCTCCCCAGTTGAGAAGGTATTCCAAGCTGAAAACGTAGTAGCATTATCGCAAGTATATCCTACATTGAATCCACGTACGCGCCACTGATAGGGCGAACTAGCGTTTAAGTTATTTAACACTAGGAAGGTATCGCTTGTGATAACTTCTTTGATAATTGCACCTCCGCCAAAAG
>JACCDW012081086.1_pt1 | contig 30628 bp, 11 predicted proteins | sample 7449781 | NCBI WGS metagenome assembly JACCDW01 (sample SAMN15323449, study PRJNA562643) | freshwater metagenome | isolation source: river surface water | place: USA:Blue River Watershed | collected 2017-08-18
AAACTGGTGCTGGTATCGATAGTACCGTCTTCAAGTACTATAAGTTGTACACCGCTGAATTTGTTTATAATATAAGCCATCTATCGCTCCTGCTGGATTATGGTGGTAACACAGTGTCTGATATCCAAGTCCATACACCGACCACTAAGCTAAATGTTTTGATAATTCTTGTTGTAGACACACTCTGTGCCGGAACTGTAGCTGTACTGAAACTCACATTAGTTACACCATTAGCTGAACCTCCTACTAAATCTGTCAGGAAGCTCTGAGTGCTTAATGTTCTTAATGGATTTATTTCTAAACTACTAGTACTGTTACTAACAATCGTGCATAAAATTCTTGCAACGGTTCCATCACGATAATCAGCGACTGGTGCAAGATTATTTAGAATATTGGTAATAATATAACTGTTTGATTTACCGTCTGACAGATCTGTACTGAATACTAAAGATCTGGTTTCTATAGTATTATCAACATACTCTTTTGTTGCTGCATCTTGGGCTGAAGTTGGATCAGCCATTCCTGTAATTTTCGGGCTTCCTATAAGGGCAACATTTCCTGTCCCGTCTGGAGCTATCTCTATATTATCGTTATTTGCGACCGTAGAAATTCTATTATTCTGTAGACGCATCTGTGTCACAGGAGGAATTCCTGGACCGATATTAATAACGTTTTGAGTACCGAACGATGTAACACCCGGAATACTTGTAATGGCTGAACCTAAACTAGTTCCATCAAGAACTAGAGTTCCTCCGATATAAAATGCTTTACCTGAAGAAAGATTGAGACTTTCTGACAGTTGCATATAATTACTTGCTTGAACATAATTAAATGTTTTATCGGTAGTACCTTTAATTGTTATACCGGCTCCATCGGCAGTGACATTTGATGCACCTACGACATTTGCTATTGTAATATTTTTATCTTCGATAGTAACATTAGCAGTATTAACAGTTGTTGTAGTTCCGTTGACAGTGAGGTCTCCTTCGACTACAACACTTCCGCCAACATTTAAAATAGAATCAGAAAATCCAGTATATACATTAACTGTTCTGTTTGCAGAATTGATTAAAACTGCATCTTCCTGGCTGGCGCCGCGTCTTACATTCAGTGATAAAGTATTATTTGAACTAGCATTGGTTAGATAAACATTTCCGCTAGATACAAACAGATTTCCTTGACCTGCTGATCCAAATATTAGACCCAAGTCATTCTGGATGTTCAACTGTCCTGCATGGTTATTAGCAGCAACATCGTTTCTAAGATACTTAGAAGCTACTGCTCCTCCGAGTTGTTCGCTGTTTGTAACGGTTACATTAAATTTAATCCCGGATAATGTACCAGCATTAAATCCAGGAATCACGCTTCCCGAAAATCCTGTAATGTCATTTTTAGGAGTAAAACTGTTAGTGGAAAATATACCTATCAATAAACCGTTATTGTATAAACTAGTAATAACTCTAGTTTGATTCTGTGTATCTAATATACTTTCTACTTTTAATCCACTTAATCCTTGTACACTGGAATAAGCGGGTGCCAATAATAAAGGGTTAGTACCATCAAAGAAAAATAATTGTCCTGTAGAATCGTTAAACCAAAGATCTCCAATAGCTAGTGTACTAGGTTGAGTTGAATTAATAGTTGCCGAACTGACAGGTAAGAACTGTGTACCGGTATAAACTTTTAATTTAGATTCTGCTGTATCAAACCATACTTGACCCCTAATAGGATGTGATGGTTGAGTAGTATTTGCAAAATTTTCTAGTAATTTAACAAAGTTTTCGTTTAGTGCTTCGCCGAATCCACTGTAGTTTTTACCTATAAAAGTTATATCAGTGCTTAGTTCGTCAATTTGACCGTCTGCAACTGTAGCTACAATCGTCCCGTCTGTTTTGTTAATCTGATATGCCATGTTCTATTTCCGTTTAGAATGCCGGCGGACCGGATCTAATAATATAATTTAAAGTCTGGTAAGGATTCATCAAACCTACTGGTGTTCCTAGGGTTACACCTGAACCTTTTTTGATTCCGCCTGAATCTTTCAAATACTGAGCCTGTCCAGGTGCTGTTGGTCCTAATCCAGTAGTTGCCGCAGCATCTAATGTAGTAGTAACTGCTATGGCGGCATAGTCCTGTGTTCCACTAGATAAAGTGTGACTATGCTCTGGCAAGTTTGCTAAAACCAATCCTACCGATGCCTGGCCAGCAGCACCACCTAAAGTCTGAGCCAATACGTCAGGAACACGACCGGCTGTTCCGCCACCTGCATCAACAAAGCCTCCCGACAACACCGGGACCGCTGCGGCATTATCCATATTATCTTTACCCAGAGCAAATCGTCCTCTTAGGTCTGGAATTCTAAATGTTCCTACACCATTTAAAGCTGCTGCGCCGTTATATGTTGTTCCTATCACATCATATAAATCGCTGTATTTGGTAATCTCTATCTCTGATCCATCACACAACAAATAACCATAAGGAGCATTTGTTCCGGCATAGGGCATAATCGCTCCCATAGGAACTCCAAAATCACCTACAAATACATCTCTAGTTTGTTTTAATAATCCCGAAGATGCACTGCTTGCCTCAGAAGCTCGATAGGTTAAAACATAATCATTTTTCTTAGAATAGTTAGGAGCTGGTTCAGTTTTTCCAGAAATAATGTTAGCAGTAAGAGTAGTGTTAAATGTCTTCGTATATCCGCCAGTTTGACCATCAAATGTTACACTTCCACTGATAACGTCACCTGTTAACTGAAATGTTGTTATAGTATCTAATGCAATAGCAGAGTTTGCTCTACCACTGATATTTCCAGACAGAACTCCCTCTATCGTATCAGCAATAACTGTTTTAGCTCTAACAGTTTTATATCTTTTACCGGTAGTACCTATATCAAAAGTATCAGTCAAACTAGGTTGTATCTGATTAGATTGTAAGGTGTTTGTAACACTAATGCCATCGCCGACGATAAGATTTTTAGTAATACTCATACCGCCGGCAGTTTTTATACTTCCATTGTTTAAGTTCGTACTAGCTGTTGCATTTGTAACAATTAAGTTACCGGTTAATTGCAGTGTACCATCAACATCTAGAGCATAATCTGGAGATTGTTTATTAATTCCTATTTTATTATCAATTACTCGTAAGATTGTAGTAGGAATACCATTTCTATTAGTCTGTAGATCGATACTGCTACCTGCAGAACTATTATAAATTTTAGCCGCAGTTGCAGAAGTAGAAATATTAAAAGTTCCGTCAACACCCAGTGTCAAACCAGAATTACTTCTAATATTAAAACCCTTTTCAGTAGTATTGATTTCGTCCGATCTTAAAAATTTCGATGCTGCAATTTCAACTTCATTATTTGTAGCGTCTACTACTACCAATGCACTTGCTCGGGCTGCTGTACCATTTAATATCGGTAAGAATCCGCCGGAGAATAACGCCTTAAATGCAGCTTCTTCTTCTGCTTGTAAATCTGTTTCGTAAGGAATATTAACACCGGATCTAATATAAGGGAAACCTAAAATTCTAACTTTAGGAGTAAAACTGTCCTTACTAAAAATAATAACTGGAACATCTGCAGAATAAACAACAGTAATGTATCGATCAATGTTATCACTGTCTATAATTTTTTCTACTACAGGTCCATAGCGTCTTCCATCAACTGAACTTTGTGTAGGACCTACTAATAACCAACGAGTACCAGTATAAATTCGTAACTGTTGATTTGTTGTATCTACCCAAAGTTCTCCAACTTTACTATCGGCTACTGCTGGTTCACTTGGACCTTTTTGTATTCCGCTGGCTGCTGTCCAAGTTACATTATCAAAAAGTTTAAGGGTAGAGTTTTCTGTGTCGTACCAAAGTTGACCTTCTACTGGATTTACTGGCTGGGTAGCTGAAGCAAAATTTTCTAATAAATGAAGAAAATTTTCAGCAATGATTTGTCCGTAACCGGTAACATTTCGACCAGGAAAAACTAAACTGGTATCTGTACTTGAAGTATTATCAAATACTGTAATTGCTGTTTTATTTTCGCTATCTGTAAAATTAACGGAATATGGCATCTTTATACCTCAGTGAAGCCTGTTAGGCTTTGTGCTCTAATTGTGTAATCGATCTGTAGCAACCTGTTTAAAGATTTTTGTACAGGATGGAACACCACATGCGTTAATAGTTTTCCTTCGCCATCTGGATTATAACTCTTTAATCCTAATTCATCAAATACAAAATTACCGTCCATGTTTACGCTGTTATCAAATGCTTCTTGGCCTAATGGTTCGCCATAATCTAACAAACAAGTTATTAAAATATCGCTGTATGTAGCACCACTAACATGTCGTATTTCCATTTTATTTCTTGCAGGATCGGCATTCTCAGTGGCATTTTGATCTACTACTTTAGAGTATGTTTGATTATAAAGACTAGAATTTACTCCGATAGTATTAGGAGTGAGATATGTAATTAAACCGGTAGGATCTACTGTAGTTCCTCCGGAACCAAAAACCATTTGATAAATTGTTCCTCTGCCTTGATTAGAAAGACTCTGCACCATCGCGACACTCATATTTTCATAGTGGATGGCATTTCTCTTGTCTATAAAGACCTCTTGCGTCTGCGGATCGAATATTTTGATATGTCCTTCAAAATAAAATCCGCCAGTTTCATTAGGTTTTCCCGGCTGTTGTTGTTTATTTTCAGTCATCTGCGCATCTTCTTGGTTTGTTATGTATTTATTCATACTAAAAACTCACTTATTTTAATCGGATACCGGCCTTGTTTCCACAGGTAATTGTGTTGTTTTTTGGGCTATAAACTTAGGTATCGCACCAGTATTATCTAATAGGGTCACTCCGGAAGTGACTGTGGTTTCTCCTCGATCATACCAGACTTTTCCTGTTCGTTTAATCACTGTAATTCGTGTACCTGCAGGCACGGCTGTGGTTAATCTTATATAATTGTTGATTCCATCTACGCTAAATTCAGCTTCTAAGACCTCGTCCCCGTCTGGACTTGCCGAAGCTATTTCGGAGCTGTATACAGTTAGAGGATCTTTTCTTAATCTTCTTCCAGCAGCAAATATTTCGAGCTGATCGCAAGGGCCGTATGTGTCAGGAATAGAAGATCTCGTCCAAGATCTTCGTGAACCTTGATCAGGTACAAAATCCAAAGGACCTATCAGTAATGTGCTACCATCACTGAAGAAATCATATCTATCTTGAGTTTCATTATATGGTAATTTTTCATTGTAACCCACATCAGAAACAGGAGTGTGAGAAAGATATAATTCGCCTATGCTGGTTCCGTGAGTTCCTCTTCTTAGCTGTCCAAGAACATTTTCATTCTTTGTGAAATATTCTATCCTCTCTCCTGAGATATAAACAGCACCTGGAATATTTCTAGAAGGAATAGGGTCTGCTAATATCGATCCATCTAAGACTGTCATTGTTTGATCGTAATAATTTAAATTAGCTGTCAATACAGTGTCTTTGTAACTGAATCTATTATAATGATAAACATTTAATAAATCTTTTCTAATTTCAAAAGAACTGGTTCCTTTGTAAACAGCTTCAGAATATATAATAATTTTAATTAGATCATTCGAACTTGAGCTTTGTTTTAAATAAACCACAGATCTAGACAAATCTACACTGTAATCTTGTTCTTGTGTAAGCCTTGTTCCGTTTTTAAAGATCCATACATAATCAGCAGATAACGGATCATCTGATAGTTGATAATAAACTCGTCCTCCACTGAACTCGTCTGTCAATATTCTCATAGTAGGATACTCGGAGAACCAAGTCACTTCTATGATATCATTATCTGTTTCATTCGTACTAGACAATGACACAGACGAATCTATTACAAGATTACTTCCTACTATAGTATATTCTGCTCTTAGATTATTTTGTATTCTAATCCTGTCATTGATTTCTAAATCTGAAACTATTGTAAGTTGTTTAGAAATTCCATCATACACATAATCAGTAATAAAAGTCTTCAATTCTCCGTTAATGAATACCTGTATATTATCAGGTAAGATAGAACCGGATGGTTCATTTGGGTCTGTTCCTAATATAAAGGTTTTAGTAATTCCGTCATATTCAAAATATGTAGTATCGACTCCCCTTAGTACGTTTCCGTTCACAGTAACTATTACAGACGCCCTCGAAGAGCCTCTTGATAATTCAACAAAATTATCAAGGTCAAAACTTCTTGTACTTCCTTCGAACTCAAATTGTTGATTATTAACTTTAACTATTGAAATTCCAGAAGAATCTGCATCCAATGTTACAGAAAGACAAACAATCTTAACAATACTGCCGCTAATAGGAGCTTGCGCAAACTGTACCATAGTTTTATTTGTTCCGTCGCCTGCATCGCCGAATATGTCTGTTCCGTTGAAAAATCCAACATCTATTTCCACACCGTCTACAGTGACATAGACATGTGTGGTCTCTGAATAATTGGCTGCGGTTAAGAAATTAACTACCTGTCCGTCTGCTACAAATTCTTGGAAATCTAATATTCCTGCACCGCCAAGACCGAAACTTAAAATTTCAATTATGGAATTATCATTTGGCGCTACTGAAAAATCAACGGTATTAGACGAAAAATCTATAGTATAATCTGTACCATGTGTTTGTTTTATTTTGTCAACATATACTAAAACATTATCATTATTAAGTATATGTTGACCTATATCATAAGACTGAGTAGATCCGTCTGAAATTAAAATTCTTGAATTAAGAGCTGTTGCACCTGTGCCTGTAGTAGTATAAACTCTTATACTTAAAGAATCGGTTATTTGTCCTGGAATATTTTCTTCCGGAGCAGGTACCTGCTCAGGGCTTATAAATTTTCCGCCATCGATATTAATATCTTCCGAAGCTATTCCTTTCGCAGAAGAATAAATTCCATCAATGGTATTTTTTGAGACTGATGATCCTGATGAACCAGATGCTGTTAAATTACCGCCACTTATTTGAGTATCTAATAGATTTGCATCAGTTATAGTTACTGACCCGTCACTTTCAATAGGTCGGAAAATTAAAGTATCGCCTGTCTGTACTTCAATATATCTTCCTATTTCTACGATTCTTGTAGATCCGTCTCCGACAAACGTCGGCATTTGAGCTTTAGGATTTATAGCAGAAGTAGAATCCCAGTTGTCTGTATAATTAGGATCATCAATTCTTTCTACTGTTGTAGATTCTGACGATTCTGTTAATACTACATTAGGAGCAGTTTCAGGACCTAATGTTTCTATAGTTCTGTTTATTGTTGTGCCGGTTCTCTTAATATAAACCGTGATCTGTTGGCCGGCAGCAGGAGTATAAGGCAATGTTACATCAGTTGTGCTACCGTCACAGATAACATAGTAATCTGAACTAGCTTCTACACTGTCCCAATTATCAGTGAACCACGGCAAGGCATCCCATCCTCCAGTTACTTCAAATGTTGTTCCTTGGATTTGCACTCCGCCAAAATCGATTCCTGTCATTAGTTGGTTCAATTCGCCGGCTCTCATACCCGATGTCGGTGAATAATACTTGTTTATCCTGTTGACCGAATCTAGCAACTCATCATTTATTTGATAACCTATTGATATGATGTCATTCAACGCCGGTGTTTCGTTTATAACTAGTTTACCCTTTAGTAAATTAAAACCATCTAAATTATCATAATACAGATTTACGATATATTGATTATTAAACAATACTTCGCCATTTTTCAATACAGAAATTAAATTCTTGTCTCTTGTAGGAGCATATTTTAAATTAAATACTCCGCTGTATCCGTTGGCTATAAAACTTTCGCCTTTTACAAAATCAACAAAGTTTCCTTGTTTTGATATTCTATCAAATTTAATTTTTAAATCAAACGATCTAATAACACCGTTGCCTAACACTGCTGCGGCTTTGGCAGGTTCGACTCCAGCCGGGGCTCCACCGACTAGAGACACTTGAGGAGCATAAGTATATCCGGACCCTCCGTCAGTGACTCTAATTCCAACTACTCGTCCATTGCTGATAAATGCAGTTGCTGTCGCTCCGGACCCGTCGCCGGTTATAACTACTTTCGGCACCGAAGTATAATTAGATCCACTGTTAGTCACTAATATTTCAGTTATAGAAAATCCTAAATTGTCTTTCCACCATTTCCAAGGATAGCTATTAATTAAATCACTGTTTGTATCAACTGGCTGCAAAGATCCCATCTGGAGTGCAGGAGGAAGATCGAAATCACTAGTAGCTGCACCATAAGGTTCAATTGTATCATATCTGCTGACATATTCCCTAACAGTGGTTCTATATGGTTTTACTTCTTCTATGTATTGTTTATAACTTTCTAAGTTATCATTTTTGTAATTTGTTTTTTGCTCTAAAGAACCAATATTGTGTATGGCATTCATAAAACTGGTCTTAAACACCCAGTCTACATATTGCTGTTCAGATAATACATAACGAATGCTAGAGAAAAATAACTCATTCCATTTATACGAATAATCTCCAGTATAAACATCAGACTTTAGAGCATGAAAAATATTTCTCAATTCTAAAGATGCATTTAGATCATAATTGTTAATATCATAAGCTGAAACTACATCAAACCCTTGACCGTATTCTAAAGGTTTATAGAAAGAAGATGATATTTCTATAGTTCCTTTTTGTCTACCCACAATTTTATATTTGTCAAGTATAGTCGATCCCGACAATGATATTTTTTCTAAAAGTATCCATCCGCCGGCTCCAAATTCTTTGACTCTGATTAGATCGCCTATTTCTGTAGAAATATATTGTTCGTCCGAAACGGTAAGTATTTCTTTAACAATTCTAGATCCGCTGTTATATCCCTCGGCATACCAATCTATATAAGACCAATATTTTGTTGTATCATATGCTTGAGTTCTAAATCTAAACCAAGTTTTTCTATTGTTATCCCAAGAATAAATGCTCCAGAAGTTATTAATATTAGAATCTGAATTAACTAATACAGAATAATATCTTATTTCAGCGGTACATTGAGAATATTTTTTACCTCGATTTATAATATTGATAGAAACAACTCTTCCTTGACTGTCAAGAACTGCTTCAGCTTCAGCGTTGACACCGTCACCTCTGATCTGGATAGGCGGAACAACTTTGTATCCAAAACCAGAATCAACGATATCAATCGTGTCTAATTCTCCTTCTACAATATTTGCTTGTAATATAGCCCTTCTTAATCTTGTTGTACCTAAAATTAAAAGATCGTCATAGGTATCAACTGTGACATCATATAAATTTAGTATTTGATCTGGAATTGGATCAACTAGATTTAAGTTTCCGAAAGAAATCGTATCTGCGAAGGGTTGCTCATGTAAATCAGAATTAGCTTTGTCTATGGCAATTTTAAGAGCCATTAATCTATCAACAAACATAGATTGTCGAGGTCTAAACTGAATTCCGTATTTTATCTTATCATTAAGTTTATCATCTGGAACTTTATTTCCAGCTCTGTCCGAACCTACTAAACTATCAATCCACTTTTGTTCTACTTTTTCTGTAGGTAGACTTGTAGCATCTCCCTCAACTAACAGTTGATATTCACTGTGTATAGGTAATTTTCTGCTTTTGTCTCCATAAAATTGGAAATTTATCAACGCAGTATCGGAAGGTAATACATTTTCCATGTTATGAGCTAACAAAAGATTTTTATCTGCTAATACAACATAAGTTTGACCTTGATCCTGCGGCGAGGTTATTAATGTAGCAACTTCAAATCCAGATTTTGTTCTTCCAGGTTTGTTTGTAGGTACAGATGATTTATTTTTAACCCAATAATAATATAAGGTCTCGTTCACGATCCCAGACGACGAATTATAAAATTCTTTCTTCGAATAAACTGTGTCATCTGGATATAACGGCTGACCGGAAACTCCGGACGCCAATCCCTCGTTGGTATCTGCTAATATGCTCCACTCTGAAGGAAGAAGTACAGTTTCTACCCATTCGTAAATATCTACAGAAGAGTTAGGTGTAATCTTTCCCCAATAGCCTTTTCTATAAGCTAAATCGCCCTGTTCATAATTATACCATTTAACTGTAGACAGATCCCACCATAATTTCCCAACATTTTTTTCTGCCCAGAAAGCTTCTGAATCTACTACTTGATTATCTGTTCCTAAACTATAAATCGCCGGATCATAATGAGTCTTGAAAGCTATTTCTTGCTCTGCGATATTTAAAATTTTTCCTTTAACTGGATCAATGTAATCAAGATCCTGTATCTTATAATTTTTGACATTATCGTATAATTCTAATTTTTTAATATTCTCAATGTCTACTAGATAAGATTGCTGACTTAGAATATCCCAAGGCTGTTTGTTTATATCTTTAGAATATAATCTAGCGATCCCTACTGGGGGTCCTTCAAACACAATCTGACCAGTAAAGTGAATTGACGGAGCTCTATAATTCGGACTGCCTACTGCAATGTTGTTTCCGAGACAATCTATACTGTATCCGAAAGATTCAAATGCGCTTAATTGTTCTTCTAATTTTTCAACCAAGAAATAAGTTTGATCTTTTTTATCAAAGACATAAACACCGCCCGTGAACCCTTGATCTTGGACAAAAGTTGTTCTTCCCTGATCAAAAGTAGTTCCTTCAAATAGATCAAAATAAACAGGATATCGAGATGGAGTATTCTTGGCCCCCACTGCAATCCTAGATTTGTCTGGGCTGATAGAAATTCCATAACCAAAATATTCGCTAGGATAAATTTCAAAACTTTGAAGTTTTTGTTTTAATCTATATTCAACTATTGACGATTCAACATTTGTGAAAATATAAACCGATCCTTGATCTTGCAGATTAATATCTGCTTTAGGACTAGAAACTACAAGTGTTTCGCCACTTGCATCTATATCCATAGAGAATCCGAATTGATCTCCAGTTGCGATTATCATGCCGCTTTCAACATCACTGAAACTAGATATCGATCCGGCATTTATCATTTGTTTTAGAACATAATTTCCGCTGCTGTTTCTCTTGTATATGAATATTTTTCCAGATGCCTCTGTAGTGCTATCACCAACTTCTTGCCAACTAGAACTGTTCGAAGGATCTTCATTGTAACTTCTATAAACACTATCAGGTCCAGCAATAACTCCATCTAATCTATAATAGATATAGGGATCATTAGTATTTTCATTTTTAAATTTAACTACTTCGCCTTCTACATATTCTACATCGGCTCTCCATATTCCTCTATAATTAGAGAACCATTGACCATCACTGTAGGGAGCACCAACAACAAGTATGCTACCATCATTGCTCATAGCCATACTTGATCCAAACTTGTCGCCTTGTTTGACCTGTTCGGCCATCTGATCATTGGATAACAAGCCTGTTAATGTAAATTCTAATGTAGATCCGTCGTCTTCTACAGCTACATTTGTAGGTAAAGAACTATGAGTAGTAATGTCGCTGACTTTTAGCCAACTGTCAGATTCTATGGTTATCGTACTTCCATCACTAGTGCTGTCATCTAAAGCTACCCAAAGATTTCCCGGAACTCCTTCTACGATAGGATCCTGAGCTGCCTGCCAAACTATGTCCCCGCCATTATAAGATTCGTTTTTATCATATATTCCTCTAAATGCAGTATTCTCAAGGTGTTGCCAAGAAACACCGTTATAGGTATATAGGTACACACGACCTGTGTTATTAGCAGCTCCGGGAGCTGATACTGCCAAATAATATATGCTATTTTCTAATCCTATCTTAACTTCGTAACCAAAATATTCATCATCAGCAGGTCTTGCACTGATGATATTTTTTTCTAAGGTGTATCGGCCAGAATTCCATTTATAAACTGTGACCATTCCCTGCTGATAAAACTGATCCCCAGCAGCTCCGGAATATGTTTCTATCAAGGATGTTAATTCCCAGTCATCTGTATTGATTGCTACATTTGTGCTGAAATCAGGGCCGCTTGGATTCAAGGCTTTATATAATCTTCCGCCATACAGTACTACTTCATTAACACCATAACTAACTCCCGAATCCCATAATCCACGATATGTGCTAGGAACACCGCTGGCATAAGGAGAGCCTACTATCAAATATTTAGAATCGGGACTCAAAGTCATGCTTTCGCCGAAGGTATTAGATAGAACGCTTGTGTATCCGGCAGGAGCAGAAATAACCTGTTTAAGAACAAGTCCTCCAGATTTTTCAGAGTAGACCATAATATATCCCGATCCGGGCATACTGACAATCATATGTTTGTTTATATTGTCGTAAAGAACTTTTGTTCCTGATCTTAGTGGTGAAGATATACCATAATCTACTACTGGTTTGGATGTAAATCTTTTCTGTTTAGAAATAACTTCCCATTGATTATTGCCATTATTATCTATAAAAAGTTTTGATCGATCTTTTAACAATGCAGCAGCAGATTGATCTAAAGATTGATAATCGTCGTATCTACATTCAGTTAATAAGTTTATATAAGTTAACGAACTATCATTTATTTCTGGTGTTTGTAACTCCGATGCTACTGATAAATTAATAGTTTGTGAATCTGATACAGAATCTACTTTGAAGAAACCTGTTAAATTTTCTATATTTCTTATACCGAAATAATCACCCGCTTCGAACAAATGAGGTCGATCAAACGACAACGAAAGAATAGTGTCAACTGGTCTTTCTATAGTTGTAAGTTTTAATGTGGGACTTTCATTTAATCTTAGTACTGTCCACGACGGTCCGTCAAATTCTATCCAGATATGGTCATTTTCATTAACATTGTCGATGTTTAATGTTAATAATCCTTCTCTGTTTTTTACAGAATGTTCAAATTGATCTGCTTTTACATATCCGGCTGTTAAAACAGTAGTATCTTCTACTGTAGTTGGAATTATATCAGTATTATAAGGATTAGAAGTAATAGTAAAATCGCTGCCTATTACTCTATAGTATAGATCAGATACAGTTCCAGTTTTTTGATATTCAAATATTATAGGTTGTGGATTTAATTTGAAATTATTTTTAACTATCTCAAGTTCGTGTTCGTGAATCTGATCAACACCGCCCACTCTTCCCGTAACAATCGCCCATTCTTCTTTAAGTTCAATACTATCGGTTCCTGAACGACTTAGTTTATCAAAGATCTTAGTGATAGAATTTTTTGTTCCCTTTTCTCTAATAAATCCTTGATATAATAAAAACTGAGTAACCGAATCTTCGGAGAGATTGTTTAAGTAATCTCTAGATTGATAACCAACTGTGTGTCTTGCTAAATCTCGCTGACTTGTAGAAAGACCATCAGATAATACATCGAAATAATCATACATCGAGTTGATTTTATAATCGAAATTAGAAATCAGTTGTTTTTCTGGTTTAGAATCTAGTATACTCCAATAAGTATCGTCAAAGGTTTCAGTTCCTAATTGATTTCTTAAGCTAGTATAATTGTAAGATTTATAAGAAACTATATCTCCGAGTCTATAATCAGTGAAAGGTTTCCATATTTCAATGCTAACATTATCAAATAAGAAACCAGGACTGGTATAATCTCCGTCCCAATCAACTGTGCGGAAACCAAAAGATTTAATTCTTTCTTGTCTATAACCAGATGTTTCGTCATAGATGATATCATTAAACACCGTTCTGTTATCAAAAATAGCAATATGTTCTTTTAACACATAATACAATTTTAAATAAAATATACCATCAGTAGTGTTTATTGTTGTGATTTCGGTATTTTGAAATGACCTGTTAACATTTATGAAATTGAGAGATAACGGTTTACCGTCCGCTTTTAATACTTGATAATCATAAAACCCATCAATGATATTATCAGCAACACCGACTCCGATGCTTACATTTATTTTTGATGCGCAGGGACTTAGAGACAATAAAGATCCTTCGGCCCAATTATGTTTAGTCCAGAACATAAATTCTTTGCAACTACTGGTCCAATCTTGAGAGACTTTATTTTCAGGATCGTAATTATTAAATGTAAATCCTTGGAAAATTAGATACTGTTCATAGCCTAATAAGAAATCAACAACTGCCTGTATTGATGTAAGGAGTGTCCCGTAACTTAATTTTTTAACTGTTAAAGTATTAAAATTTCTTCTTCTATAAGCTTCAACTGCGCCAACTTTAGGCAAATCATTTATTTTTTGCCATTGATTCGAATCAAAATTATCGCCGCTGTCGTGTGTTCTTAATGCTCTGTAAAAATTGTTATTATACTTGACTATTTCACCGTTGCTGTAAGTAGTATCTGTATTCCAATTTTTAAATCGTTCACTAACTCCTCCGACTGATATTAAAGGATCTCTCGTGTTAGGGACCGCAGTGAAATATTGAAAATACGGTTGTATATCGTCGTAACCATTAATGATCCATCCTCCACTGGTTTTTTCTAATATAACTCCACTATATGTTACACTAGATATCGGAGAGCTTACATTAAAAATGATATCATAATTTTCTTGAGGAATAAAAATACTTGAAGTCGAAGAACTAGGGCTCTTAGAATCTAACAAAAATTGCTGCTGTTGTTTATCAACAAATCCAGATAACCTAGACGCTAATGCGACACTAATTTTATCTAGCTTATCTGATATTAACGAAATACTTAAATTCTTAGATTTGACATATGATTTAAGGTATTTTATCAAACCATTATCGGTTGTAGTTAAATCTTCAGCAATATTGTAATCAGTAGTTTTAACAAAATTATTAGTCAAACTAACTACCTGATCTATTTCATTTATTTTAATCTTACTAGAATCAAAAAACTCTCCTATATAACGGAAAGGTTTTAACAAAACTAGTCCTAACACTAATGCAAAAGGCCATTCAGAACTAGACCTCCAAGCATACTCAACTGGTCCGATATCACCAAAACTAAAAGATCCTTTGCTTCTTACTAATGAAAAATCTCTTGCTAATCCTGAATCTAAGGGACTCAAAAGCTTACCATCACCGTCAACAGGAATATGCGATAACAAAGAAGGTCTTTGATATTTTACATATCTGCCTTGTCTAGGTCCTTGGCGAATAATACCGTCTCTTAGATCTTCCCATAGTAATAAATTGCCGCTGGTATACGGAGCAGGACCATATTCGTCCTCCCACCAAGTGGGTTTTTCGCTGAAGCCTAACATTTCCCAAGGACATCTGTGGGGCCTATCGGTATCATAAAAATCTTTATAGACACCTCTCCAATAACCTAAAAGATTCTTGGTCTGAGTTGGGTCAGTCATACCTGAATAGGTATAAGTGAAAGATTCATTTTCCACAAAATATGAATTAAGGGTATAATTTATATTGGTACCCTGTATCCATTTTAAAAATTCTTGATTAACTATTTCATTTAATTCTTTTGACGAAAAAGTTCCTTTTCGATAATATCCACCTATCAAAGCATCAATATCAAAAATATTTTCATCATACTGTTTTTTAATATTATTATAAATTCTTAATTCTAACTCTAATAGTAAATCGTCTCTAAAATCTCCATAGGTAAAAGTTATGCTTCCATCGTGTCCCTGGATAACTTCTTTAGATTCAACATAGGTATCGTCGATAAATCTAGTAGGTAGATATTTTTTATACAGTCCCATTGAAGACGGAGTAGTAGGAATAAAACAAGAAGATGTTGTAACATATTCTCTAATTTCAATCTCGTCGCCTTCGATCAAATTCGTTAAAAGTTCAACAAAGCCAAATGTAGAATTAAAAACATAATCTTTTCCGTGTATTAATTGAGAATTATTCAAATAAACATAAACAGCTTTTCTGCTTAACTCTTCTAAACTAAATTTTTCAGTTAATGCAAAAACTTTAATTCCTTCATCTTCAACAATATAAGACAATTTTGTATATGCTCCAGATCCTATCATATCAGAGTCATAAAATGCACTATTGGAATTTTTTGTTTTTGTTAAATTTCTTAAAATATCATCAACAAAATCTGCGATATTATCATTGTAATCTATTTCAATAGCTTTAGCTAAAAAATTATTTTTAAATTGTGTATAACTTTGTCTTGCAAATTTGAGAGATTTTACAATATTTTGTGTTTTGTCACAAAGCAAAGAAATAGCCAATGGGGCTATAGACGAATGTTTTATAAATCTTTTTGCACTGCTTCTATAATCAATTATATCTCTTAAATTGCTTACTCCGGGAAATGTTCCTTGAAATTCGTTATCAAATTCTAATGCTGTGTTAACATGATCCATTACCTGACCTAAAGTAAACTCTTTGATATTTGAATTAAAAGGATTCTTTTCAAGTCCAATAGGTATTTCATAATAACCTTGATCAGGTTCAATATCTGCAACTATCTTTATAACCAACGAATCATTTTTCTCTAGCGTTTCGTCGAATGTAAATGTTCCAAGCTCTCTTGTATAATTTGTATTAAATTTCGATCCGTTTTTATAAAACAATATGTTATAAGAACTTAGATCATTAAATTTTACCCAGTTCACTGTGGAGAAAGAAACTATATTAGTAGTATCTTCTATGATTAGATGATCGATAATAGGCTGAGCATACTCATCAGAGTATGAACTCCATCCGTTGCTATACTCATTTTTAATATTAGATTTATAATATCCTGTAGATAAATCCTGAGAGAAAACTGTTTGATTTACAGTATAATTGAAAGAATCTGATTCCCAAGTCCATTCAAATTGGATATCTCCTACATTATCAATATTAAGATAACTGAGACTAAATCCTAATATAGGATCGGCTGTAGAATTTCCTACTTTGTAAGAAAATAATTTAGACCCAACAAATGTGCTATCTGGATAAGTTTCAGGATCATCTAATGCAATGCCAGAAGAATCATAGGCAGCAAACAGCGGAGGCTGATTGACAGTATTTTTTTCTTGGCTAGGCCTCCACGCAGTGCCATCATACCAGAACATCTTTCCGCTGTATTGTGTGCCTCTTCTAACCAGTATAGTTTCAAATTCTATAGAATCAGAATCTTCTGTTTCTGCTAAATGGATTTGTCTAATTCCGTTGTGTACAATAAACTGTACTTGATAAATTTTATTGTTAACTAACCTATCCGTATCAGCAGTTATAAGAACTCTAGAACCTTCTAATAATTGTTCTCCGTCTATACTGTATCCTAAACTACCTTCAATACTACTAAAGGCATCGGCGGTAAAAGTATCTATATAATCTACGCTTGTTTTCGCTATTGATCCGTGATTATAAAGTTGTATATTGTCTTTAAATTCAATAATAGGTCGTTTAGCTCTAGCTGATTCAGGAGCGTCAAACTCAACATTTCTAAATGAGTAAGCAAATTCTAGAACACTTCGATGGAACCATCTATTGTATCTACTCCAAGGATTTAAATCCAAATTATCTTTTCTGATAGTTATATAATCTGGGTATGTGGCGTAGGCTCTTGCATCATCAAAAGGTTGAGTATCAAACCCTTGATCGTCGAAGAGAACCTCCGGAACATCAGAAGTCAGTACAGGTATTATTAAATCAGCATATCTTGTTAAGGTGATTTTTTCTCCTACACCTTCGACTACCCAGGTATCTTTGGAATATTTTTCAGGAGTTACATTACCTTTAAATTGTACTATCAATCCGTTAGACAATGTTACATTATTGCTAGAGGTAAAATTAACTTTTCCAATGATATCTTTTTCGACATTTAGATAGGTATTTTCTTCAATGTCTCCGATAACGAATCTTCCAAATAGATCTTGATTGATAGAACTTTGATAGTATAACACATCAGGCGCATCATAGGGAACTGCAAAAGTAAGTGTACCTGACTCAATACCGTTGTTTTGTATTCCGTTGTTATAATCTAATATCGAACCGACAGAAATGTTTTCAATGAACTGCCAATCTTGACTGTCTTCGGTAATTGTGCTACCGTCACTGGCTGCTATGTCGACTTTAGCCGACCACAACTTACCATTAAACACTGCCAATGATCCGGCAAGATATGCCCTTCCTGGAACAAATAATAAAGAACCGGTATCAAAGTTTGTTCTGATAGTAAATGGTTCATTGGGTGCGTTTACACGGAATTTATAGGTCTGTCCTCTATATAATGTGATAGTAGGATTATTAGTAACACTGTCAGGACTAAAGATGTACGAATTAGATGTACTGCTGACATTAACTCTATAAGTGCTAGTTATCGAAGCGGACTGGCCTAGGATATCTACAGCAGGCGGACCTTCTGGTACCCAATAGTATTCTCTGTAATTTACAAACTTGTCCCAATCGATAGGAGGATTCCAAGTGTAATGCTGCTGCTCAGTTATTTTATCATCTCGTTCGTTGGTATTTCCAAAAAACTTAAGCTGATTTTTAAAATCTAGATAATCAAAATATTTTTCAACAACATCATGATTTTTTTCTATAACTGCCGGTTCTAGTTGATACCTGCTTCTTAAAGTTTGATCGTTATCTAAATATAGATCTTTGCCCTTAAAAGTCTTACCATATCTTCTTCCAAGATACCCTGTAATTTTTTGTAAGACTCCTGGCTGCACAAGAGGATCTACTACTCCCGACATGAACTTGTCGTTGGCAGTAGTTTGAAATACTTGTGGGAGTAATTCTACCGTTTTTCTGATCGGTAATTCGCTGTCTGGAAAAAACTTATTAGCCATATTATGTTGCCGTTATCACTGATTGAATTGAAGCATTTATCTCTGCTGCGGTGATTGCTGTTACAATTTCTATATCGTCAACTGTAGCACCACTGATTAATATTTCATCTGGTTTACTTTGTATCTCAAAAAGACTACCAAAAACCTGAGAATTTTGTTTAGGAACTATTACGATATTGCTGCAATCAGGCGCTACTGAATTTAAAATATAAGTAACCATTTCACTCATATAAAATCTATCTCCGAAATCCCAATTGTTGACATCAAAGAAAACATTAATAGCTGATATGATTCTTACTTTAAGATCATTATCATTGATTAATCGAGTAGGGTTTTTAACAACCTTAAATGTTGCCTGCAACTTTTCATCTGCCTTAGATCCGAATAATACTTTATATCTTACCGGATGATAAATTATTTCATCGCTAATGGATTTTATTGCAGAAAGCTTAGATCCAAAAGTTACCCTTAAACTTTCAGTAGTAGGAGCTTCGGGCTCTGTGACTGTTCCGCCGGCTAGATATATTCTAAAAGATTCATCATAAGATCTAGTTAACATATACAGATCGATTATATTACTTACACTAGGATCTATTCTTCTATCTACGCTGGCATTATGAACATATTGGAATTTTAAATCTCGACGACCTATGTGTGCTTTATATTGATTTTGTGTCTCTAAAATAGTAGTGATTTTTCCTAAACTGTCTGTAGTCCTTATAACTTTTTTAACTACATTCTCATCAACATCGTAAAAATATACAAGTTGTCCATTAGGATAAGTTACAACATCAGTTAAATCAACTAAACTTTCTTTTTCAACTGAGATAATAGTATCTAAGCTGTTATCAATAAGAACAAATTTTTCTGTTCCGTATTCATCTATAGTAGATTCAAAATACAAATAGTTTAAATCTTGATCAATTCCTGCCAACTGCTCAAACTCTTCAGGATTATCTACTATTCCGTCATCGTCACTATCGACAAACGACAATTTTATTTCATTAGTGCTTTCGTATCCATCATCATACTTGATAGTGTCAAAAATTTCAAAAGTTAAATCATCTTCAAGTTGAGAAATTAAATCCGGTTGAGTGTTTATGTTTAATACTGTCACTTTGTCTTTTACTACACTTCCTACAGAATCATTATATTTCTTTTCATTGATGTCGAAATAAAATCTATTCTGTTTTAAGCTTCCAAAAATATAACTTAGATTTCTAATTCTAACAGTATATGTTCCAACACGCTGTATAAAAGCAATTATCCAAGACGAATCTAAATTAATATTTGTAGTATCGCCGGCCTTACCTAAACTAAAATCATCTGAAACATTTAAATTCGTATTTTCTATAATTTTCCATTGCTGGCTAACCACATCATATCTTAGTCCGAAATCTAAATTATTAGTAACTTGTGTGACTATCTGGGATTCTAAAGATGTTGACAGATCTGTAACAAATCTTGCTACAATTCTATTTGCTACTGCGCCAGTAGGAATAACTTCGCTTAGAGTTATAGGACCTAGTGCTGTAGTGTCAGTTACCTTTCCAGCATTTGTCCCGTCATTAACAACTTTTATTACCTTAGCCCAGATTCTATCTGTTTGCTCTGGATCAGAATTATCTATGGCTACTAACTTGCCTTTTTTAAATGCTTTTCCTGCCGGAGGAACAAATTTTATTAATGCCTGGGTAGTAAAATATTTTAAAGTGCTGGTAGAATAACTGCCGACTTTTAGCAAAGAGTTATCAACAACATTTTTAAAATAGCCTGTTGAAGGAGATGTACTTAAGGATTGCCACACAGTATCAGTATCAGTGAATAATAACTTGTCAAACTTACCTAGATAAAAATTATAAACTTCAGTGTTGGTAAACTGTGGTTCTAAATTTCTTCTTATAAAATTAATAATGTCAAGAGTGTTAACATATTTTAATTGTAAAGTAGTTTCATTTTCTTGTTTATAACAATACCCATCGTCAGCAAATACATTTACGCTGCTGTACTTTCCACTGGCATCTAAGATATCAAAATTTCTAGAAATTCCACTAGAAGTTCTATTCACTGCTTTAATTTTAACTATGTTTTGACTGCTGGTTAGAGGAGCAAGATTATAATCCTCCCCGGTTATCATTCTATTCTGTGTGTAGTAAGACGCTGGTGCATTTGTTCTTATTGTTTCTATGCCTTCAGATGCAGCGGCATTAGCTACTGTCGATTGGAGAGCAAGGGTAACTGTTAGAGAATGTTGAACTCCATTTTTATTAAAATAAGGAATTGATATGTTAATTCCTCTTAGTTCGTTAGGATATATTGTGTAAGTCAAACCATTGCTTACTCTATAATAAATCCTAAAAGATCCTTGGGGTAAGTTTCCGTATACCCCATCCGAAAACACAACATCAACCGAATCGTTTACCTGTGTTTGGATAGAATAGATATTCCTAATATCTTTAACTAAACTATTATAAGCAATATTATTACCTATAACATTGCTAACTTTCGTCCACTCGTCTGTTTGTATTCCCGAACCATTCAATGAATACATCCATATATCATCATTGTTGATATTTTGTGCCTGGATAGAAATTTTTTCGTTTGCTGTTGGAACTGGAATACTGAAATCAGCTAATTCTAAACTTCCTTGTTTAAACAGTAAGAAAAATCCAGTATTGGGGCTTCCGGCACCTGCACCATCATTACGATAAACAAATCCCAACTGATTTCCAGGAGTTGGGGATTCTTCGTAAAGATTTTCGGAACCCTTAAATGCAGTGCTGACTATTTCAAAAACCATTGTTCTAGCGGCAACACTTTTCGAGAAAGAATAGATAGGAATATTTCCAGAAACAGTTCTAAATCTATACTGTTCAGTAGGAATACCTAAAATCGTTGCTGATCCCTGGCTGCGACCAAATTCAGTATCATCGGTCATTGCCGAATTTAAAACTGTTATAAATTGTTCCAACCAATTGCTATTAGTAGGATCATTCCAAGAAACAATCTGATTAGCAAGATTTTTTCCATTACTATCTATAATTTCTTCTGTGGTAGTAACTGCTGTAAATTTTAAAAGACCTTGTGCAGCAATATTTCTTTTCGCATTATAGGAAAGCATACGAGCAATTCTTAATACACTTTCTTTAGTCTCTGCTAACTCGATAAAGTTTTCACGGCTAGCAAGATCGATACGGAAAGCAAGACTCTGGCCTAAAAAGGCTACCGCATCTATCAAAGCAAGATATTCACTGCTCTCGATATAATCATTGAAATCTTCTGGATAATTTTCTCGTAGATAGGTAATGATCACCCTGCGAAGATTTTCAAAATCGTAAGATTTGAAATCAGCATTTTTAAATGTCTGATATATTCTAGTCCAATCTTGGTTTAGAATTAAATTATTTTGTCTGCTGGTCGTAGTCATATACCATATTTACCTTAGAAAATTAACCGATCAGTTTATTAGTCTATTATTTCTATCAAAGTTTAATGTCATTCTCTCATTGATATTAAAGGGCAAATAAACAAGGTCAGCCTGTATTCTTATCCCCAAATCAGTGCTGTCTATCTGTATATCTGTGACGATTAATCTAGGATCATAATTGACAATGCTTTGCACATCTTTAGCTATAATTTCTTTTATCTGTGGTGTAAACGGCTCAAACAAAATGTCCCAAATCACTGTACCAAAATCTGGATTTTCTAATTTTTCTCCTTTGCGGATATAAAAATGATTTATTAAGTCCTGTTTCACTATGTCAATGTCGTATAGTTTAAAGTTTTTTGTTTGCGAACTAGAACTGAATCCTTTGTAAGTAAAAGATCCTTGATTCTGATCTCCAAGACTAGCTGTATTTTTAGCTAATGTTTTTTGTTGATATAATCTTGCCATTTTTCACCCCTTATGCTAATGTTGTCTTGCCAGACATAACATCAGCTATTTTAACAGCGCCTGTTTTAACAGATTTAGGAACTCCTTTTGTCATCTGTAAAGGTACAAAATGCCCACAATCATTGGCTCCTGCATTGTTATGTAAACCATACTGTCTGAGAAACTGTTGAGCAAATCCCGTGTATGCTCCGGTCTTATTTAGAGAATCCCATACTCCATTTTTGTAAATTAAAATGTCTGCGGCTGCTCCGTAATTGTGCCAACTGTTTCCAGGACTAGCAGCCTGCGGTCCTGTACCTGCTTTATAAGCTTCGTATAGTGCTTGACTTCGCGCCAATGGTCGAAGACACTCTGATACACTCATATCCCATCCTTCTGATCCGTACTTGTCAACAAAAGCTTTGATAGCCTTACCGAACACAGGTCGAACAGACGGATCAAGAGTATTAAGATTTTCAGCTGTTCTTTTTCCGTATTTGCTAGGAGCGAAATCTTCTGCTTTATAGGTTATTCCTCCTTTGGGAATTTCTATGGTTTCTGGAATAACCGGTTTTCCTGTTACAGGATCGGGCACCTGTGCATCGTAGTCGTTGGTTTCAGAACTATGAGCAGCAGTATTTGAAATTTGACTGGCGTCTGTGGCTGCTTTATATTCTCCCGATATTACTCCTCCCTTATCTCTGTCTGTGTTGGCAGGTGTAACTATTTGTGGCGCTTGATTCTCATGTAGCAACCAAGGTTCGTGCATAGGAACCCTTAACATAATACTAGGCATCGTTCCTGCCTGATATTTGGTTTCGGCCCAATTAGCTGCGGCAGTCACTGGAATATCGTGTGTGCTCAATGGGGGAGCCTCAATCGCGGAAGATGCTTGTGTAGCAGATGCTGCTTGCGGTCCGTTAAGATCTATTCTTGCCCCTGATACAACAATATTTCCCGAGGCTCCGATGTCTATGGTACTAGCTGATGTTACTTTGAGTGCGCTTGCTGAATAGATATCAGTAGTTCCTTGTGAAGTAAATTTTGTATTAGTACCCACTGCTATATCTAGAGAATTTCCTGTAGTAAATTTTGTGGTAGTGGCAACTTTTAAATCTAAAGACTCTGCCACAAATACTTTCATATCTAATCCTGCCCTTAGGTGTATATTTTGATTAAAATCTCCATTTAATCGACCTTTGGCTTTGATGTTTACATTTCTTCCGCATTCTAAATTAAAATCTCTATCGGCATAAAAATTAAAATCATTTTTAGTATGAACACTGACACTGTCTTCGGCATAGATATCTATCTTACCGTTGCTGGTTAGTTCTATCCAGGTGGTTCCTCTAGAATTTCCTATATAAATTAGATCTTCAGAATTGTGTAAAAGTATCTGATGTCCAGTCCTAGTCCTAACTCGAAAATATTCATTCTTGGGAATAGTAGCATCGCCTTTTTCTCCGTTAGCGGCATTTACATATTTTACCGGACCTGCTTTAGCTGATTGCTCTCTTATAAATCTGTCATCGCCATCGTCTAATACTATCTGTGTTCCGCCTAATCTTCCAGTGGGAATGTTGGGATCTGTTTTTTCATTGTTGCTACCCAGAGAAGTTTTTTTATATCCCGCTCTTCTATCTAATGGTCCTGGGGAACTAATTCCAAACACTGCACTAGGAGCTTCTCTTCTAGCCGAAGAATCTGTGATTCCTCTTACATCGTCGTCAAGGAGTCCTTGCTCTAAAAATCTATCTGCGATAGTATGAACAGTTTTTTTAAGTTTTGATACATCAACCTGATCGCCTTCTTTTTTCGAATTTATTCTTTTATTATATTCGGCGACTGGAAGGTCTTTATCTTTTCCGTATTTCTTTTTATCGGCGGCATCTAAATAAACCTCTGATGCTGCTGCTATACCAGGAGTCATGTGATTAGCGAATCTAGGAGGAACACAAGCGAACCAATATCCCAACGACGGATCCCCGTCAACGAATGCTACTAACACAGTCACACCAACATCAGGTGGTACTGCCCACCACCCATAACTTTTCTGTGTGTCATTAAATCCTTCAGTAGTATTTTTTTCTCCGGTGTTTAATCCCGTGTATTCGTATGGCGTATGTCCAAAAAATGGGCTGGCATATGTTACAACAAAAGTCTGTGTATCTTCACCTTTGTCGTTAGCTTCGTCTCTTAAAATAAAGACTTCTAACGCTCCCATATATGTAGGATCGAGATTGTTAACTACCCTGGCTCTCATGATGCCGGTGCCCATTTTACTTCTTGCTACATCATAGGCTATCGAGGGTCTTTTAAGTTCTGGCATTTTATTAAGCTACCTGTATATCAGTATTGATTGGTCTTTCTGGAATAGCTTCTTCGGTTGGGGAAGAAGTCTCCGGTTCTTGTTCTTTAACTCTAGGTCCGGCCTGTTCATTAGGAGAAGCTGCCATCTTAGCTCCTTCTTCCGGACCTTGTGGGCCAGGCATCCTTATGCAATGAAGTGTCTGTTTCCATAACCCTTCTGAAAAATTATTTTCAACCTGCGTTATTCTGTAAATTCCACCAAACGGACTTTCTTTTAAATCGCCTTTAAAATCATATAATCCCGTGGTTTCGTCTATATCTGCAGGTGTTCTAAAAGTTATATAAATGTAGATATCGCCAGATTCATAATTCATCTGTCCATCATTGGTAACTTGAGAATCTGCGCTAGCTGGTGCAAAATAATTAGCGTATCCGCTGTCTACTATCCAATAAGTGTCTCCGAGGATTTCTAATTTTAAAGTCATCATGTCGGCCGATCCTCCGGTGACAAATGCCTGGTGGAATGATTCAGCTATTTCCTGTTCACTGGATCTAAAACCTGATCCGCCTTTGATTCTTTTCATAAACGCCGGATCTTTTCTAGTTCTCGGCCTACCAACATTTTCTAATTGATCTTTTTCATTTGCTGAGCCTTTTTCTCTTTCCACTGTCGGCTGAGCATTTGTACCTACACCGGCTGTCTCTGGATTATCTGCCTTGGCATTGTCCTGTGCTGGCGCTGCGTGTGCGCCTTTATAAAATAAATTCTTAATATCGATATCAAACTTTAATACATCAACATTTTGTCCAGTGTAGATATAATCATAGAATTTTATAACTTTTTCATAAAGCTGAGTATATCCTATTGCTTTCTGTGTAACTTCTGCAAAAATAGATTGATGTATATAGTACGGTACTACTCTTAGAATGAATTTCTTAGCATAGTCTCCTACGATATAATCCATTTTCAATAATTCTACCTGAATATCTATTTTAAACCATTTAATAAATCCTTCGGGTGTAGTTTTTTTAATTGTATTTTTAGCCCATTCTGAACTTAATATAACTTGATTTATAATCGCGGTTAGACTATGATCTTGTGCAAATTGAAATACCCTATCCTTGGCATTAAAGAACATATTATCAACTCTTTTAATACCAGTCTTTGCATCGTAAATTTCGTTGGCTCTCTTAAATCCGATAGTACCACCATCTCGCTGTGTAAATCCTAAACTAGACGAACCTAGTTCACTGACCGGTCCTGAAGCTGTAGCAGATCCTGTCGAATTAAAATTTCCTGTGATGGCAGCTATAATCGAACGATTCGTTGCTTCAGCAGCGTCAACTTTCACGGTTGCTGTATTTCTTTCAGGCGGAGCTCCGGCAGTTGAATACATTACATTGGCCTGTTCTGGAAACTGTATTTCATAGATATCAGGTTGTTCAATTAGTTTTTTTTCAACTAATGTTTTTTCCATATTGTTTAGATAATTTACTAAACTTTTTTTGCCTGTTATCAATAATTCTTCTACCGTTCCTGGACCGTTTGAATCTCCCTGTATTTTACAATCCTTATAAACAGTGTTTGTCATATTTGAAAACGCCTGATGATTGTAAGGAATTGCATCTACTTTATATGTGCTACCGCTTTCGTTTACTGAAAATTGCATTTTTGTAATTTTCATAGTAAAGAATTTAGGTTGAACTGCTTTGTAAATGTTTCCTAGCTCGTCATACCCTTGGAAATCCATACGCAGAACAAATGGAGCATTATCTAAATAATTTTCAAATCCAGCCAACCTAGCTGCTCTCTGGGTTGACTGTAACAACAACCCCATACTATAAGGTTCAAATATTTCAAAACTAAAACCTATTGCATTTTGATTTCCGGTCTGTGTATTTCCAGCAACAATACATTTCATCTGAAAATTGTTTATAAAAAACTCCGGTGTACCGTATGATGTTCTTACACGCTGACTGTCAAATCTACCACCCGAAGAAAAAATTACAAACTTTAGCTGACTAGGATCTCCCCTATATAATGCGGGATTGTTATACTGTTGAGGTGTTAGACAGGCCAGTGTCCACAATACATTATAAGAAGCAAACTCTTCTAAAGGATTAGGAACATTGTTTTTTCTTGCATTTTTTTTTGCTGAACCGTTTCCGAGTTGTAATTTGGCTTTTTCTACAGCCACCGGTGTTGCCACTTGGCTTGCTGAAACATTTGGCGGTATATTTGTAGTGTTTTGAGATCCGGAGGCGATATTAAAATTTTTAAAAGGTGCTGCTGGATCGAATCCTGTCAGACTTGTAGCAGATGGAACATCATTTTGTGTTCCTAAATTTCTTGTAAAATTTATAGCACCAAAACTTGCTGCTCTTTGTCGTTGAATAAAATCTTCGTCAGCCAAGTTATACTCCTAGGTATTTTTCAAGATTTGATTTTTTTGGTAGATAGATAACGGTACCAGGTTCAAAATCATATATAGGATCTTTAATGGTATCTAAATTTCTTTGCACAATAACCCACCATAATTTAGAATCGCCATAGACATCATATGCAAGTAGGTCCGGTCTATGTCTATATTGAGATTGCAAAATATATTCGAAGTCACTGTCCTCCGAAGGAACAGGTCTTATTTTTAGCAATTCAAGATATAAATTATTCTGAGGAGTATTGTAATACGGAGATTTTTTTGTATATGTGGCCATATTATAAACCTCCTATGCCATCGCTGATTATATATCCGCCTTTACTGAAATCTTGTAGGCTAAATTGACGCAGTCTTGCTCTGTTATATATTGGTACTACGGTCACCGATACTGTGCTCAAAATAGGTACCCAAGTCTGTGTCGGTTCATAATAGATATAATTTGTATCGTCTTTGAAATCAACTGAAAAAGATGTAACAATCACAGGAATACTTTTGAATACACTAGAACCATATCCGTCTAATATACAAATAGGTGGCGGATTTCCGGCATTTTCTCCGGATCCAAAAAACATCTTAGTCACTGACCTAAAGAATGTAGTAGCAGCTATCCAATATGCTGCATCGAATTGTGTTTCTACTGAAAACTCTCCGCTGATTTGTATATCATCAACTCTACTATTTTTGTAAGCATAGAAAGGATAGTTGCTGTGTGTAGGATCAACTGTTGTATAATTTGCTTTAGTTGATAATGTCACAGTAGGTGTGTAAGGCCAAGATATTCCACCGTTATCTGCCACCATTGCCATCAAAGGATTTCCTGAACCAAAAACGTCACTGTAACTGTTATAATTGTTTAACCTAATTTTTACTCTCCAATCATTAGATGGAGAAGGTTGTAATTCTGTGGCTGAACCTTGTTGTGCCAATGTTTCAGCCCCGTTGGGTATCCCTGCAGCACGAACTCCGCTAAGTAAGTTATTGAGCTGTCCGGCAAAACCAGATACACCTGCTGCAAAATTTTGTATGGAGCCTGCTATATTTCCGCCTGTTAATTTATTCAAAGAACTGGCTGCTCGGTTGAGATCACCGAATGCATTCGATACACCTGCAGCGGCACGTTGTAAGGTACTTGCACCTCCCGCTACCGTAGTCTGTGCTGCCTTGGCTACATTACCTACACTACCGTATCCGCCATTTGTAAAACCTCCTCCAGCTTTTTCTGTTCCGGCCCAATTCAAAGACGAACCCACTGCGCCGGATCTTTCGTTTACGAGATTATCTAATTTCGCTTTACTTTGTGTGTTTCCCGAAACAAATGCGGCTACTTTAGTAGCGCCAGATTCAAGGCTAGCGGATACTTGAGTCACAAGTTTAGCTAAAGGATTAGGTGTTAAAGACATTTTGAGTGAATTCCATAGTCATATAGTCTATTTATTTGCTAAAAAATGTGCTATTATTATAAGAACTAGGAGACTGAGTTATAATGAACCCACCAAAAATAAAGTATCTAACAAACAAGGATCTTTTAAAAGAAATACATTTAAGCAAAAATACCTATTGCAGTTATACTAAACCTGAATATTCGGATTATGATCTTATCATACCTAGTTTAGAAAAACTCAATGTAAGAACAGTGGCTACTGCTAAACGAAATAGAGCAGATAGACTAGCAAAAATCAATCATGAAGCTGCTGTTGCAGCCGCAGGAAAAAAACTACCAGCAAAAGATTTTGAAATCGATTATAAAAAAATCTCTAAACATGATCTTGTATTTCGAATCATGACCTTTGAACACGTACCGCTGGCGCCGGGTCGTAAAAAGACTCTTAAAAATACCGCAGACAGTCACGAGAAAGTAAACTTTCCTCCATTCCAGCATTGGAAATATGACGAAAACGATAATCTTATCTGTGTAGGTAAGAGCCACTGGAAAGGTCCTTTAACTACAGGTAAGTTTAATAAAGAACACGGTCAGATGACTAACAATCTAGCTCGTATGTTTTTAAAACTCTGTGATCGTTATGCTACCAGAGGCAACGTAAGAGGTTATACATACAACGACGAAATGAAAGGCCAAGCTATTCTTCAATTAACTCAAATAGGACTACAATTCGATGAAAGCAAATCTGATAATCCTTTCGCTTACTATACTGCTGCTGTTACTAATTCATTCGTTAGAATTATCAACATTGAAAAGCGTAATCAAAACATTAGGGATGACATTCTAGAAATGAACGGTATGAACCCAAGTTGGAGTAGACAAAACTCCGGTTCAGGTAGAGACCCGGTTGGTCCAGCACCTGTAATTAAAGATGGTGATTGGGATTGACATTTACTTTTTAATATTTTAAAATAATAAGATGCAACTATTCAAACGAGCAGCCTGTTTTACAGATATACATTTTGGTTTGAAATCCGGTAGTAGGACCCACAACGGAGACTGCGAAGATTTCGTACTTTGGTTCTGCGAAACCGCCAAAGCTAAAGGATGTGAAACTGCAATATTTTTAGGTGACTGGCATCATAATCGTGCGACCACAGATGTCAGCACTATGAATTATACAGTTTCAAATTTAGAATTTCTCAGCAAAAACTTTGAAAAAGTCTATTTCATCCTAGGTAATCACGATCTATTTTATAAAGACAAGCGTGAAATTAACTCTGTAGAGTTTATGCGGCTGTTTCCTAATGTGATTCCTATCAAAGAACCGTTCACCGACGGCGATGTGACTATACTACCTTGGTTAATCGGCGAAGAATGGAGGGAAGTACCTAAGATCAAGAGTCGTTATGTGTTTGGACACTTTGAACTTCCGCTATTCTATATGAATGCTATGGTACAAATGCCCGATCACGGACAATTACAAAGCAATCATTTTATCAATCAAGAATATGTATTCAGTGGGCACTTCCATAAAAGGCAGAGCAAAGGAAACATAACATATATCGGTAATGCTTTTCCTCATAACTATGCCGATGCAGGCGACGACGACCGAGGAATGATGGTCCTCGAATGGGGAGGCAAACCAGAATATCACAGTTGGCCCGGACAACCAGTGTATAGAACTTACAAGTTAAGCCAGATCATAGACAAACCCGATCAGTTGTTACGCGAAAAAATGCATTGCAGGGTTACTATAGACTTGCCTATCACATTCGAAGAAGCAAACTTTATCAGAGAAACATTCATGCCGCAGTATAAACTACGCGAACTAATGCTGATTCCTGAAAAAGTAGAAGTGGAAACCACACAAATACCAGTAGACATACAATTTGAAAGTGTGGATACTATAGTTATGAATCAGATCAATGCCATAGACAGCGACA
>JACCDW010769719.1_pt1 | contig 30625 bp, 25 predicted proteins | sample 7449781 | NCBI WGS metagenome assembly JACCDW01 (sample SAMN15323449, study PRJNA562643) | freshwater metagenome | isolation source: river surface water | place: USA:Blue River Watershed | collected 2017-08-18
CCAAGCATGCATCCTTGACAAACCCGAAACACAAAAGTGGCTCGAGGGCAAGACCCCTAAGAAAGTGATTGTGGTGCACGGTAAGATTGTGAATATTGTGCTCTAAGCAAAGAGCGAAAGCAAACTAGCAGAGTTTTTCACCTCGGTAATAAGCCCTTTTAGCGCAGCGGAGTGCGTATGAATTTGTGCGCCACCTGCCAAAAAGCGGACATTGGGCGCATCGGCATTGAGTTGCTTGAAATATCCTACAATGAAATGTTGGTCAACTGCGGTAAGCCAGCTGCTCAATACCACCGTCGGTTTGAGACGATCTATGCAGTCTACAAGAGAATCGTAAGGCAAACTTTGTCCGAGATAGTAGGTATAGTGGCCTTTGGAGCGCAATAAATATTGGTAGAAAAGCAAACCGATTTCATGCCAGTCGTGTTCTGGTAAGAAAAGCAGCACACTTTCGTTCGATTTTGACGGGATAGGAAGCTTATCGATTTCAGTAATAACTTTTTGACGAATCAGGTTCGAAATAAAATGTTCTTGTGCTGCAGTAATGCTGTTGACCAACCACATGACGCCAATGCGATCCAGAAAAGGGATGAGGTTTTCTGCAAATGTAGCCTCTAGCCCTTTGTTTTTGATGAGGTCGTTGAGCGTATTTCTGAAGAGTTGCTCATCGAGTTCGAGGAGTGCTAAAATGAGTTTTTCCTCGGCGTTGTCTATGGAAGAATTGAGCCGAATTTCAGACACCATATGATGAATGGCGGTAGTGCCCATGGTGGCAATTTTGGAAATTTTTAAGCCTTTTTTGTTCAATAAACTCACATTGAGCAAAAATGATAAATCGGCGTCGGTGTAGGTTCGGATTTTAGTGTCTGTGCGGTCCGGAATGAGCATTCCATAGCGCTTTTCCCAAATACGAATGGTATGGGCTTTAATACCCGTCAGGATTTCGATATCTTTTATTTTATACTCTGCCATCTGCTGTGTAGTCAAACCCTAACAACCTTGAAGATAGATTGTTCGCAATGCCTGCAAAAATAAAAGTTTAAAGTAACTTTGCAAGATGCAAATTAAAAGCGCAGAATTTACCATTTCCAACACAGAAGTCAGCAAGTGTCCGCTAGACGGCAAGCCTGAGTTTGCTTTTATCGGAAGGTCCAACGTAGGTAAGTCCTCGTTGATCAACATGTTAACTTCCAAAAAAGGACTCGCAAAAACATCTGGAACACCGGGCAAGACCCAGCTCATTAATCACTTTCTCATTAATGAACATTGGTATTTGGTAGATTTACCCGGCTATGGCTATGCAAAGGTAAGTCGCACGCAGCGCAGTTCTTTCGAGCGCTTTATTTCTGACTATCTTACCAAGCGCGAGACGCTTTACAATATTTTTGTCTTACTTGATGCCCGCTTAGAGCCGCAAAAGATCGATTTAGAATTCATGAATTGGTGCGGCGAAAAAGGGCTACCTTTTTCCATGGTGTTTACCAAAATAGACAAGCTATCGAGCACTGCCTTACAAAAGAACCTGGCCAAGTACAAAAAAGAGATGCTGAAAGTTTGGGCTGAATTACCACCGGTTTTCACCACCTCGGCACAATCCGGATTCGGAAAAGAACCACTCCTGAACTATATCGAGCAGATTTTAGCTTAAGGCCAAGTTGCCTCTTGAAAATTCTTCTTGAATTCCTTATTTTTGCCCAAAAAGAAGCCACACCATGGGAAGAGCATTTGAATACCGTAGAGCAGCAAAAGAAAAACGTTGGGACAAAATGTCCAAAATGTTTCCAAAATTGGGCAAAGCCATTACTATGGCAGCCAAAGAAGGTGGCATGGATCCAACTACCAACGCGAAGCTCCGCACTGCTATTCAGAATGCGAAATCTGAAAACATGCCCAAAGACAATATCGAGTCGGCGATCAAACGCGCAGCTCAAAAAGATATTGCTTCTTTCACTGAAGTGAATTACGAAGGAAAGGGCCCTCACGGCGTGTTGGTATACGTAGAATGCGCCACCGACAACCCCACTAGAACTGTCGCCAATGTCAAATCTTATTTCAACAAGGCTGGTGGTTCCGTCGTGCCAAACGGCTCTATGGAATTTATGTTTGCGCGCAAAAGTGTTTTTGAAATCGCCAAAACCGCGGAACTAGACCCTGAAATGCTCGAATTAGAGCTGATCGATGCGGGCTGTGAGCAAATCGACATCGAAGAAGAGCAAATCGTTGTCTACGGAGACTACACCTCTTTCGGCACCATTGCTAAAGCCCTCGAAGACATGCAAATTGAAGTTCAGAAATCCAGTCTCAAGCGCATTCCAACAAGCCCAGTTGAGTTTTCCGAAGAACAACTCGTCGACATCGAAAAAATGCTCGATAAAATCGAAGACGACGACGATATCCAGCAGGTCTTTACCAATATTGCTTAACCTACACACTAAAAACGCAATTTTTGCGTTATAACGCCTTTCATTGTCCATGCGCACAAGCCTTTACCTCTTACTGACATCGCTACTGCTCCTTTTGTCATGGGCTTGTTCTACAGAAAACAATACGCCGCTCAATCGCTTTTATCACCAAACAACTGCTAAATACAACGGGCATTTCAACGCCAAAGAATTACTTCGAATTTCCTTAAAGACCTACCAAGATAGCCGCAAAGAAGATTTCTACACCCTTCTTCCTGTTTTTCCGGTTCCAACAGAGAAAGAAGTCAAGGGCATGCTTCCGGCCATAGACACCGCCGTGGTCAAATGTGCCAAAGTGATCCTCAATCACAGCATGCCGACCGCAGAAAACATGTTCTACAAAACGGTAGAATACAACAAATGGATCGATGAAAACTGGCTGACAGTAGGAGAGGCCTATTTTTACAGACGCGATTACGCCAAAGCACGCGACAATTTTGAGTTTGTCAAGCGTTTTTTTGACAAAGACCCAAGTCTGTACGTGGCCAGTTTATGGCTAGCTCGAATTGACATCGAACAACGCAAATACGCCGATGCCAAACTCATTTTAGATGCCCTCAATGAGCGAGCAGAAATCCAAAACGACAAAAAGCTGACGGATTACATCCCTTTCTTGCGCAACAAAAACCCGGAAGCGGGGCCTCAGATGACCAAAAAACTTCAATTTGAGATCCACCGCACCTACGCAGACCTCGCACTGCGTCGCAGAGAATACGATGCTGCTGTGGAGGGCCTCAAGTTAGCCATCGACAAATGCCCAGATGCAAAAGAAAAAGCGCGTTTAAATTATATTTTGGCGCAAGTCTATCAACAACAAAATCAATTGCCTGAAGCTGCCATTCATTATGGCAAGGCATTCAAGGCGGCTGCAGCGCCCGACATCGCATTCAATGCACGCCTCAACAGAGCAATTGTCAGCGGCGACGACCGCCTCATGGCAGACCTTCAAAAGATGTTGCGCGATGCCAAGAATGCCACCTTCAAGGATCAAATTTATTATGCTATGGCCTTGATGGAACTCAACAAAGGCAATAAACCGTTGGCAAAGTCGCACCTCACGTCTGCTGCTTTTTACTCCAATAATAATAAAAGACAACGCGCTCAGGCCTACGAAAAGCTCGGCGACATCTCCTTCCAAGATAAAAACTTTGTCTTTGCTCAGAAATACTACGATTCCAGTTCGCGCTTTATCACCGAAGACTACCCTAACGGCGAACAAATCAAGAGTAAAGCAACCAAACTTGCCGATTTGGTGAAGGCCATTGAAATCGCTCAATTCGAAGATTCCGTTCAAAAAATTGCCGCGCTCTCCGAAAAAGACCGCGAAGATTTCCTCAAAGAAACCCTCAAGCAAATCAAACGCGACGAGCAGCGCCGCAAAGAACTTGAAGCCGCCAAGCTGCTTGCACTGCAGCAGAGCCAGCCCGTAAACAATAATGCAAATAGCAACAAATTTATCTTCAATAACCCCAAACTCCGCGAAGAAGGATACAACGAGTTTCGCAAAAACTGGGGCTTTCGAGAAAACACCGACGACTGGCGCCGTAGTGAACGCATCATTTTGAACGCCAATATTGCGGTCGCTGGACAAGATAGCACCCAGGCCAATGCTACACCCGAACAAAAAGATTCCCTTTCCATTGAACGCCTACTCAAAGATATTCCACTCACTCCAGCCGCATTCAAGGCTTCTCAAGAGCGTTTGCTAGAAGCACTCTACACTTCCGGAGTGCTTTACAAAGAAATTCTCAACGAAACAGAACTTGCCGCAGCCCAATTCTTAGCAATTCTCGACAAAAATCTCGATCACCCTACAGACCTATCCGCGGCTTTTCAACTCTACAAAATTTACGAAGCCACTTCAGATGCCGATAAATACCGTCAATACATATTAAAGAAGTATCCAAGCTCAGATGCAGCTAAATATTTCCAAGACCCCGATTTTTATGTCAAGCAAAAACTCAGTGCGCAAAAAGACCAAGAAGCTTACCTCGCTTTAGTCACAAAGTATGATCAAGGTTATTTTGCCCAAGTTCAAACCGCCACACAACAAATCATTGACTCCGACCCAGCCAACGCTTACCGCGCTGAGTATCTTTTGCTCAACGCCCTAGCTACTGGGCAGCAAGTTTCAGACAAGCAAGTACTCGTGCCACTACTTCAGCGCATCATCGATGAAAAACCAAAGTCTGACCAAGCAGTTCGCGCCAAAGAAATGTTGGATATTCTCAAAAAAGGGTATTCTAAATTTGAAGTCAATCAAGGAGCCAAAGAACAATCTATCTTCACCGATATTCCCAATGTACCCCAATTCGTGATCATTTTACTCGACGATGATGAAGAGGCCGACGACTTACGCACAACCGTTTCCAATTTTGCTGCCAAAGCATTCAAGACTTCAAAAGTCAAGGCGAGTGTCAAAACAACACTCGATGAAAAGAATTTTGTGCTCGTGTCGGAATTCCCAACAACCAAAATTGCCTGGGATTTCGTCAATGCCTATAAGGCCGGAGCTGAGTATTTAGATGACTATCAAAACAATAAAATTTTCATAATCAATCAAGAAAATTTGAAAAAGTTGATAGAAACCTCGAAATTTGATGAATATAAAGGATTTTTCATCGACAATTACTAAGCAACATGCTAAGAAAAGACATTTTCGGAGGTTCTCAACAACCTGACAACACCGACCGCACAAACCGCATTATTGCCGGTACTGAAATCAACGGAGACCTTACCTCCGATACCAACATTCACCTCGAAGGCCAGGTAAATGGCAACGTATCTTGTGCCGGACGCGTCATCATCGGAACATCAGGAAAAATCAATGGCAATCTCGTTTGTGTCAATGCCGAAATCGACGGCGCCATGGATGGTCAACTGATGGTCGAGAATCTGTTGGTTTTGCGCTCAACAGCGCGTATCAAAGGCGATATTCAAACCATGAAACTCCATATCGAAGAAGGTGCTTTCTTCGAAGGGGCCTGTGTCATGCGTGCGGGTGTAAGCACTCCAAAGCTAGATACAGAAGCAGCGTTCAATGACTAAAAAAGACGCTTCCCACAACGCTTATCTCAAACTCACTTCCGCTGCTTTTCAGATGGCAGCAGTGATTGGTGGCTTTACTTGGCTCGGTACATTTCTCGACGCGCAGTACAATACCAATCGTTTTTTTACCATCTTTTTGGCATTGCTGGGAGTAGGAATTGGTTTGTACTTGATCATTAAAGAAGTGAATTCCCTCAATCGTGAAGACTAATCCAAAGAAGCGACTTACGCTTTGGTCCTATTTAGCCACTTTGCTGGCTGTCCATATTGTTTTTTTAGTGCTTGCGCTCATAGGTGTTTTTCATTTGCAGCTCAAAGGCGTAGGGAGCATATTAGTAACCTCTTTTCTATTGGTTTTGGCCTCGGCTGTTATATTATTTTTCCGAAATAATGGAGATGCAGTTGCGCAAGCTTTTCGTTTTCTAGCAATCAGCGTTACCCAATTATTGGGCTATTTATCTACGAGTTTAGCGCTGATTTACACTGATCAAAGTGTTGAGCTTGTGTTCTATTTATTAGGGCTCTCCTTAAGTGTATTGATTCTTCAGACGAGTTATTTAGTCAGACGACTAAAATGAGCGCATGAACCCAAGTAAAAGCTTGGCAAGGGGTTCGAATGCCGCATAGCTCAATTCTTCGGCCTTGTCGTGGATATCGTGATAGTGTTTATTCGGCCCCATTGTATACACAAAGAATGCGGGCACACCTTTTTCTGTGAAGAAATAATGATCAGAATTAGCAGCGGGCCCACGAGATTTGACTTGAGTCAGGAAGTTGCCATCCTTGTTCATTTCGACCAAGCGATCGAATTCTGATTTGAAGAGTGTTGCATTGACTACAGTAATTCCTTCTTCGCCGCTTCCCATGATATCGGTATTGAGCAAAAAGCGAATTTGAGAAAGTTTGAAGAGCGGATGGTTGACAAAGTAATTAGATCCAACTAGCCCTGCTTCCTCGCCACCAAACGCCATGAAAACATAATTATAGTCTGGGTTGCGCTGAAGACTCAGTTCTTTTGCTAAAAAGAGAAGCATCCCTACCCCCGAAGCGTTGTCGTTGGCACCAGGGAAATAGGTGTCTTTGCCCATCTTACCGAGGTGGTCGTAATGTGCGGTAATGACTAAATAAGGTTTTTTCTTGGCATTTTGAGCGGCGGGTAAATAGCCGATCACATTGCTTGATGTGAATTTTGGAATATAGCTGCTTTCTAGATGTACAAATGCGCTGTTGGGTTTGTTTTCAAATTTGTCTTTGAGTGCTATAAAAGCAGGGTAGGGAAGGGCAGTTTGACTTACAGACCAAGTCAGTTTGGTTGTTGTCAGCTCAATTGTAGCGGCAAATTGTTGGAGTTCTTGCAACCTTATTTGCATGACTTTGTTGGTGTCGCCCCCGAACCCAGTCGTTTTTACGACGAGTAAGCGGTCTTTGGGGCAAGGTTTGAAAGCATTGACGCTCCGGTATAAAGTAGCAGCGTTACAATACACAAGCTGATAATTTTGTGGAACTGCACCCGCAGATGCTGGATCTACTAGGTAATCAATGCCCGGTTGTAGGGTGTCGTTACCCAGGGCAATGGTGCAAGCACCCGGAAAGGTTTGAACAGGAAAGGAAAACAGTTGCTGGTAATTTTTGTGAAAGGGCTTGAGTCCAATTTTGTGAAATTCCGCAGCAATGAGGTTGGCAGCTAAAATTCTTCCATCATTGACATAGCCCCTACCGGCGAATTCAGGCGAACAGAGCTTGGCGATGGTTTCTCGGTAAGGATATGTTTGAGCATAGCCAAGCGTAAACAAGCAACAAAAAACGAAACTATGCGCCAGTCGCATAACGTCGGCAAATTTTGTAAATGAAATCTTCGACAATTTCTGATTCGGTATCCCAGTTGAAAGTTTGGGACAGTTCTGTGAGCATATTGCGGGCAGCATCCATTGATGCGAGTTGATCGAGTTGTTTGATGTTGCTCGAGAATTCATCAGAAGAACCATCAAAAAGCTCGTTGATGAACTGTAGTTTTTCATTGAGTGTAAATGCGCCAATGAGGCTCTCTAATGGGAACACACTGCGGTTGTCTCGGATATTGGCTTCCATTTCAGCCATCCAGATGGGTTGGTCGCCAGAAAATTCCGGTTCCCAATTGGCAGTTTGAGCAGCTGTTGTTTCTTCGGCAGGCTCTTCTAATTCCGCTTCAACTTCAGCGACTTCTTCGCTCATTTCCTCTTCACTGGCTTCTTCCTCTTCTTCAGCTACTGCTTCTTCTTCAGCTTCTGCATCTTCATTGGCTTGTTCCTCTTCTTCTTCGTCTTCGAGTTGTTCCTCGTTTTCGTCGTAGAAAACTTCTTCGTTGCGCTCTTCGCTTTCACCACTTGCAAAAGTGACTTCGAATTCAGGTTCCGATGCAGGTTCGTCTATGCTGCCAAATAAATCGATGGGTGTTTCGATTTCGGGCTGGCGCAGGCTCGCTGAAATGACGGGTGCCTGTACTCCCAAAACATTGGTTTCATAAATTTTGTAGCGCAAAATAATCATGCGCTCGTATAGTTCTTTGGCGTCCTCGACTAATAATTCCATTTCTTCCGGGGAGAGGTGCCCGGACTCAAGTTTTTCAACACCTGAATGAAGGTGTCCGAGAATAGTTTTGATCATTAGGGATGGACTTTTTTCTGACATTGCTTATAACTTATTAATTTCGTGCAATCGGGAGCTCATAGAACTACCGAATCAAAATTAGAAAACATTTCACAATCTCATTCAACAGCACTATGTTTTTAGAGCAATTTACCAAAGAAAACGGACAACAAGGTTGGATAGAAGTGATCTGTGGGTCTATGTTCTCCGGAAAAACAGAAGAGCTCATTCGCCGCTTGCGTCGCGCTGCATTTGCCAAACAGGCTATTTTACTCGTCAAGCCCCGCATCGATGACCGCTACGCAACCGAAGCAGTGGTGAGTCATCAAGGCCAAAGTTTGGAAGCCAAGCGAGTAAGCGCTTCGTCAGAGGTTATGGATCTTTGGAACGGCGAACAAATTGTTGCCATAGACGAAGCTCAATTTTTTGATATGGACATCGTTCAGGTTTGCAACAACTTAGCCAACAAAGGCGTGCGGGTGATAGTGGCTGGTTTAGATATGGATTTCAAAGGCATTCCTTTTGGCCCTATGCCACAACTAATGTCCATTGCAGAATACGTGAGTAAGGTTCATGCCGTTTGCGTACACTGTGGAAAATTAGCGCAGTTTTCGCATCGGACGGTTGCCCAGACAGAACAAGTTTTGGTGGGTGCAGTAGAAAAATACCAACCGCTTTGCAGAAGTTGTTACCAAAAAGCGTCTGCATGAAACTTCAGCTCTCACCGTCTCAATTTTCTGACATCATCAATGCAAAGTGTATTGGTGCTTTAAAGGATGTCCTCATCCAAGAAGTTGTTTACGATTCGCGTAAAATTACCCGCACGAGTGGTGTCGTTTTCTTTGGGCTCAATGGGCCAAAGCGCAGTGGTAAAGACTTCGTGGCAACTGCATACGAAAAAGGCATCAGGTTTTTTGTTTTGGATTGCGCACCGACAACATTGGCAGCAGACGCCAATTATTTGATTGTCGACGATGTACTTTTTGCGCTTCAAGCGCTCGCTGCATTCCACCGTAAGCAACTGAAGTATCCCATTGTGGCAATTGCGGGCGCTATAGGCAAAACAACTGTTAAGGAATGGATCTATCATTTATTAGCTGACCAGTTGAATGTGCTGCGCAGCCCAAAAAGTTATAATTCTCAATTAGGTGTTGCCATCTCATTACTAGAACTTCCTATCGAAGGAGATTTGGCACTTATCGAAGCGGCAACGACTAAGCCGGGCGAAATGGAACGCCTGCACGTCATGATTGCGCCAACCTATGCCGTTCTAACCACTGCAAATGCAGGCTTGCGTCATGAATTTAGCTCCACTTTAGCCTATCGAGAAGCGCTCAAACAGCTGACAATTGGCGCGGAGTGGATCATAGATGGCGACGCTCTCCATGACTTCGACACAGCCAATGCGGCGGCCTTATTGAAACAAATTCCGTTTGCCGATCCCGTTCGCATGCACAACGCCCGCGTGGCATTGGCTTGTGCCTTGCGCTTTGGCAACTGTACGCCCCAAGCTGTGGCTACACTTCCCAAACTTGCCAACCGCTTAGAAACTTTTGAGGGTCTTCATGGCGCAACGCTCATCAACGACTCATACACTTTAGATCTGCTTGCTTTTGAAGGTTCCCTGGCATTTTTAAAGTCGGTCTCTCAAGACAAAGCCACTGTAGTTTGCTGTTTGCTCGATGAACATCAGCTCCATTTTAGAGCTGAATTGCAGCGCTTATTGGAGGCTGATCACTGTCGTGAATATTATATTTGGACGGCGCTACCCGAACAACTTCCGACCATCGACAACAAAGTTGTTTTGATCAAAGGTAATCAGCAACTGACAGCAGCCCTACTTTCCAAATGGAAGCGCCAAACGCACAGTACTGTGGTGCGCTATGACTTGTCTGCACTAGAGCACAATTTGAAACAATACCAACAAAATTTAGCGCCCACCACACAAATTTTAGCCATGCTGAAGGCACAGGCTTATGGCGCAGGCATGGACCAAATTGCACAACAACTCATCGCAGGTGGAGTAAATTACTTCGGTGTAGCTTATGCCGACGAAGGTGTGCTCCTGAGAGAAGCAGGGATCAAACTGCCTATCCTCGTCATGAATGCCGAACCCGCAAGTTTTGAGACGTGCATCTTGCATCAACTAGAACCAGCAGTATACAGCCTTGCTCACCTAGATGCCTTTATTCGCGTGCTGATTGCTCATGACATCCAAGCGTATCCCATTCATTTGAAGTTCGATACAGGAATGCACCGCTTGGGTTTTTTACCGCAGCAAATGGAACAGGTTCTCCAGACCCTCAGCGCCCAGCCCGAAGTGCTCGTCAAGAGTATTTACAGCCATATGGCTTGTGCTGATGAGCCTCACCATCCAATGAATGCACAACAGATTTCCATTTTCAAAGAAATTTGCGACTACTTTGAAAACGCATTGCCGTATGCTTTCATCAAACATCTATTGAATTCAGAGGGCGCCGCTCATTTTCCAGAAGCGCAGTTCGATATGGTGCGTTTGGGTATTGGGCTCTTCGGAGTCAATCAAGATGCTCTTTTTGAAGCCAAGCTCAAACCAGTCATTACCTGGACCAGTCAGATTTCTCAACTCAAACAACTCAATAAAGGTGATTTTGTGGGCTACGGCAGCTCCCAAGCATTAGCAGAGGATAGCCAGATTGCCATTATACCAGTGGGATATGCAGATGGCTTCAAACGCAATCTGAGCAACGGGGCGGGCGGCGTCTATATCGATGGGATGTATTGCCCCACCATTGGAAGAGTATGCATGGATATGATTATGGTGTTGGCTCCAAACGCCAGACCTGATGCTGAGGTGGAAATTATTGGTGTACAACAGCCGTTGAATGACTTTGCAGCCAAGGCGCATACACTTCCCTATGAAATACTTACAAGTATCTCACCTCGTGTGCAGCGTAGCTACACGAATGACTAATTTTAGCAAGATCTAATCTTATTGGCCATGAAAATTTCCTTGCTACTGTGTACTTTATTGTGTTTTACTGAGCTCTGCGCCCAAGTTCCAAAACCTCAAGCGGACACCCTTAAATATCTCATAGTACTCAATAATGGCGTAGAACATGTGGGCCAAATTTTAGCTGATGACGGCCGAGAAATACTCGTATTGACCCAACAACTCGGAAAGATTTATATCCCAAAATCCGATGTCAAGAGCGTAACGTTAGTGGATGCAAAAGCCGACTATAAAGCTGGCGAGTACCTAGGTCAAGGTGTATTTACAACCCGATATCAATTCACCACGAATGCTTTTCCGATCAAAAAGGGGGAGAATTATGCGCTGGTCAATCTCTATGGCCCTGAAGTCCACTTCGCGGTACTTCCAAATTTCAGTGTGGGCGTCATGGCTACCTGGATTGCTAGTCCAATTGCGTTGGCTTTCAAGTATACTGTACCTACTCAAAATCCTCAACTCAATTTTGGTGTAGGATCTATTTTGGCCTCTTCTGGGTATTTCAATCAGGCCAAAGGATTCGGCGGCTTGCATTGGGGAATGGCGACTTATGGAACACGTCGCAGCAATGTCACCCTTTCTTTGGGTTATGGGCATTTCAATTCAGGCTTCTCCTTTGTCGACCAAAATACGTATTACCAGCCCGGTACGTATCCTGCAGTTTTCAATCAAGGTGGCCCTATTTTTCCGATTCCTGAGATGTTGACCTACTCAGAAGAGGTAGATAATTTCAATGCGCCGATTGTAGGAATTTCTGGTATTGCATCTGTTGGTAAAAAAGCCAGTTTTATCTGGGATGTCATGATTATTGGCGGCAATAAGCGCCGAATTTTTGATTATCAAGATATTCAATATTTTTATGATTTAAATGGCCAACCCAGCATGGTGGTATATAGCGATCCTATCATTGAGGTACAGAGCATGAATATGGTTTTTATGCCAGGCATGCGTTTTCAAAAGGATCAAAATAGAGCTTTTCAGGTTACCTTAGCAGGAGTGATTGGCAAAAGAGAAGAGCAAACAGCGGTGCAAACCACTGTCAATAATTACTCTTTTCCGGTTCCAATGCTAAGTTGGTTTTATAAGTTTTAGGTATGGATACAGTACAAGATCAATTGTTACAACTCATCAAAGCCAAGCTCCCGCCCGGAGATGCACTAGGTCATGTGTTGAGTGAAACACTTCACGTGAGCATGGATGCGGCCTATCGACGCATGCGCAATGAAACCGCCCTGACCATCGATGAACTCAAAAGACTATGCAAGACCTTCGACATCTCATTTGATTCACTCATCCAGCAGCAAAAGACAAATGTGATTTTTCGCTACACGCCGCTCAATGCCTATGATTTCTCGTTGGAATCTTATCTAGAAGGCATTTTGGAAGCATTTGAACGCCTGCGCCATCTAGAAGAGCCGAAAATTATGCTGACGATCAACAACACGCATTTCTTTCAGTTGCTTAATTTCCCGCAGTTAGTGCGTTTTAAATTGTTCTTTTGGGCCAAGACGCACTTGCAAATCCCAGATTATAAAAATGTACTGTTTAAGCACGAAAAAACCACAGAACGCGCTTTTGAACTGGGTAAGGCCATACTTCATTCATACAATACGATTCCTTCTGTAGAGATTTTTGATCCTGAACTCATGCGAGGCTTTTTGCGCCAAATTCATTACTACTATAAATCCAACCAGTTCGAGGACCCTACCTATGCGCTTTTTTTGTGCGATCGCTTACTGATGTTCTCGTCGCACCTTCGCGAGCAGGCAGACCACGGTAAAAAATTCATTTACGGCACGCAAGTTCCGGCAACGGGCAACCGTTTTGAAATGTATTTAAACGAAACCATCAATGCCGACTCTGCCTTCTATTACGAGAGCAAAGACAAACAAGGCCTGTTTCTTTCACACAACATCATGAATTATCTGCAAACGACAGATCCACAATATGTGCAAGATGCCAAGCAGGTCATCGACAAACAATTAGCCAATTCTAGTTTGATCAGCGTGGTCAATGAAAGAGAGCGCAATAATTTCTTTGTGGATTTTGAAAAAACGATTGGCATGTTCAGAAAGAAAATTGAAGCAGATCTCGACTTTCTTTCTTAGTCACTTGCGTTTTTCGCAACTCAACAGATAGCGGCTCCGAAATTCAGTTTTCACCTGAAGAAAAGTTGGGTCATCTTTGTACCATCAAATTGTATACTATGAAAACAAAAAAATTACAATCTATCTTTTTATTAGTGGCCATTTTCTTTTCTAGCGCTGCTAATTATTTTGCGCAACAGAGCAGTACCATCGCTGTTGCTAACCCTAATGTAAATGCACTTACTGTTAAGCCTGAGTCAGTGGCAAAAATGATGCGTTTAGAGCTCATTAAAATCAACAAATACAAAGTTTACGATGAGTTCGACATGAACGAGGTGATCAAGTCTAAAGAGGAATACAAAGTTGGTTGCTACGGGCAATCATGTTTGTCAAAATTAGGCGAAGAGCTTAAAGTTGATTACGTCATGTCAGGTTCTATCGACGGCTTGGGTAATAAAATTGTGGTTACGGTTAAAATCATTGACGTAAGAGCACAAAGTTTGTACAAGTCTTCTGTGCGTGAGTTTGACAACCAAGAATTGGAAATTCAACGCATGATCGAAATTGTTTTGGCCGAAATGCATGGCCTTACCGTAGACAAAGTACTTTCTGATCGTTTGGCTTTCAAAAATGAGGTCATTACTTCTAATAATGTCGGTAAAATCAATAATTCTGGACCGCGAATTGGAGGTGCCGTATTAACAGGAGATGTGGCTGAATTTGCAACGCGTTCAACTCAATATGGCGGTTTAGGAATCCAACCCTTTACCTCTATGATTGGTTACCAAATTGAGGGTCAGTATGTGGGTACCGAAAACTTCTCCGCATTAGTAGAAGGGATCATCAATGTTTCAGGCCTCGAGCAAAGCCAATTTATTCCTTCTTTTTCTTTGTTGAATGGTTTCCGTTTTGGAAAAGCCAACTGGGAATTCGCTTTTGGCCCGCGTTTCGGTATCTCGTCTACTTCAAGTGGCTACCTTGACCTCGATGGAAAGTTTGGAGCCAAAGGTATTTACTATCGTGAATACGATTGGGTAAACGATGGTGGCTACGACGACCTCACAACACCTGAGCAAGTCAATGTACTCGACCCTGGTTTTGAACGTCATTTCGATAGAGACGGAACGAAAAGATTGAGCACCTCTTTCTTGATTGCCTTTGGACGTACTTTTCAAGCAGGAGCCCTCAACATCCCAGTAAACTTATTTTACAGTTCACAAAAAGGTGGCGGATTCTTGGGTGTCAATATGGGCTTTAACGTACAAAAAAGCAAACAGCCTATCAACAAAACAACCAGCCCACAAAGATATTACTAGTCAACTAGAACCAAATAAACTCTTATGAGATCTTGCATAATTCTCCAATTGTGCATCACATTAGCGCTCTGCTTCTTCGGAAGTCAGGGCGCTTTTGCCTTATTGCAACGTTCTTACTAATTTTACGTATCCAAACTTGAAACAATTTCTACCATGAAAAATTTCTTTTTTTATCTAGCTACATTCATCTCGGTCACTTTTTGGTGTACCGCTTTGAATGCTCAAACACCAAATACAGCTTCGCCAAGTTCAGACACCACAAAATACCTCATCATTAAAAACGATGGCAATGAATATGTGGGGCTAATCCTTTCCGATGATGGCCGCGAGGTGCTCATTGAGACCAAATCATTAGGTAAAATTTACATACCTAAAAGCGATATCAAATCGATGCGTCCTATTGATTATGCCGAGGATGTCGCGAAAGGTGAATTCAGTAGTGCGGGCGTTTTTACAACGCGTTACCAGTTTACCACCAATTGTTTTCCAATTAAAAAAGGAGAGAATTACGCGATGGTCAACCTTTATGGCCCAGAAGTCCATTTTGCAGTCCACAAAGATTTTTCGGTTGGCGTGATGTCTACTTGGATAGGCTCACCAATTGCACTGGCCTTAAAGTACACACGCGGCACGTCGAATCCAAAAATCAATTATGGCGTCGGAACTTTGCTTGGCACCTCTGGCTACCTCAATCAAGGCAGGGGCTTTGGCGGCCTACATTGGGGCATGATCACCTACGGCGACCGCCGCAATAATGCCACGCTTTCAGTGGGTTATGGATATTTCAATGATGGGTACCAATATTCGTATCAACAAAATATCTATAAACCTGGGACCTATGTGTCGCTAGATGGCTCTATGCCCTTGCTCCCAGTACAAGGAACAGAATTGGTAAATGGTAGTTTATTTAGAGCTCCGATTATTGGTTTAGCCGGCCAAGCAAAAGTTGGTAAAAAGGCGAGCTTCATTTATGATTGCATGTTGATCATGGCAACTTCAGGAAACGATCAAGAAATTGATTATCAATACGACCAATTTGGTTGGCAATTGCAACAAGTTGTGGTAGGTGAGTATAAAAAACAATATCAAAATATATTAGTTGTCATGCCCGGCATGCGTTTTCAGCGCAGTGAAAGTAAGGCTTTTCAGATCAGTTTAGCTGGAGTGATTGTACCAAATGAGGTTTCATTCCCATTGCCAATGGCGAGTTGGTTCTATAGATTTTAAGCGCTCGAATTTCAGATTTTGGGTATTTCTCTTTTTATTTTTCAATCGTGGTGGCTGTCTATTTTGGCGGCCTCACTTTTTTTGTTGCTCGTATTTGTTTTCATACGGCGTCGTATCGAGACTTCGCGCAGAAATCAAGTGCGTTTGGAAGTTAAAATTGCCGAGCGCACCAAAGAAATACGCCTTCAAAAAACCAAGATTGAGGAGCAGAAGCGCTTGTTAGAAGAAGAAAAGAATAAGGTTGTTGAGCAACAAGCACTCTTGCAACGAGAGAAAGACAGAACCGAGCAATGGCTGCTCAATACGTTGCCCTCAGAGGTGGTCATTGAGCTCAAGCGCAATGGCAAAGTAAAAGCACAGGCATTCAAACAGGTGAGCATCATGTTTACCGATGTCGTGGGCTTTACGCGTATCTCAGAATCAATGGCACCAAGCCGCATTGTCTCCAAACTCGATATCTTATTTCAGAAGTTTGACGAAATCATTCAGGCCAACAACTTAGAGAAAATCAAAACGATAGGCGATGCCTACATGTGTGCTGGCGGTGTGCCAGTAGAAAATTCGACCAATCCAATAGATGCTTGCTGTGCTGCGCTTCAAATCCAAGCGTTTATGGACAAGCTTAAGTATGAAGCTATTGCAGACCACGAAGATTACTGGGAAATCCGCTTGGGGATCAATACGGGGCCTGTTATTGCGGGTATCATCGGCAATATCCGCTTGGCTTATGACGTTTGGGGGTCTTCGGTCAATTTAGCACAGCGCATGGAAATGCTCGGTGAGCCCGGAAAAGTGACAGTAACGGGCAATACTTTTCAGTATATTGAACCTTATTTTGAATGCGACTACAAGGGCAAGGCATTGACCAAATCACGCACCAAGGTAGACATGTATGTCGTACAGCGTATCAAGCCCGAGTTATCGGTGAACGGAGAAGGCCTGATTCCGAATTCTCGTTTCGAGGAAATCAAAAAACTGCATCATTACAGTTCGATTAAATATTACAAGACGGAGCACCATGTGATGGGCATCTTACAAAAAAATCTGGCTTCGAGTTTGTATTACCACTCCATCAACCATACCAAGGACGTCGTTAAATCAGTGGAGCGCATCGCCTTGCTCGAAGGCGTTACAGATGAGGGTTTGTTTTTGCTCAAAACAGCGGCCATTTTCCACGATGCAGGATTTATAGAACAATATGACCACAACGAGGCAATAGGGGCTCGAATGGCGCAGGAAATCTTGCCTAAATATGGTTACACCGAACAGCACGTCAAAACAATAGTAGAATTGATCCATGCGACAGAAATTCCTCACAAACCCATCAACAAACTTCAAGAAATTATTTGCGACGCCGATCTAGATTATCTTGGCCGCGATGATTTTGAGCAAATTGCCGACAACCTCAGAAAAGAGCTCACGGAAATGGGTAAAATCAAATCTCGAAAAGAGTGGGATACCATCCAAGTCAAATTCCTCAAGCAGCACCAGTATTTTACGACTACAGCTATAGAGTCGCGTCAGCAAAAGAAAGATGAGAATCTACAAGTTGTATTGGAGCGCTTAGCCGCCAATCATTATTCGGATTAATTTAGAGATAACGGGGCGGGGCTTTTTTAGGGCCTTGTTTTTTGGAAGATTTCATTTCTCCAATACTGTAGCCATAAGAAAAATTAAGGATGGCCCTGTTCAATGAACCTGGGCTATTGATGCGTTGGTCATACAAATAAGCAATTTCGAAGGCGTGTGGACTTTCCCATTCAAAGCCAATTCCGATACTCCATCGAATTCTGTTGAGGTGATACCCCTGTTGCCCATCCATAGGACCAGTAAAAAACTCCATAGAGGCCTGCGGTGCCAAGATGGATTTTTTGATGTCATAAGCAATACTCGGCTTGAGGCGAAACGCTTCACCAAATTCCGGCTCATAATTATTGGCGAGCCTATTCGTCGTAAATTGATAGCGACCTCTCAGACCCAGTTGTAAGCGATCAAAGTCGTATGAGAACTGTAAATTGGCATTGATGCGGTGCTCAAGTGTAAAATTCTGTTCTGAATTTCGATTTGCGATATAACGATAATCAACAGAAGGACGGATGTATTTATTGAGTTTATACTTATAGGAGATTTGCGGAAAAAAGGTCTGAACACCTCCCGAACCGTGTCGGGTGGTGAGGTCAAATGCCAAACTTTGTTTTTTGTCGATTTTATAACTAACACCTGCTTCATTCCATACTTGGAAGACTGTGCTGTTCTGACTCATACCTAACAAGGGGATGAACAAAAAACTGAGAATAAAGCTGCGCATGCTTATCTAATCACGGTAATTTCACCCAATTCTTTGGTTTCATTTTTACCAATCTCTACGGTAAATTTGACGGGTTCTTTGGTGTAATAATCATCGTCGTTGTTGGTGATGGAATTACCTGTATGAAAAACCTCGTTGTAGGCATAGACGGTGTAGGTACCCGGGAATAAATAATTAAAGCTGAAACTGCCGTCGTAGTTGCATTCTATTTTGTCGTCAAAAATGCTGTCTTGCGTTCCATAAACGATATAAACATCTTCAGTGGCCCCAGGGTAACTGACCGTCTGAGCCAATGCCCCATTGATGTAGAGCTTTTCATTCACGGTAATTTTACCCGTGATTTTACTGCGCCCTCCTTCACCTTCGTACTTTTTACAACCGGTGAATCCGAGGCTTAAAATGGATAGAAATAAAATTAAGGAAAGTCGTTTCATTACTTTTTTTTGACAATGTTAAGAAAAAAACAACTTTTTGCTGCTTCTTGCGTCTGTTTGTTTGGATTAAAATTGATATTTCAGTAATATTGGTCACGCTAAACCGAGCTAAATGAAACACTTACTTCTCTCCTTGCTTTTTTGCCTTCCTTCATTTGTATTCTCACAGGTTGTCATTAATGAATATTCTTGTTCAAACGTGTCCGGCCCGACCGATGCCTATGGCGAACGCGAAGACTGGATTGAACTCTACAATACCACCGCTGCTGCAGTAGATTTAACAGGTTGGTATCTTTCCGATAAAGCAACCAACTTGACCAAGTGGCAAATTCCGAGTGGCAACATCAATGCCAATGGTTTCAAAATGGTTTTTTGTTCCAAGCGTGACCTCGTTAACGGCAACCAATACCACCCTAATTTCAATTTATCTCAGACCGACGGCGACTGGATCATCTTGTCTAATCCATCAGCAGTGGTTGTAGACTCCTTTAAAATCGTTCATCTCACCAAATCAAACCATTCGGTAGGTCGTTCGAGCAATGGTGCTATTGATTTCAAATTATTTACCACCCCTACGCCTAATGCCAACAACACTGGTGGCGTCAATTTTTATCCTCCAAAACCCGTTTTTAGTCTCGCGCCTGGCTTTTACAGCGGTGCCCAAACGGTATCCATTACCTGCGCAGATCCGACAGCAACAATTCGCTACACTTTAGATGGTTCAGATCCTACTGCCACATCTACGGCCTACAGTGGCCCCATCAACATCACCACTACCAAAGTCTTGCGTGCAACAGCATTTGGCACCACTCTTTCTTCGTTTATAGAAACCAATACGTATTTCATCAATGTAAACCATACTGTACCGGTAGTTTCTGTCTGTAGCCAAGGGGTTTATTCTTTGGTAGCGAACGGCAGTCAAAATCCAGCCAATCGGATCGGTTCTTTTGAACTTTTTGAGCAAGACGGTACCTTTATTGATGAATCAGAAGGTGATTTCAATAAGCACGGCAACGATTCCTGGGCATATGCACAACGCGGTTTTGACTTCATATGCCGAGACCAATACGGCCACAATGGAGACCTCGATCACGAGATTTTCCCTGAAAAAAGCCGTAATGATTTCCAACGTGTTATTTTGAAACCGGGCGCGAGCGACAACTACCCATTTGAACAAGGCGCCCACATCCGAGATGCTTTTATCCATACCCTTTCTATTCGTGCCGACATGAAACTCGACGAGCGCACCTGGCGTCCGGCTGTTGTTTACCTCAACGGCAATTTCTGGGGCGTTTATGAAATTCGCGAAAAAGCCGATGACCACGACTACGCCGAAGAATACTACGACCAGAATAAATACAATATGCACTACCTCAAAACTTGGGGTGGTACTTGGCAAGAATACGGTGCACCGAATGCGCAACCAAGCTGGAATGCTTTACGCAATTACATTCTCACCAACAACATGGGTAATCCTGCAAACTTCAATTACGTAGATTCCTTACTCAGTTGGAAATCGCTTGCCGATTATTTCATGATCAATTCGTATACTGTTAACCAAGACTGGCTCAATTGGAACACTGCCTGGTGGCGTGGTCTCGACACCACCGGTGACCACAAAAAGTGGGGCTATGCGCTCTGGGATATGGATGCTACATTTGGCCACTACATCAATTATACCGGTATTCCCGATCCAAGTGCCAATGCAGATCCTTGCAATGCAGAAAACTTACCGAATCCTGGTGGTCAAGGACACACAGATATCCTTGAAAAACTCATCAATCAAAATCCAATTGTGGAGCAGTATTACATCACGCGTTACATCGACCTGATCAATACTTCGTTTAGCTGCACAAGTATGTTGGCCCTACTTGACAGCATGGTCGCCGAAATTGAGCCCGAAATGACGGCGCATTGCGCTAAATGGGGTGGCACCTACAATGGATGGCAATCGCGCGTGACCCAATTGCGAAATTTTATCAATCAGCGCTGCTTGGCACTTGAGCAAGGCCTGATTGACTGTTACCAACTTTCGGGTCCTTTTGCCACTACTTTTGATGTGAGCCCTGCCGGTGCTGGCACTATTCAGGTCAACTCCATTAACCCACCTTCATATCCTTGGACCACTAGTTATTTCGGTGGTATTCAGACTCTGATTGAACCCAATGCCAATCCTGGTTTTGTATTCAGCCACTGGACCGTTACTACCGGACCTCTCGGTTTACCGAGTACAACGGCCAATAATTTCATCAACATCAACGGCCCCGAGACCATTGTAGCTGTCTTTATTCCAGACGTTCCAGACGTGGATGGCGACGGGTGTTTGAACGTTGATGAAAACTTAGTAGGTACAGACCCATCTAACCCGGATACCGATGGCGATGGCGAAAACGATTGTGCAGAAATCGGAAATGTTGCTTCTCCAACCGACACCGATGGTGATGGCATCATCGATGCGCTAGAGTCTTCCATTACCGACTCCGATGGCGATGGTGTTTCAGATGAATTAGACCCTGCAAACACGGATCCATGTATTCCGAATCCGAATGCGGGCCCTTGCGACCAAGATGGCGATGGCCTCACCAATAGCCAAGAAAATGCTGCCGGAACCAACCCAACCAACCCAGATACAGATGGCGACGGCCTCACGGACGGCGCTGAGGTAACGAATGGTTCTGACCCGCTGAATCCTTGTGACCCTGACGATACCCTTCCAGGTTGCCAAATTGATACTGATTTTGATGGGCTCACAGATGCTCAAGAAGGGGTGTTGGGGACCAATCCGCTGAATCCGGACACTGACGGAGATGGCATTAACGACGGCACTGAAGTAACCAACGGTTCTGATCCCCTCAACCCTTGCGACCCCGATGGCAGCAGTCCAGAATGTGCAACAGGCATTTTCTTCCCGACCGCTTTTTCTCCAAATGGAGTGGGCAATGGCCTCAATGAAGTCTACCAAATTATTGCCGGAAAAGATATTGCAGCGATCAATTTCAAAATCGTCGATCGCTGGGGCAATCTTGTCTTCTCATCGAGCAATAAACAATTCAAATGGGACGGCAATTACAAAGAAAAGCCTTGTAACAGCGGTGTGTATGCCTATGTTTGTGACGTCACATACGAGAACGGCAGCACAAAGAAATTCACCGGAAACATTACATTAATCCGCTAAGAGATGAAGTTTAGACAGCGTTTCTTTCTTTTCGTCTCGGTTCTTTTTGTTTTGGCTCTTACACCAATAAAAGGATCTTCACAAGATTTTCAACTGACACAAGCAGACAGAAGTATTGCTTTTTTGAACCCTGCCTTTGTTGGTGCTTACAAAGGTTTTGAGCGCATATCCTTGCTCAATCGAAATCAGTGGATTGGTTCAGGGACTCAGTTTTTAACGAGTTATGGAATGGCTGAGTTTACGCCCGGAAGAACGCGCCAATCCGAACGTGCCTATGCAGGTATTGCGGCGTCTTTTAGTAACGACGTTGGTGGTGATTCGCGCATGACGCAAAAATCTTTTGGACTTACGGCAAGTGGACATTTACCACTCGCCAAAGGACACTGGCTAGATGCGGGTATTCAGACCGCTATTCAGCAGCGCAGCGCTGACTTCAGCAAGTTACTTTATTATTCACAATGGAACGGCAGTTCACTAGACCCCAGCGTTTACTCGGGTGAAGAAAGCGACTTTGCCAATTTCGCCTTTGTCGATGCGGGTCTTGGCTTGGCGTATCGTTTTGAACCCAATCAGCGCGGAGAATTGCGCGATGGCCAGTGGTCTTTGCAAACAGGATTTTCGTTACAACATGTCAACCGACCGCGCTTGCAATACAACACCCTTTCTGCAGACCGCTTGTATCAAAAGGCAGTCATTTATTCTTGTTTTTCTCTGGGTTTAAACGAGATTTCAACCTTGCAGTTTTCTCTCACCCACTTGCGGCAAGGCGGACACTCCGAGAGCATGTTAGGTGCAATTTACCGCATGAAGCTCCGAGGAAGTTCACAAGTTACAAACGAGGTCAGCACGCGCTACATGAGTGCAGGGCTGTATTTCCGTTCTTCAGCAGCAATTGCACCTTATTTTTCATTGGATTTTGGCGCCTTTGACTTTGGTGTTTCTTACGACGCCGACTTGGGCGCAACTTCTTCGGTGTTTAGACATTCTGTAGAACTGAACGCTTCTTATACTTTTCTTAAAAAGTCGGCTTTCAAAGGTAGCCGTTTGCGTTAAGATAAGCGTTCCATCGACTGGCTTGTTCTTTGTTCATCACCCTAGGCACTTTATTTTGAGCGCCTAATTTCCCGATGCTATCTAAATAATTGTAGAAGACCGCAGTTGGCAACAATTGGAGCTTGGGTAAGGGCATGCTGTGTTTTCTGACGTAGGCGTAGTCATCATTGATTTGTTGAAGTTCGGCATCGATCTGCTCTATCACTTTAGGATCCACATTGATATCATCACAACCGATATACCAGCAGTGCTGTTGGTTTTGTTCATCGGCGTGTATGGTGTATTCCGAAAAAGAAAGTTTGGCTTTTGTGCTCACTTCTTTCAGTGCTTGATTGATATTATCCAAGGAAAGGTGCTCTCCGCACAAACTAAGAAATTGCCTAATGCGCCCTGCAATGATGATTTCGTGCGTAGTGGTATCGACAAAACGCACCAAGTCACCAATCATATAGCGCCAGAGGCCCGCATTTGTACTGATGACAAGCGCGTAGTCGATTCCTGCTTTGACCTCACTAATGGTGTATGCTTTATACTGATTTTTGAGCTCACCAGATTCTGTAAAGTATTCTGCATTGAAGGGGATAAATTCAAAGAAGATGCTGTTGTTCATTAATAGCGTCATCCCTCTTTTCTTTGGGCTGGTTTGGTAAGCAAAATAGCCTTCACTTGCGAGGTAGGTGTCGAGTAAAACGACAGGTTTCCCACTTACTTTTTGAAGTCTTTCAACGAACGGATCCATGTAAACACCTCCGTGAACGTAGACTTGAAAATTGGGCCAAATTTCGTGGATGTGATTGAGTTGATAGTGCTTGACGATTTCTTCTAACAGCAACACACACCAACTTGGAATCCCTGCCATAATGCCAATATCCCACTTCGGAGCTTCTTGTACCATTAAGGGTAATTTGGCTTTCCAGTCTTTGAGGTGTGTGATTTTTTTGGTTGGTTTGGTAAAGGGGGCCGCAATGAGTGAGGTATGCTTTTTGAGAATGCCACTGAGGTCTCCTTCGTAGTGTTGTTCTATTTTTTTGAGTTTCGTTGAACCTCCAACGGCGAGTACTTTAGCGCTGTAAAAAGAATCCGGCAGATTCAATTCGTGCAATATGGAAAATTGACGCAGAGACACGCGCTGAAAAGAGCGTATCATTTCTGTAGAAACAGGTATTCGTTTGCTTGGCGAACCTGTGGTGCCCGAAGAAAGCGCAAAGTATTTGATTCGGCCTGGCCAAATGACATCTTTTTTTCCTTTGATGGTGTCTTGGAGCCAATCAGTGTAGAACTGCTCGTATTCGGTAATTGGGACTACTTGTTGATAGCGTGAGACCAAATCGCTTTTTTGAAGTAGGGAGCGAAAGTGATATTGCTGACCAAATGCCGTTTTTTTTGCGTGTTCGATATTGAGTCGGAGTGCTTCGAGTTGTTGTTTGTAGTCTGCGCTTGCGCGTGAAATACGCTTGAAACTGATTGCAGTGCTGCGCTGTATGAGCTTACCAATTATGGGCATTTGAAAAGAAGCTTTTTTAGCAGAGGCTTCACACAAAAATAAAGAGAAAACAAGTGCGTTCTTACTGCACTTTGTTTTAAATTTGTAAAAAACTTGACTATGCAAACTAAAAACTTCATTGTTCCTCACGACTTCACCGCAGTGGCAGACATCGCCCTTCAACATGCCATTGCCACAGCTAAGCCTTTAGGGGCTGAAATCCAAGTACTTCACGTCGTTTCAAAAGACACCCAAATTCCCGAAGCACTTGCCCAGCTTGAGAACATTATCGGAAAGTTTGAACACGAAGGTGTTCGACTCAAGCCAAACGTTCGCATAGGCAGCATCTTTGAAGATATCGGCGCTTTTGCAGCCGAACACCAAGCAGAACTCATCGTGATGGGCACCCATGGCGCTCATGGTTGGCAACACATCACCGGAAGCCACGCTCTTAAAGTGGTAACAAGCTCTCAGGTTCCGTTTATCATCGTTCAAGAAAAAGCCGTGAAGGCCTCAGGCTATGACTCCATCGTTGTCCCTATGGACCTCCACAAAGAAACCAAACAAAAACTTTCAATTGTTGCCAATTTAGCACAATACTTTAAGTCTAAAGTACACGTCGTAACCCCAGACGAAACCGACGAGTTTTTGCGTCACCAAGTGCGTTCCAACATCACTTTCTCTGAAGGCTTCTTCAAAGATCGCGGCATCGAAATGACCAGCGCACTCGTGCCAAGTTCTGGTTTTGACAAAGAAGTGGTAAAATACGCGGTCAGTGTTGATGCCGACCTCATCGCTATCATGAACCTTCAGCGCAACAACCTATTTACCGCCCTGACCTCCAACCATGAACAATACATCATTACCAATGATGCCCTCATCCCTACACTTATTGTCAATCCGATTCACCTAGGTTCGGACTACAGCAATATGTTCTCGATGTAATTCATGTCCAAACTCACCACCCTACACGAGTTTATTGTCAGTAAGCAAAAAGATTTTCCTTTTGCCAGCGGAGAATTGTCGCGTTTGCTACACGATATCGCATTGGCTTCTAAGATTGTCAGCAACGATGTTCGCAAGGCTGGTTTGGTAGACCACATCCTCGGCGCCCAAGGCGGTCAAAACGTACAGGGCGAGGAGCAACAAAAATTAGATGTAGTTGCCGATGAAGCCTTTATTCGCGCTTTTCAAAATGGCGGCGAAGTTTGTGGCATTGCCTCCGAAGAAAACGACGATTTTCTTGCCTTTGACTCCCAGCGTGCGCAGAATGCCAATTATGTTGTGTTGTTTGATCCGCTCGATGGCTCAAGCAATATCGATGTGAATGTCTCCATTGGTACTATCTTTTCAATTTACCGCAGGGTTTCACCGACAGGTTCTAAAGCTACCTTAGCTGACATGCTCCAAGCTGGCACCCAACAAGTTGCTGCAGGTTATGTGCTCTATGGCTCATCCACCATCTTAGTGTATACAACAGGCAATGGTGTCAATGGCTTTACCTTAGACCCTGCTATCGGTGAATACTTCTTGTCTCACCCCGACATGAAAATGCCTGAAAATGGTAGACTGTATTCAGTTAATGAAGGCAACCTCAATGATTTTGATCCGCAGCTTCGTGCCTATTTAGCTTACTGCCAATCAAATGAAAATCAAACTGGCAAGCCGTATTCCGGACGCTATATTGGTTCTTTAGTAGCTGATTTTCACCGCAACCTGATCAAAGGCGGAATCTACATCTATCCTGCTGTGCCTTCAGCGCCCCAAGGGCGTTTGCGCTTGCTTTACGAGTGTAATCCGTTGGCTTTTATCGCTGAACAAGCAGGTGGTTTAGCCACTGACGGCAAGCAGCGCATTCTAGATATCCAACCCACCGAATTACACCAGCGCGTAGGATTTTATATTGGCTCTAAATTAATGGTCGAAAAGGCAATGGGCCTTGATTAGGAATTGGAAGCTTTCAGATTAATGGTGTAATCCATCTCCACAATTCCGGCCCCCGGCTCTTTATTGTACCTTACCTCGCGCTTGATGCGTTCTTTGATGTCGTTAATGGTGCGGTCATCCACGCATGTAGTCACTGATTTTATCGAACGAACACCAACTACCTGTCCTTCGGAATTGACTTGTACTTTGAAACCGATACGGCAGTCAAAATCACTTTCATACCTCGGCAAACTGACATTATTCAAGCGAATTCTACCTTTTCCAGATCCGCGGCCGTTTCCGATACCATCTCCGTCGCCATTCCCGTTTCCTGGGCCTCCAAACGGGCCATTACCAGAACCATTTCCGTTGCCACTACCGCCACTACCGAAGAAGTTCGTGCTTTGGGTTGTAGTGGAGGTGCCGTTGGTGCCGTTCTGAGAATTGTGGTTATTGGAGTTACCGCTATTGTGGCTGAAATCGCTTTGGTTTGTTGTTGCTACTCTTTCGCTTTGATCTGCTGGTGGAGCAATGCGCCCTGAGCCCGGGGTGCCGCCACCGCGAGAGCCGCCAGCAGCTTCTTCGAGTTCGACGTTGTCTATTTGAAATTCTTCAATGACTTCATCTGAACGGAGTGGGGGAGTATCCACAAGCTGATCAGGTCTGGCATCGAATTTTATGATGAATGCCAATATCAATAAGGATAACAACCAAATGGAGGTGTAGACCAAAGACTTTTTGGCATCTGCACGCGCACCGATGTATTCTAATTGATAGGATTCCATGTTTTCTTGACATTAAGTGTTAAACGAACTAACCTTCTTTGGTCGCAATGATCATTTTCAGGTCATTGAGCATACCAATTTTGAGGAGGTCGACGAGCTCTTGTACTTGGGCATCGTAGGGCAAACGCAAAATGACGGTGTTGTCGCCAAGCTTTTTTGTTTCGCCTATCAACACGCCTTCGAGTTGATCAAATGCAATTTCATCGTTGTTGACATAGAAATGACGTTGCTGATTGTCATCGAATTTGACAGTCAACGTGACGTGTTGTTGTTGTGTTTTTTCATTGGCATCAGACTTTGGCAACGGAACTTTGATGACGTTGGGGTTAGCCAAAGTTGAAATGATCAAAAAGAACAATAACAAGAAGAACATGATGTCGCTCAATGCAGACGTAGCTACCTCTGCATGGAACCTTCTATTACGCTTTATGGCCATCTTTTGAGCTGATTAGTTTGACAAACTCTAGGTTGATTTTTTGAATAGCAAGCGCATAATTATCGATGAGGCCATTCAATAAGTGATAAGCTGTGAAGGCCAAAATACCGACAACCAAACCTGAACCGGAAGAAATCATTTTTTCATACAAACCACCAGAGATATTACCGATAGAAACGTTTTCCGAAATGGAGATACTGTAGAAAATTTTAATAACCCCAGAAATGGTACCGATGAATCCGAGGGTAGGTGCAATACCTGCAATCAAACCTAGGTGATTGATGTTTTTTTCCATTTTACCAATTTCAATATTGGCAACTTTCTCCATATTGGCTTCAATTTGCGGAATAGGACGCCCGATAGACTGCACCCCTTCTTTCACTACGGTCCCAAACGAGGTTTGATCGCGATTGACCACATCAAGCGCACCTTGCATACTGCCGGCGTTGAGTTGTGTTTGAAGTTCGTTGAGCAGCATTTGATTTTGCTTGGTCATGCGGCGGATATACAAAAAGCGCTCGACGGCAATGTAAGTGCTATAGAATAATAGCAACGCAATCGGAATCAAAAAGACCCCTCCTTTCATGAGGAAGTCAATCGCCGAAATTTCTTCGACAGTTTTGAAAGATTCTTCGGTGGCGCCTTCTGCTACTTGAGCACTTAAAACTCCTGCGCTCATCATGAACGCTGCTACTAGGGTGTATTTGACTGAAAACTTCATATTTGGGTTCTAATTTGGTACGCTAAAATTAGTAATAGACCACAGGCAACTTGCTGTAAATACTTGGAGATATTCACACTCAATTGTTATTTGCAACGTTAATCACTGAAAAGGTCACAAAATTTTCCGCTCCGAGGATACTTTGCGTAATTTTGCAGCCCCTATGGAACTCAGCACCTTTATCAAAACCCTTGCCAAACATCCAGCACTCGATCGCAGTGCAGCTGCGCTGCAAGTGGCTTCTGCGAGACTGCATTGGAAAGGAATGGTAGGATCTGCCAAGTCTTTGCTTTCACTTATGGTTGCGCAACAGGTGCCGGGTACACATTTATTTGTGCTTTCCGATAAAGAAGAAGCCGCTTATTTCTTGAACGATTTTGAAGGGTTGTTTCCGGACGATAAACGCATTTTGTTTTACCCAGCATCTTATCGGGTGCCTTATCAGCAAGAGCAAACAGACAATGCCAATGTCGTTGCCCGTGCAGAAGTACTCGAAAAACTCAGCGACAAACAAAATACTTGGGTAATCACCTATCCAGAAGCGCTTTTTGAGAAAATCCCGACCAAGAAAAATTTGGTCAAGCACACCATGCGCTTAGAGGTTGCTAAAAGCTACAGCACCGACTTTCTCAATGAGCTCTTGTTGGAATATCAATTTGAACGCGTCGATTTCGTCTATGAGCCAGGTCAGTTTTCTATCCGAGGCGGCATTTTAGATGTCTTTTCTTTTGCCAACGAACATCCTTTTCGCATCGAGTTTTTTGGTGATGAGGTAGAGAGCATTCGCACTTTTGATGCGGCCAGCCAGCTTTCCATTGCGAGCCATCAATTTTTTAATGTAGTTCCGAATATTCAGTCGGGTCAGAGCCTAGAAATTCAAGAGACGCTCCTTGGTTTTATCGGCCCTCATGCCATTTGCTGGATGGCCGATGTACAGCGTACATTTGACATTTTAAAACGCGAATACGAGCGTGCTGTGGAAATTCACAACAAGCACGACGGCCCCGTTCCATACACCTTACCTCAAGACAAATTCGTTTCGCACCTCGATTTTGAGCAGCAGTTAGCGGCTCACCGCGTCATTGAGTACGGGCCTGTATTCCATTTCAAGGCATCGCATTCAGAAACTTTTGATTGCATACCCCAACCCAGTTTCAACAAAGATTTTCAACGGCTCAATACCGATTTAAAGGCCCGTAAGTCAGAAGGATATCAAAACTTAATCTTCTCTAACCAACCGCGTCAGGTTGAGCGTTTGTATCAAATTTTCAGCGACATCGGCGAAGAAGGCGAGTTCAGTGCACTGCCATTAGCGCTGCACGAAGGTTTCATCTTTCCATCGCTCAAATTGGTGTGCTATACCGACCACCAACTTTTTGAGCGCTACCATCGTTTCCGTTTAAAAGAAGGTTTCAAGCAAGCCAAGCAAGCGCTGACCCTCAAAGAAATTTACCAGCTTCAGAAAGGCGATTACGTTACCCATATTGACCACGGTGTTGGTCAGTTTTCTGGCTTGGAAACCATTGATGTCAATGGCAAACCTCAAGAAGCCATTCGCTTGGTATATAAAGATGGAGACGTACTTTATGTTGGTATTCACTCCTTGCACCGCATCTCCAAATTTACCGGCAAAGAAGGGAGTGCACCCACGCTCAATAAACTCGGCACTCAGGCTTGGTCTAATCTCAAGAACAAGACCAAAAAGAAAATCAAAGAACTTGCTTTTGACCTCATCAAACTTTACGCCCAAAGACGCAGCAAACCCGGTTTTTCTTTCGCACCAGATAGTTACTTGCAAAACGAACTCGAGGCCTCTTTCATGTTCGAAGACACCCCCGATCAGTACAAAGCCACCCAAGACATCAAACGCGATATGGAAGCGCCGCGCCCTATGGATCGTTTGGTTTGTGGCGACGTCGGTTTCGGTAAAACAGAAGTGGCTATTCGGGCAGCTTTTAAGGCAGTAGCCGATTCCAAACAGGTAGCGGTTTTGGTTCCAACCACTATTTTGTCTTTACAACACTTCCGCAGTTTCAAAAACAGACTTTCGAGTTTCCCGGTTACTGTAGACTACATCAACCGCTTTAAATCTGCCAAAGAAATCACCGAAACACTCAAAAAATTGGCTGCGGGCCAAATCGACATCTTAATTGGCACCCATGCATTAGTTGCCGAGCGCGTCAAGTTTAAAGATTTGGGCCTCATGATCATCGATGAAGAACAAAAGTTTGGTGTTGCGGTCAAGGATAAACTCAAGACCCTCCGCACTACCGTCGATACCCTCACGCTCACCGCTACACCTATTCCGCGCACCTTGCAGTTTTCATTGATGGGAGCCCGAGACCTGAGTATCATCAATACGCCACCGCCCAACCGACAGCCGGTTCTGACTGATATCATTTCCTTTAACGAAGAGCAAATCCGCGATGCTATTGCATATGAAGTTGGGCGCGGAGGCCAAGTGTTTTTTGTCAATAACCGACTTTCCAATATCAAAGAACTCTCTGGCATGATCCAGCGCTTGTGCCCAGGAGTGAGAGTAGGCATCGG
>JACCDW010332934.1_pt1 | contig 30617 bp, 26 predicted proteins | sample 7449781 | NCBI WGS metagenome assembly JACCDW01 (sample SAMN15323449, study PRJNA562643) | freshwater metagenome | isolation source: river surface water | place: USA:Blue River Watershed | collected 2017-08-18
CGATTACCGCTACCGCGGCATCTCGCAGTCGCGCCTGAAGCCCGCCGTGCAGGCCGGTGTGGATTTCGCGCACAAGAACGGCTTCTACCTGGGCGCCTGGGGTTCGTCGATCAAGTGGATCAAGGACGCGACCGCCACGGACGGGAGCCTGGAACTGGACCTGTACGGCGGCCACAAGGGCGAACTGGCCAAGGACCTGGCGTATGACGTGGGCGTACTGCGCTACGAATACGTAGGCAACAAGCTGGGCGCCGTGACCAACTACGTCAACGCCAACACCACCGAGGTCTATGGCGCGCTGACCTTCGGCGTCGTCACCGCCAAGTACTCGCACAGCCTGACCAACCTGTTCGGCAACCCGAACAGCAAGAACAGCACCTACGTGGACCTGAGCGCCACGTTCGATCTCGGCTCGGGCATGACCCTCACGCCGCACCTGGGCCGCCAGGAGGTGAACAACGTCGCTGCGGCTTCCTACAGCGACTTCTCGGTGACCCTGGCCAAGGATCTCGGCAAGGGCCTGTCCGCCAGCCTCATGCTCGTCGGCACTGATGCGGACAAGGCCGTTTACTACACGCCTGCCAACAAGTTCACCGGCAAATCCGGTGCGGTCGTCGGCGTGAAGTACACGTTCTGAACGCGACCCCTCAAGGAGCCAGTCATGAAACTCGTCACCGCCATCATCAAGCCGTTCAAGCTCGACGAGGTGCGTGAAGCCCTCTCCACGATCGGCGTGCAGGGCATCACCGTCACCGAGGTCAAGGGCTTCGGCCGCCAGAAGGGCCACACCGAGCTGTATCGCGGCGCGGAGTACGTGGTCGACTTCCTGCCCAAGGTCAAGATCGAGGCCGCCGTGGCCGACGACCTGGTCGACCGCGTCATCGAAGCCGTCGAAGGTGCCGCGCGCACCGGCAAGATCGGCGACGGCAAGATCTTCGTCTACGACCTCGAGCAGGTCATTCGCATCCGCACCGGCGAGACCGGCAAGGAAGCCCTCTAAGACATCACGGAGAGAACCACACCATGAGAAAGCTTCTTGCCTGCCTGGTCCTCGGACTGGGCCTCCTGACCGGAGGCGGCGCCGCGCTGGCGCAAGCCCCGGCCGCGTCCGCCCCGGCCGCCACCACCGAAGCCGCTGCGGCGGCACCCGCGGCCGCCGCCGCAGCGCCTGCAGCGGCCGCCGCCACCCCGACGCCGAACAAGGGCGACACCGCCTTCCTCACGATGTCGACCCTGCTCGTCGTGCTGATGACCCTGCCGGGCCTGGCCCTGTTCTATGGCGGCCTGGTCCGCAGCAAGAACATGCTGTCGGTCCTGATGCAGGTCTTCGTGGTCAGCTCGCTGATCTACGTGCTGTGGGTGATCTACGGCTACAGCATGGCCTTCACCGGCGGCAACCCCTTCATCGGATCGTTCGACAAGCTGTTCCTCAAGGGCGTCACGCCGGACTCGGTGGCGGCCACCTTCAGCAAGGGCGTGGTCATTCCGGAGCTGTCCTTCGTCGCCTTCCAGGCCACCTTTGCCGCCATCACCTGCGCGTTGATCGTGGGCGCCTTCGCCGAGCGCATGAAGTTCGCCGCCGTGCTGGCCTTCGTGGTGCTGTGGTTCACGTTCTCCTACCTGCCGATCGCGCACATGGTCTGGTACTGGGACGGCCCGGACGCGATCACCGACGCCGCCTCGCTCGAGAAGGTCGGCGCTGCAGCCGGCTGGCTGTGGGCCAAGGGCGCGCTGGACTTCGCAGGGGGTACCGTGGTGCACATCAACGCCGGTGTGGCGGGCCTGGTGGGTGCCTACGTCGTCGGCAAGCGCCTGGGCTATGGCCGTGAGTCGCTCACGCCGCACAGCCTGACCCTGACCATGGTCGGCGCCTCGCTGCTGTGGGTGGGCTGGTTCGGCTTCAACGCCGGCTCCAACCTGGAAGCCAACGGTGTCGCTGCCCTGGCCTTCATCAACACGCTGGTCGCGACGGCCGCGGCCACGCTGTCCTGGATTGCGGGTGAGGCCCTGTCCAAGGGCAAGGCCTCGATGCTGGGCGCCGCGTCCGGCGCGGTGGCGGGCCTGGTGGCGGTGACGCCGGCGGCCGGCTTTGTCGGCCCGATGGGCGCGATCATCATCGGCCTGGTGGCCGGCCTGGTGTGCCTGTGGGGCGTGAACGGTCTCAAGCGCCTGCTCGGCGCCGACGACTCGCTGGACGTGTTCGGTGTGCACGGCGTGGGCGGCATCGTGGGCGCGCTGCTGACCGGCGTGTTCGCCTCGCCCTCGCTGGGCGGCGCAGGCATCTGCAACTACGTGACCAACAAGTGCGGCGACCCGGCGGACTTCCCCGGCATCGCGGCCCAGGTCTGGATCCAGTTCCAGGGCGTGTTGGCCACGGTGATCTGGTCGGCGGTGGTGGCCTTCATCGCCTACAAGCTGGTGGACCTGGTGATCGGCCTGCGCGTGACCGAGGAAGAAGAGCGCGAAGGCCTGGACATCAGCAGCCACGGCGAGACGGCTTATCACCGTTGACCGCTGCGGGGCGGGCACCGTGGTGCCGCCCCTCGCAGGAGAGAGCCCGCCGGATGGCGGGCTTTTTTCATTCAGGCGGAGTGCGCCAGCGTGAGGGCGACAGTATCGCCATGACGTGCCAGGGCAATGCCCTCGTCATGCGCCAAGGCTTGCACCTCATCGCCACTGAGCGGCCGGTAGGCGGGCGGGTCATGCGTCCCGGGTGCGCCCTCGGCGGGTTGAAGGTCCAGCAGCAACTGCGTCTGGTCGCCATCGGCTTGTGCGCGCAGGGTGACCTGCGCAGGCGAGCCGGCGCTGTCCGTGAGCCACAGCAGGCAGGCGGGCAGCACATAGCGCAGGCCGCCGCAGGCCACGCGTTCCGGGGTATCCGGTAATTCCGCCTGCAAGGTGAACCCGCGCAGCAGGAAACTGCCACGCAGGAGTTCGAGCGTGTCATGCACCGCCTCGCGCAGGGGCAGGCCGGCGCCGGGCTGCGGGGCCAGCCAGTCAATCAGGCCGAGGCAGGACTGGACCGCTGCGCGGGAATAGTCCTTCAGGCGCACCGCCGTGTCCTGCAGCGTCGAGGGGTCGGTCGCCGGGTCGCGCAAGCGCCGCTCCAGCAGGCTGGCGGCCATCACGATGGGTTGCAAGGGGGCCACGGCTTCGTGCCGCAGCGCGGGCGCGAGCCTGCGCAGCAGGGCGTACCGTGCGCCCTCGGCGGTTGCGCGTTCGGGGGGGGCGGGGGCGGGCATGGGGCAGGGATGTTAGCGGCGCGAGCAGGCCCACCGGTCACAAAATCTTGACGACCCCTGGGGGCACCTTCGTCTTGCGCCGTCGGGCGGACGAGGTCGACGCGCCGGGCGGCCTCACGCAGGGCCAAGGCCCCGGCGCAGGATGTCTTTTCGACCCCGCGTACCATCCCGGTCATGGATGCCGCCCTGTCACCGATCGCCGACCAGATCCGCGCCGCCTCGGCCGCCCGACGGCCCCTGCGCCTTCGCGGTGGCGGCACCAAGGATTTCTATGGCGAACCCGGGGCACCCGGCGAGGTGCTGTCGACCGCCTCCCTCACCGGTATCGTGAGCTACGAACCCAGCGAGCTGGTGGTGACCGTGCGCGCGGGTACCCCGCTGGCCGAACTGGAAGCCGTACTCGCAGCGCAGGGCCAGTGCCTGCCGTTCGAGCCGCCGCACTTCGGCCCTGGCGGCACGGTCGGCGGGATGGTCGCGGCGGGCCTGTCCGGGCCGGCGCGGGCCAGCGTGGGCGCGGTGCGCGACTACGTGCTGGGCGTCACCCTGGTCAACGGACGCGGCGAGGTGCTGGTCTTCGGCGGCCAGGTGATGAAGAACGTGGCGGGCTATGACGTGTCCCGCCTCATGGCGGGTTCGATGGGGACGCTGGGCCTGATCGCGCAGGTGAGCCTGAAGGTCCTGCCGGTGGCGCCCGCCGAGGCCACGCTGCGCTTCGAGATGTCGCAGCAGCAGGCCCTGGAGCGCCTGAACGCCTGGGGCGGACAGCCCCTGCCGCTCAATGCCAGCGCCTGGGTGCAGGACGAGGGCGTGCCCACGCTGTACCTGCGCCTGCGCGGCGCGGTGGCGGCGGTGGAAGCGGCCTGCCGCACGCTGGGCGGCGAGCGCCAGGGCGATGTGGCCGCGGATTGGGCGATGTCGCGCGACCTGCGCCTGCCCTGGTTCACCGAACGCGGAGCGCGCGATCTGTGGCGCCTGTCGGTGCCGCAGACCGCCCCGGTGCTGGACCTGCCGGACACGCCCTACATCGAATGGCATGGGGGCCAGCGCTGGGTGCGCGCCGACGCCTCGGCCGGTGCGGCGTTGCGCCAGGCGGCGCGCAACGCAGGGGGCAGTGCCACGCGGTTCATCGCGGGCCCGGCGGCTGTCGCGGACCCTTCTGCGGCCCGCATCGGACGCTTCGATCCGCTGGCCGCGCCCCTGGACCGGATCCACCGCGAGCTCAAACGCGAATTCGACCCCGCCGGCATCTTCAACCCCGGGCGCCTCTACCCCGACTTCTGACCTCGTCCTTCGCATGCAAACCCAGCTGTCGCCCGAATTCAAGGACACGCCCGAGGGCCGGGAGGCCGAGGCCATCCTGCGCAAATGCGTGCACTGCGGTTTTTGTACCGCGACCTGTCCGACCTACCAGGTGTTCGGCGACGAACTCGACGGCCCCCGCGGACGCATCTACCTGATCAAGCAGGTGCTCGAAGGCGAGACGCCCACCCAGAAAACACAGCTGCACCTGGACCGGTGCCTGACCTGCCGCAACTGCGAGACCACCTGCCCGAGCGGCGTGCAGTACGGACACCTGGTGGACATCGGCCGCCAGATCGTCGAGGAACGCGTGCCGCGCCCGGCGAGCCAGCGCGCGCTGCGCTGGGCGCTCAAGGAGGGCCTGCCCTCGCCGTGGTTTGCGCCCGCGATGAAGCTGGGGCAGGCGATGCGCGGACTGCTGCCCGCCGCACTGAAAAGGAAGGTGCCTGCCCCGCAGGCGGCGGGCGCATGGCCCGTGCGCGAACATCCGCGCAAGGTCCTGATGCTCGCGGGCTGCGTGCAGCCGGCGATGGCCCCCAACATCAACAGCGCCACCGCACGCGTGCTCGATGCCGCGGGCATCCAGGCGGTGCTCGCGCCCGCGGCGGGCTGCTGCGGCGCGGTGAAGTTCCACCTGAACGACCAGCCGGGGGGGCGCGATCAGATGCGCGCCAACATCGACGCGTGGTGGCCGTACGTGGAAGCCGGGCAGGTCGAGGCGATCGTGATGAATGCCTCGGGCTGCGGCGTCACGGTCAAGGAATACGGCCACCTGCTGGCGCGCGATCCGGCGTATGCGGACAAGGCGCGCCGCATCAGTGAACTCACCCGGGACCTCAGCGAATTGCTGCCGGACCTGGTGCCGGCCCTGCGCGGGCGCGTGAAGGCGCCGGACGGCACGCTGGCCTACCACCCGCCTTGCACCCTGCAGCACGGTCAGAAGCTGCGCGGCGGGGTCGAGCAGTCCCTGGGAGCGCTGGGGTTCCAGGTGCGCCTGGCGCCGGTGGAGTCGCATCTGTGCTGCGGCTCCGCGGGCACGTACTCGGTCTTGCAGGCCGAGACCGCCGAGCAGCTGCGTGACCGCAAGCTCGGCCACCTGGCCGAGACCGCGCCCGTGGCCATCGTGTCAGCCAACATCGGCTGCATCACCCATCTGCAAAGCGGGACGGCCACCCCGGTCCGCCATTGGGTCGAGGTACTCGACGCGGCGCTGGCCTGACGCAGCCGCCACGCCATCCTCACCGGGTGGCGTGAACCCCAAGGCGTCCACCTTTTCCGCCCGCAGCCGCACGATGGTGTGCGCGCCGCCCTCGCGCGCTCTCTCTTCGCGCACCTGGCGGCCCAGGATGCGGTACACCTGACCGGGGAGCACCAGGGCTTCGCCTTGCGGCGCGGTGCACACAGGATGGAAGGCCGCGATCAGTACCGCTTGCGTACGCCGCTGCGGCTGGTCGACCAGGTGGAGCTCCTGGTCGTAGCAGGCGCCCTCGACGACGCGGCCGGCATAGCTTTGCGCCTCGAGGGTCGTCACGGACAAGGGGCGGTCCACCACGAAGTCCTCGCCGGCCTGCAGCGGCAGGCCCGGGCGGGACTGCATGCCTTTGTAGAGACTCCCCCAGACCCGCGCTTCGGGGATCGCATGCAAGGCATGCACGGCCTCATGCACCAGCGCCGGAAGGTCGTCGACGCAGGCGGTGACCGCACGGCCCGGGAACACCGGCGCCAGGTCCGCGCAGGCGCGCACGAGGTTGAAGGCGCCCGAGTCCGGGTGGGCATACAGGCGCAAGGCCAGCACGTGCGCCAGCGGCAAGCCCGCGAACGTCCGGCCTTGCAGGCGGTTGTCCATCATCCGGGCCAGCGTCTCGCCGCGCGGACGGCCCGGTGCCTCGGCGGCCCGCCACCCCTGGCCCAGGAACGTGTCGCGCAGTGCCGGGTCCAGGGCGGCGCCGTAGGTGGCGGCCAGGTGCATCCCCGGGCGGCCCTGCGCCAGCAGCCAGCGCAGGGTGTCGACGGACTCGCCTTCCAGGGCGCGGGCGTGTTCGGGTTTCATGCGGGGAACCTCATCGCCGGCCTGGTGCGCTTCATAGAGGCCCAACAGCCTCGGGCCTTCGCAAAGAACCGTGCGCAAGGCGCTGACCGCACGGGGCTCTGCACAGGCCGCCTCGGGGCTGGCGCCCTCCTGCCAGGGGCTGGCGGCGTGCAAGGCGCGCCACCGGTCCGCCAGGGGGGGTCCGAACCGCTGCTCCAGTACCTCCAGGCGTGCGATGCGGGCCTGCCGGGGCGTGTGGGGGTGGATGGCCTCCAGTTCGCCGGCGACATCACGAACCAGCGTCGAGACGGAGGGCGCCGCCTGCGCGGCGCCCTGCGGGAAGGCTTGAGAAGTCAAGGTCCGCCAGGTGACCTGTGCGAGGGCACGGTGCATGCGACGCTCCTTCCGGGGTATGGCCGCAGGGCCGGAGCGACGAGTGTGTGGCCTTTCGCGCCGGCGGTGTGAGGGACTAGTGGACAGATCCGGAGGATTTCGCGCTTGCCACCTCGAGGCTGTCGATCAGCCGCGTCCCCTCCAGCCGCGCCGCGCCCAGGACCACCAGGGGGCTGTCGCGTGCGTCGCCCGGGGGCTGCAGGTCGTGTTGCCGTCGCACCGCGAGGTAGTCCGGCGTCCACCCCCGCTGGCGCAGCGCCTGCAGCGCGTGCGTCTCGAGGTCATCCGGGTCGCGGCGGCCAGCCCGCACCGCCTCGGCCACCTGCCGCAGTTGGCGCGCAAGCTGTGCGGCTTCCACGCGCGCGCCGGGGGACAGGTAGGCGTTGCGCGAGGACAGCGCCAGCCCGTCGTCCGCGCGCTGCGTCTCGCCCGCGACGATGTCGATCGGCAGGTTGAACTGCCGCACCAGGCCCTGGATCACCCGCAGCTGCTGGTAGTCCTTCTTGCCGAACACCGCGACGCGCGGCTGCACGCAGGCAAACAACTTCATCACCACGGTGCAGACGCCGACAAAGAAGCCCGGGCGGAACGCACCCTCCAGGATGTCGGCAAGGGCGGCGGGCGGCTGCACCCGGTAGCCCTGGGGCTCGGGATAGAGCGTGGCTTCGTCAGGTGCGAACACGATCTCGCAGCCCGCCGCCGCCAGCTGCTCGCAGTCTGCGGCCAGGGTGCGCGGGTAGCGGTCGAAATCCTCGTGCGGCAGGAACTGCAGCCGGTTCACGAAGATGCTGGCCACCGTGACATCGCCATGCTGGCGCGCCAGGCGCACCAGGGCCAGGTGGCCCGCGTGGAGGTTGCCCATGGTGGGCACGAAGGCGGGGCGTCGCGCGTGCGCCAAGGCGTCGCGCAACTCGCCGAGGGTGTGGACGAGTCTCATGATCTCCCGGATCGTGGTGCCTGGTTTCTGGGTTCGATTCAGTAGGTGTGCACCGGCACCTCGGGGAAGCGGCCGGTCTTTACCGCGCTCACGTAGGCGCGCACCGCGTCGGCCACGCTGGCTGCGCCGTCCATGAAGTTGCGCACGAAGCGCGCTGGCTTGCCGGCCGACAGGCCCAGCATGTCGTGCATGACCAGCACCTGCCCGCTGCAGTCGGGGCCTGCGCCAATGCCGACCACGGGAATGGCCAGCGCCTGCGTGAGCTGCGCACCCAAGGCCGCGGGCACGAGCTCGACGACCAGCAGGGCGGCGCCGGCGTCCTGCAGTTCACGTGCCTGCTGCAGCAGCGTCGCCGCGCCCGCCTCGTCGCGTCCCTGCACCCGCCAGCCACCCAGCGCATGCACCGACTGCGGCGTCAGGCCCAGGTGGGCGCACACGGGGATGCCGCGCTCGGTGAGGAAGCGCACGGTCTCGGCGGTCCACCCCCCGCCCTCGAGCTTGACCATCTGCGCGCCCGCCTGCATCAGCGTGACCGCGCTGGCCAGGGCCTGCGCCGGCGAGGCGTGGTAGCTGCCCTGGGGCAGGTCGCCGATCAGCCACGCGCTGCGGCTGCCGCGTGCCACGCAGGCGACGTGGTAGGCCATGTCCGCCAGCGTCACGGGCACCGTGGTGGCGTGGCCTTGCACCACCATGCCCAGGGAGTCGCCCACCAGCAGGCAGTCGACGCCCGCCTCGTCCAGCAGGCGCGCGAAGCTGGCGTCGTAGCAGGTGAGCATGGCGATCTTTTCGCCTGCGGCATGCATGGCGCGCAGGCGGTGCAGCGTCAGGGGGTTGCGCATGACCAAGGGGGCAGCCAAGTCAGGCCGGGCCGGACCGGGAAGCGGACAAAGAGGAGGGGGAAAGCGGCGGGCTTCAGCCCACCAGCGCGGCCTCGATGTCGCGGGCGAGCCTGGCCGGCGTGTGCATCGGTGCGTAGCGGCCGATCACGCGGCCATCGCGTCCGACCAGGAACTTGGTGAAGTTCCACTTGATCGCGCGCGTGCCCAGCACGCCCGGTGCCTGCCCGGTGAGCCACCGGTACAGGGGCGCCGCCGCATCGCCATTGACGTCGACCTTGGCCATCATCGGAAAGGCCACGCCGTAATTGCGCTGGCAGAACTGGCCGATGGATTCGTTGCTGCCCGGGTCCTGCCGGCCGAACTGGTTGCAGGGAAAACCGAGCACGGCGAGCCCTCGGCCACCATAGGTGGCGTGCAAGGCCTGCAAGCCCGCGAACTGCGGCGTGAAGCCGCAGGCGCTGGCGGTATTGACGATCAGCATCACCTGGTCGCGGTACTGCGCGAGCGACACCGGCTGGCCATCGATCCGTGTGACTTCGAAATCGTAAATGGAGGCAGCAGTCATCCGCCTATTGTGCGCCGGCTTGGCGCCGTTGCGGCCACGCCGACCACACCGCCGCTGCAAGGATGAGCGCGCCGCCGACTGCCGTGTGCACGGTCAGGGAGGCCGCGCCCAGGGCGATGGACGAGACGCTGGCGAAGACCACCTCCGACAGCATGATCAGCGCGGTGGTGTGCGCGGGCAGCCGGGCAGCGCCGTATTGCAAGGCCACGTTCCCGAGCAGGAAAGCCACCCCCAGCAGCAGGCCTACCGGAATGCCACTGGCCTGCATCTGCGGCGCGGCGATCAGGCCCTGTGCCAGGCCGACGCCTGCGGTGGCTGCCGCCAGCACCATGCCACCGGCGAACATGGCCATCACCCGCGCGGGCGCCGGGACATGTTCCATCTTGCGCAGGAGCACGTTGGTGAACGCGAAGCAGAAGCCGGCCATCAGCGCCAGCCAGTCGGCGCCACTGCGCGGCACCGGCCAGCCGGCGCTGCCGGCATCGAGCACCACCCCCACGCCCGCCAGGGCCAGCACCAGCCGCAGCAGGCCGGCCGGGGTGGGCCGCTCGCCGAGCAGCGGCCAGGCCAGGAGCACCGACCAGGCGGGCATCAGGTAGAACAGCAGCACCACCCGCAGCACGTCGCCAATGGTGACGGCCCAGTTGAAGCCCACATTGGTCAGGCCCGCGACAGCGGCCAGCAGCCACAGCAGCGGCTGGCCTGCGCACAGGCGCAGCACGCCGGGGCGCCAGGCGAGCATCGCGACAACGGTGAGCGCGTAGATGCCAGCCGTGGCCCACAGCGGATGCAGGCCCTGGGATTCGAGCTCGCGGAACGGCCACCAGGACACGCCCCAGACGAAGGCGTTGGCCAGCAGGGCCAGGGCCGGCCGCAAGGTGCCGGGGTCAACCATGCAGGTTGTCGTGGCGGGCGATCTCGAGCAGGCGGTCCACTTCGATCTTGTGCTTGACGAGGTTGCGCGCGTGCCAGCGCTGGATCAGCCACATCGCGCCCGCGACGATCAGGCCGAAGCCGGTGATGGCGCCGAAGGCCGACAGGCCCACGCCGGTGGACAGGGCATACAGCGCGCCCAGGCCCAGGATGCAGGCCTGCTCGTTGAAGTTCTGCACCGCGATGGAGCGGCCCGCGCCCATGAGGTTGTGGCCCCGGTGCTGCAGCAAGGCGTTCATCGGCACCACCAGGAAACCGCCCAGCGCGCCCAGCAGGATCAGGAACGGCGCTGCCAGCCAGACGTTGTCGATGAAATTCATCAGGATCACCAGCAGGCCCATGCCGATGCCCAGGGGCATGACGCTGGTGGCCATGTCCAGGCGCATGCGCATCGACGCGACGATCGCGCCGACCGCGGTACCGACGGCGACCACGCCGGTCAGGGCCGAGGCCTGGGTGGTGCCGTAGCCCAGGGCCGCACCCGCCCAGGCCAGGATGATGTAACGCAGGTTGCCCGACACGCCCCAGAACAGCGTGGTGGTGGACAGCGAGATCTGACCGAGCTTGTCGCGCCACAGGCGCAGGTTGCAGTTCCAGAAATCGGGCACCAGGGCCAGCGCGTTGCGCGGCATGGGGCGCATCTCGACGCCGGTGAGCGGAATGCGGGTGTTGAACCACGCCGCCAGCAGGTACACGGCGATCAGCAGGGCGATGGCCGCTTCGGGCGAGGTGTCGATGCCGGTGGTCAGCCAAGGGAAGTCCAGGGCCAGCAAGGGCGCCGACACCGCCTGGCTGATCAGGGTGCCCCCCAGCAGGATGCCCAGGATGATGGAGGCGATGGTCAGGCCTTCGATCCAGCCATTGGCCTTGACCAGTTGCGAGGCGGGCAGCAGCTCGGTGAGGATCCCGTACTTGGCCGGCGAGTAGGCCGCGGCGCCCAGGCCGACCACCGCATAGGCCAGGAGCGGATGGCCGCCAAACAGCATCAGCACGCACCCCACCACCTTGATGGAGTTGCTGATGAACATCACCCGCCCCTTGGGCAGGGCGTCGGCGAAGGCACCCACGAAGGGCGCCAGCACGACGTAGAACAGCGCGAACATCGGCACCAGGGCGGCGCGTTGCCATTCGGGGGCGCCGCTGGTTCGGAGCAGTTCGACGGCGGCGACAAAAAGCGCGTTGTCTGCCAGCGACGAGAAGAACTGCGCCGACATGATGGTGTAAAAGCCGCGCTTCATTCGTGGGGAGCCGCGCGTGAACCAACCCTGCGCGGTGAAATGCCTGTCTCCAAAAGGTCGGGCGGTTATATCACGCGGGGTAGTGCCACAATTCGAGAGAGATCCCGCTCCCGCCGCTGTCTGCCTGCATGCCTCGCCCGATCCTGGCCACCATCCACACCGAGTCCCTGCGACGCAACCTCGCGCGCCTGCGTGCCGCTGCGGGCGATGCCCGCGTCTGGGGTGTGGTCAAGGCCAATGCCTATGGCCACGGCATCGAACGGGTTTATGAATCCTTTCGTGGTGCAGACGGCTTCGCCCTGCTCGATCTGGCCGAGGCCGAACGCGTGCGCGCCCTGGGCTGGCGCGGGCCGGTGCTGCTGCTCGAAGGCGCGTTCGAGACGCGCGACCTGGAGCTGTGCTCGCGCCTGTCGCTGTGGCACACCGTGCACTGCGAGGAGCAGATCGACATGCTGGCCGTGCACAAGACCCATGCGCCGCACCGCGTCTTCCTCAAGATGAATTCCGGCATGAACCGCCTGGGCTTTGCGCCGCAGGCTTTTCGCGCCGCGTGGACGCGCCTGAATGCGCTGCCCCAGGTGGAAGAAATCACGCTCATGACGCATTTCAGCGACGCCGACGGACCGCGCGGCATCGCCCACCAGGTGCGCATCTTCTCGGACGCCACGCGTGACCTGCCCGGTGAGCGCAGCCTGTCCAACAGCGCGGCGGCCCTGCGATTCCCCGACGATCCCGCGGTGCGGGCCGACTGGATCCGACCGGGCATCGCGCTGTACGGCGGCGCCCCCGACCACCCCGCGCACGACATCGCCCACTGGGGCCTGGCCCCCACGATGACACTGGCCTCGCGCCTGATCGGCGTGCAGCAGCTGGCCGCGGGCGACACCGTGGGTTATGGCAGCAGCTTCACTGCGCCCGCCGCGATACGCATCGGCCTCGTGGCCTGCGGTTATGCCGATGGTTATCCGCGCCACGCGCCCACCGGCACGCCGGTGCTGGTGGATGGCCAGCGCACCCGCACGCTGGGACGTGTGAGCATGGACATGATCGCGGTGGACCTGTCCCACCTGCCCGAGGCCGGCATCGGCACCGAGGTGACGCTGTGGGGCCGCTCCTCGCGTGGCACGGTGCTGCCGGTGGACGACGTGGCCCATGCCGCTGGCACGGTGTCCTATGAGCTGCTGTGCGCGCTGGCCCCGCGCGTACCCGTGACCACGGACTGAGCGGCGCGCCCGGGCGCAGCGTTCAGCGCTTGCGCATACCGAGGGCCACCACGGCCCCCACCACGATCAGGGCACCCACCAGCTGCATCGGCGCAATCGCCTGTTCCAGCAGCAGCCAGGCCAGCACCAGCGCGAAGACCGGCTCGATGCTCATGAGGGCTGAATTGCCGACGATGCCCAGGCGCGGCAGCACGGTGAACAGGAGGGTGAAGGCCGTGCCATAGAACGCGGTCAGGCCCGCCAGGCCGGCCCAGCCCGTGGCGTCCAGTGGCAGGCGCGGGCCGCCCTGGGCCAGGATCACCGCCACGGCGACGGCGCTGGCCAGGAACAGGGTGACCGTGGTGCGCACGCGCCCGTCGATGCCGGCCACTTCATGCTGCGTGAGGGCCAGCGTCAGCCCGAACACCGCCGAGGCAGCGAACGCAAACGCCACGCCCGCGCCGATGCGCGCCCATTGCCCGCTCGCGCCCAGGCCCGAGGCCGCGCCAAACACGTCCAGCGCCAGGGCCAGGCCCGCCAGGATCACCGGCATGGCCATGGCGACCGCGCGCTCGGGCCGCTGGCCCCACAGGCCCCAGGACCACAGGGCTGCGGCGATCGGGTAGGTGTTGAAGGCCAGCAGCGCCAGGGCCACCGGCAGGCGTGCCACCGAGGAATACAGCAGCAGGCTCTGCACGCCGATCATCAGGCCCATGCCCGCCAGCACCCACTTCTGACGGGCGCTGGCCTGCGCGCGCACGCCCTGCACCAGCACGATGGCCAGCACCACCAGCGCCGTGCCGCCGCTGCGAAACAGCACGCCCGTGGCGACGTCCACGCCATGGTTGAAGGCGATGCGCGCCGCCACATGGTTGGCACCCATGAGGAAGGCCACCAGCAAGACGGTGGCGAAGGCGGCGCCAGGGAGGGCCCGTACCGGAGCGGTCATGGCGCCGCGGTCAGTACAGCCCGCGCTGGCGCGCGTGCAGGCGGGCCAGCCCCAGCAGGGCGTCGGTGAACGGCGTGGCCACGCCGGTCAGGCCGCCGATTTCCTGCACCGCGGTCACCAGGGCGTCGAGTTCGACAGCGCGGCCGGCCTCGACGTCCTGCAGCATGGAGGTCTTGAACGCGCCGAGCTTGCGCGTGACGGCGTGGCGGTCTTCGGGTGCCTGGGCGATGGGGATGCCGATGCGTGCGCCGATCTCGCGGGCTTCGAGCATCACCTGCGAGATGAAGCCGCGCACCAGCGGGTCGTCCATGATCAGGTCGGTGGTGGCGCCGGTGAGGGCGCTGACCGGGTTGACCGTCATGTTGCCCCAGAGCTTGTACCAGACGTCCTTCTGGATCTGCGCCGACAGCGTGGCGTCGAAGCCTGCGGCCTGGAGCGTCTGCAGCAGCGCCTGCGCGCGCGGCGTGGCCTGGCCCGAGGGCTCGCCGATGATCAGGCCGTTGCCGAAGTGATGCCGCACATGGCCGGGGCCCTCGAGCGCGCAGCTGGCATGCACCACGCCGCCGATGATGTGGCGCCCGGGGATGGCCCGGGCGATGGCGCCCTCCGGGTCCACCGCTTTCAGGCGCGTGCCGGCCCGCGCGCCGAAGCCCTCGAAGAACCACCAGGGCACTCCGTTCATGGCGGTGAGCACCACGGTGTCCGGCCCCAGCAGCGGGCCGATGCCGGCGGCCACGGCGGCCATGGCGGGGGCCTTGACCGCCACCACCACCAGGTCTTGTAAGCCCAGGTCGGCGGCCCGCTCGCTGGCCTGGACCGGCACCGCGAGGTGCTCGCCTTGCAGCTCGAGCCGCAGGCCCTTTTCGTTCAGGGCGGTGAGGGTGGCGCCGCGCGCCACGGCGCTGACCTGAGCGCCCTGGCGGGCCAGGCGGGCCCCGATCCAGCCCCCGATGGCGCCCGCGCCGTAGATGCAGACTTTCATGCGCCCGATGTTACGGGAGGCGGGCGGGCCGCTTTTCTGGGGACAATCCGTCATGGCCAAGGAAAAGACGATCTATACCTGCACCGAATGCGGTGGCACCAGCCCGCGCTGGCTCGGCAAGTGCCCGCACTGCGAGGCCTGGAATACGCTGATCGAGAGCGTGGCCGAGGGTGCCTCCGCCCCGGGCAAGAACCGCTTCGCCGCGCTGGCCAAGTCCGCACCCGTCACGGTGCTGGCCGACATCGAGGCCGCCGACGTGGCGCGCACGCCCACCGGCATCGACGAACTCGATCGCGTGCTCGGGGGCGGCATCGTCGAGGGCGGCGTGGTGCTGATGGGCGGCGACCCGGGCATCGGCAAGTCCACGCTGCTGCTGCAGGCGCTCGACGGCTTGCAGCGCGCGCAGGTATCCACGCTGTACGTGACGGGCGAAGAGTCCGGCGCGCAGGTGGCCCTGCGTTCGCGCCGCCTGGGGCTGGAGCAGTCGCAGGTGAAGGTGCAGGCCGAGATCAACCTGGAGAAGATCCTGGCCACGCTGGCGTCCACGCAGCCGGCGGTGGCGGTGATCGACTCCATCCAGACGGTGTACTCCGACCAGCTCACTTCCGCCCCCGGCTCGGTGGCCCAGGTGCGCGAATGCGCGGCGCACCTCACGCGCGCGGCCAAGGCCAGCGGCACCTGCATCGTCCTGGTCGGCCACGTGACCAAGGAAGGCGCGCTGGCCGGCCCGCGCGTGCTGGAGCACATGGTGGACACGGTGCTGTATTTCGAGGGCGACACGCACTCGAGCTTTCGCCTCGTGCGTGCGATCAAGAACCGCTTTGGCGCGGTGAATGAGATCGGCGTCTTCGCGATGACCGAGAAGGGCCTGCGCGGCGTGGCCAACCCCAGCGCCATCTTCCTGTCGCAGCATGCCGAGCCCGTGCCGGGCAGTTGCGTGCTGGTCACGCTGGAGGGCACACGCCCCCTGCTGGTGGAGATCCAGGCGCTGGTCGATACGGGCGGCCCCAGCCCGCGGCGCCTCTCGGTGGGCCTGGAGCGTGACCGTCTGGCCATGCTGCTGGCGGTGCTGCACCGGCATGCGGGCGTGGCCTGTTACGACCAGGACGTCTTCGTGAATGCCGTGGGCGGTGTGCGTATCAGCGAGCCCGCCGCCGACCTTTCGGTGATGCTGGCCATCACCTCCTCGCTGCGCGGGCGGGCCCTGCCCAAGGGCTTCATCGCGTTTGGCGAAGTGGGTCTGGCGGGCGAAGTGCGACCCGCGCCGCGCGGGCAGGAGCGCCTGCGCGAAGCGGCCAAGCTCGGGTTCTCGGTGGCGGTGGTGCCGCGCGCCAACGCGCCCAAGAAAGGCAGCCGCGAGCTCGAGGGGCTCACGATCCATGCGGTGGATCGCATCGAGGAGGCGATGGAGGTGGTGCGCGGCCTGGCCTGAGGGCGCCGCGCATCACGGACAATCGCACCCCATGAACTGGCAACGAATCCTGGTTCCCGTGGCGGGCGTGCTGCTGGTCGCCGCCGCCTGGCGCGCCTACGGGTGGGCCGGCGTGGCGGTGGCCGCTGGCGGCATCGTCATGTGGGTGCTGCTGCATTTCACCCGCCTGATGCACGTGCTCAAACAGGCGGCGGACCGTCCGGTGGGCTATGTGGCCAGCGCGGTCATGCTCAATGCCAAGCTGCAGGCGGGCATGCCCCTCTTGAAGGTGATCGCCCTGACCCGGGCCCTGGGCGAGCTGCAATCCCAGCCCGACGTCCAGCCCGAGGTCTTTCGCTGGAGCGACACCGGAGGCTCGCAGGTGACATGCGAATTCGCCAACGGGCGACTGGTGGCCTGGCACATGGAGCGGCCAGCCATCTCTGGCGACGGGAACCCGACCCCGGGCCAGAGCCCATCCGCCGACTAAAATCGCGGTTTCGGTTTTCCGACCCTCAAAGGAAGAAGCATGAGCGTTGTTCCCAGCATGGCCGACCGCGACGGCAAGATCTGGATGGATGGTGAGATGGTGGAGTGGCGCGACGCCAAGATCCACGTCCTCTCGCACACCCTGCACTATGGCTGTGGCGCCTTCGAGGGGGTCCGCGCGTACAAGACCGACAAGGGCACCGCCGTTTTCCGTCTGCAGGAGCACACCCAACGCCTGTTCAACAGCGCCAAGATCCTGCGCATGGCGATTCCCTTCACCCAGGAGCAGGTCAACGAGGCGCAGCGCGCGGTGGTGCGCGCCAACAAGCTCGAAAGCGGCTACCTGCGCCCCCTCACCTGGATCGGTTCGCAGAAGCTGGGCGTCTCGCCCAAGGGCAACCAGATCCACCTGATGGTGGCGGCCTGGGCCTGGGGCGCTTACCTGGGCGAGGAGGGCATGAAGCGCGGCATCCGCGTCAAGACCTCCAGCTACACCCGCCACCACGTGAACATCACGATGACGCAGGCCAAGGCGGTGAGCAACTACACCAACTCCATCCTCGCCAACATGGAAGCCACCGACGATGGCTACGACGAGGCCTTGCTCCTCGACACCTCGGGTTTCGTGAGTGAAGGCGCCGGAGAGAACATCTTCGTCATCAAGGACGGCAAGGTCTATACGCCGGATCTGTCGGCCGGCGCGCTCAATGGCATCACGCGCAACACCGTGTTCCACATCTGCCAGGACCTGGGGATCGAGATCGTGCAAAAGCGCATCACGCGCGACGAGATCTACATCGCCGATGAAGCCTTCTTCACCGGGACGGCCGCTGAAGTCACCCCGATCCGTGAGCTCGATCGGGTCGAGATCGGCAAAGGTTCGCGCGGTCCGGTCACCGAGAAGATCCAGGCCGCCTTCTTCGACATCGTGAACGGGCGCAACCCCAAGTACGCCCACTGGCTCACCCTGGTCTGAGGGTCGCGCGCATGAACGCCACTGCCGACAAGAAGGAAGCCGTCGTCGAGCTGCTCGCCAAGGAGCTCAACGGCAACGGCGGCGTCTTCTGCCCCAGCCCCCAGGCCGGCATGAAGCTGTGGAACGGCCACCCGCGCATCTTCCTGGATGTGGCCCGCACCGGCGAGGCGCGCTGTGCCTACTGCGGCACGGTGTACCGGCTCAAGGCCGGCGAGCACTTCGGCGGCGGACACTGACGTCGGCGCCCCAGCGGGGCGAGGTTCCTTCTTCTCCCTGCGGCCCCGCGCCGCGCGCTTCGCACCATGGAAACGTCTGGCGCGCGGGCGCTGGCACGTCCATCCGATTTAACGAATTAGGCGTCATTTATTGACGAGTTCATTTTTAATGATTACAAAAAGAACTTGTTAATAACAAAACACTAATTCAAAAATGCGCCCCCTGCTGCAACTGCTCAGGCGCCCCTTGTTGCATGTGGCGGGGTTTTCCTTCTTCATCAACCTGCTGCTGCTGGTCCCCGCTTTGTTCATGCTGCAGGTGTTCGACCGCGTGCTGGTCTCGGGCAGCCTGGACACGTTGGTCCTGCTGCTGGTCGGAGCCGCCATTGGCCTCGTCCTGCTGGGGGCGCTGGACTACGTGCGCGGGCGGCTGCAGGACCTGGCGGGCCACCTGGTGGCGCAATCGCTCTCGCCCGTGGTGACCCAGTTGATGCTGGCGCAGGGGGCGCGGCGCAGCGGTCAGGTCGGCACCGAGGGCTTGCGGGATATCGGCACCCTGCGCTCGCTGTTTTCGGCGCAAGGCCTGCTGGCCCTCTTCGATACGCCCTGGATCGTGGTGTACGTGGCCATCATCTGGGTGGCGCACGGGTGGCTGGGCGCCACGGCCCTGATGGCCGCTGCCCTGATGCTCCTTCTGGCCGTGGCCAATGACCGTCTGACGCGCCACGCGATCGAGTCTCTGCAAAAGGCCACCGCCGGTGCCACCCGCTACCTGGAGACCTCGCTGGCCAATGCCGAAGTGGTGCAGTCCCTGGGCATGGCCCATGCGCTGATCGCCCGCTGGCGCGAGAAAAGCGCCGATGCCGCCACGCTGCAGGGTCCGGCCGCGCACCGCACCCTGGCCATGGCGGCCCTGACCCGCACGCTGCGCCAGTCGGTCCAGGTCATCATGCTCGCGGTTGGCGCCTGGCTGGTCGTCACCGGCCAGGGCTCGCCTGGCATCACCGTGGCCTGCACCATCTTGCTGGGTCGTGCCCTGGCGCCCGTGGAGCAGGTGGTGGGCAGCTGGAGGCTCCTGGCCGAGGGCCGGGCTGCCCTGGGCCGCCTGTCCGAGCTGATGGACACATCCGCGACGAAGGCGCCGACCATGCCGCTGCCACCGCCGCGCGGTGAGTTGTCGGTGCACCAGGCGGTCTACCGGGCGCCGCGGTCCGACCGCTTGCTGCTCTCGGGCGTGTCGCTGCACCTGAAGCCGGGTGAATCGCTGGCCATCATCGGGCCCAGCGGCGCGGGCAAGTCGACCTTGCTGCGTCTGGTCACCGGCCTGTGGGCGCCGCTGTCGGGTGTGGTGAGGCTCGATGGCGCAGACCTCGCCCAGTGGCCGCGCGAGCAACTCGGACCCTGGCTGGGGTATGTGCCGCAGGACGTGGAGCTGTTTCCCGGCACGGTGGCCGAGAACATCGCGCGCCTGGGCGAGGTGGACTCCGAGCAGGTGGTGCGGGCCGCGCAGCGCGCGCGGGTGCATGACCTGATCCTGCAGCTGCCCGAGGGCTACGACACCTGGGTGGACCCGCAGGGCGCGCTCCTGTCGCCGGGCCAGCGCCAACGCATCGCCCTGGCGCGCGGGCTCTATGGCGATCCGCGCCTGCTGGTGCTGGACGAGCCCAATTCCAACCTGGACGGCAGTGGCGAGCAGGCGCTGGCGCAGGCCCTCAAGGACTTGCGCGGAGAGGTGACGGTGGTGGTGGTCACCCATCGCACCAGCCTCGTGCAGCAGGTCGACCAGCTGATGGTGATCGAGGGCGGCAAGCCGGTCCACTACGGGCCGGTGGCCGAAGTGCTCAAGGCCATGCAGGCCAAGGCCAGGCCTGCGAGCGAGGGCGGCACGAAAGTCGTGGCGATGCCGACGGCCGCCGCAGTGATGGAGAAGAATTCATGAACGCCCCCACCCCCGCGCTGACGGCGTTCGACCCCGCGTGCAACCCCGTGCTGGCCACGCACCTGGCCGCGGCGCAACGCCACGCGCGCACGGGCCTGCTGGTCCTGGGCCTGGGGCTGCTGCCCGTCCTGGCCTGGCTGGCATGGGCGCCGCTGGCGTCGGCCGTGGTGGCCCCTGCGCATGTGAAAGTGGATCTGGACCGCCGCCCGGTGCAGCACGCCGAAGGCGGCATCGTGCGCGAGGTGCGGGTGCGTGATGGCCAGCGTGTCGCCCAGGGTGAGCCCCTGCTGGTGCTTGGCGATGTCGGGGTCGCTGCCGACCTCAATCGCCTGAACTACCGACTGCTCGCCGAGCAGGCGGGCATCGCGCGCCTGGAGGCGGAACAGGCCGGGCAAGCGCAACTGGTCTTTCCGCCCGAGGTGCAGTCGGCCCTGCAGTCAGACGCGCGCCTCGCGCAGCAGGCGGCCAAGGAACGCAGCCTGTTCACCGCGCGGCGCGAAGGTCTGGCAGCGCAGACGGCGCTGCTGCGGGCCCAGCGCGAAAAGATCGGCCAGGAAATTGGCGCCTTGCAGGCGCAGATCGAACAGGCGCAGGTCGCGTGGGGCCACCAGAAAGTAGAACTGGACCGCAATCGGGAGCTGGTGAAGGAAGGCTTCATCGCGGCCACGCGTCTTTCGCAGCTCGAAGGCGGCGTGGCCGACTACGGCATCAAGCTCGAGGAGCGGCGCCAGGAGCTGGCGCGCGCAGAGCAGCGCCTGATGGATACCGACCTTCGCATGCAAGGCCTGGACAACGAGTACCGGCAGCAGGCCAGCGACCAGCTGAAAGTGGCCCACGTGCGCCTGTCCGAGATCGCGCAGGAATTGCGCAAGTCCACCGACGCCGCGCAGCGCCAGGTGATCGCGGCGCCGGTGGCCGGTGAGGTGATGAACCTGCGGCACGTCAGCGCAGGCAGCGTGGTTTCGCCGCGCGAGCCGGTCGCGGACATCGTGCCGGCCGACCCGCGCCTGCTGGTGGAGGCGCAGATCCGCCCTGAGGACGTGCGCCGCGTGCAACCGGGGCAGCTCGCGCGCATTCGCTTCACCGCGTTCAATACGCTCACCACGCCCCTGGTGGAAGGCAGGGTGCTGTATGTCTCCGCCGACCGCATGGTGGACCGCAATGGCCAGCAGGCCTGGTACGTCGTGCAGGTGGAGGCGGATCCGCAGTCGCTGCAGCGGGCCGGAACGCTGCAGCTGCAGGCCGGGATGCCGGCCGAGGTGTACCTCGAGGGCGAGCAGCGCACGCCGCTGCAGTACCTGCTGGAGCCGATCACCCTCGTGATGCAGCGGGGCGCGCGCGAGCGCTGAGGCGCGCCGCGCCCTCAGCCTCCAGCGGGGCGGGCCTTCACCCGGGCCGCCAGGGCCACCAGCAGCAACACCGGGGCGCCCAATGCGGCGGTGACCAGGAAGAAATTCGCGTAGCCGAAGTGGTCGACATACTGGCCGGAGAAGCCCGCCAGCCACTTGGGCGCCAGCAGCATGATGGAGCTGAAGAGCGCGTACTGCGTGGCCGAATAGCTCACGTTGGTCAGGCCCGAGAGGTAGGCGATGAAGGCCGCCGACGCGATGCCCGAGGCCAGGTTGTCCGCCGACACCACCAGCACCAGGGCCTGCACGTCATGCCCGCGCGAAGACAGCCACGCAAACAGCAGGTTGGTCGCGGCGCTCAGGATGGCGCCGAGCATCAGCACCCGCATCACGCCCAGGCGCAGGGCCAGTACCCCGCCGACGAAGGCGCCCACCAGGGTCATGATCACGCCGTACACCTTGGTGACCGCGGCGACTTCGTCCTTGGTGAAGCCCATGTCCACATAGAAAGGGTTGGCCATGATGCCCATGACCACATCGCTGATGCGATAGACCGCGATGAGGGCCAGCACGATCGCAGCCTGCCCGCGGTAGCGGCGGATGAAGTCGGCAAAGGGTTCGAACACGGCTTCACGCAGCCAGGCGGCGAGGTTGCGCGCCGGCGGCAGCGCGCGGTGCGCGGGTTCGGGCGAGAGGAGCACGGTGAGGACGCCGACCAGCATGGACGCCGCCATCACCAGGTAGGCCGCCTGCCAGGCGGCGTGCTGGTAGGCCGCGGTGTTGGCCACCTCGGCGCGCGCCGCGATCCACAGCACACCGGCACCGGCCCAGATCATGGCCAGGCGGTAGCCGCTCTGGTACGCCGCAGCCAGGGCCGCCTGGCGCTCGGTGCCAGCCGACTCGATGCGGAAGGCATCCAGTGCGATGTCCTGCGTGGCCGAGGCGAATGCCACCACCAGCGCGCACACCACCACCGCCTGCAGCTGCAGCTTCGGGTCGTTGAAGGCCATGCCCACGAGCCCGCCCGCGATCGCCAGCTGGGACAGCAGCAGCCAGCTGCGACGGCGCCCCAGCCAGCGTGTGAGCAGGGGCAGGGGCAGGCGGTCCACCAGCGGCGCCCAGGCCCACTTGAAGCCATAGGCCAGGCCCACCCAGGACAGGTAGCCGATGGTGGTGCGGTCGATGCCTGCCTCGCGCAGGCGAAAGCCCAGCGTGCCCAGGACCAGGAGCAGCGGCAGGCCCGCCGAGAAACCCAGGAACAACATGCGCAGGGTGGCGGGTTCAAGGTAGACGCGCAGGGCCGAGGCCCAGCCGGCCAGCCGGCCGGAGGCCGTGGGGTCGGTCCCCGGGGGAGTTCCGCCAGGCAAAGAGCCTTCCGCGGGCGAGGTTGTGGAGGGCTTGTCTGACGGGGCCATGAGGTGCCGTCATTATCATCGTGGCCATGTGTCTGGCCTGCTACGGCGCTCCTGGGGCGGCTGCCTCCCTGCATGACGGTGCGAGCCATCGGTGGATGCCGCGCCGCGCCTTCCTGCTGGCGGCTGGCAGCGCGGTGGCGGCCCCCGCCCTGGCGCAGGTGCAGGTGGATGAGGCCTCGCCCCTTCGCAACCTGGTGCCGGCCCGCGAGCTCGAGGCGGCGGCCGGACAGCAATACAGCCAGCTGATTGCGCAGGCCCGCCAGCAAGGCGCGCTGGCGTCGGAGGGCCACCCGCAGCTGCAGCGCCTGCGTGAGATTGCGAAGGACCTGGTGCCCCATGCCGACCGCTGGAACGACCGCGCGCGCGGCTGGCGCTGGGAGATCAACCTGATCGGGAGCAAGCAGATCAACGCCTTCTGCATGCCGGGCGGCAAGATCGCCTTCTTCACCGGCATCCTGAACCAGCTGGATCTGTCCGATGACGAGGCCGCGATGGTGATGGGCCACGAGATGGCCCACGCCCTGCGCGAACACGCACGCGCGCGCATCGCCAAGACCCAGGGCACCAGCATCGGGCTGTCGGTGCTGTCGCAGGTGCTGGGGCTGGGGCAGCTCGGAAGCCTCGCGGCGGACGTGGGCACGCAGCTGCTGTCGCTGCGTTTCAGCCGCGACGATGAGATCGATGCGGACCTCGTGGGCCTGGAGCTGGCTGCACGGGGGGCCTACCGGCCGCGGGCCGCGATCAGTCTGTGGGAGAAGATGGGCCGCGCCTCCAGCGGCAGCGGCGGCCCTGCCTTTCTCTCCACCCACCCCCGCGGGCCCGAGCGCATCGCGCGCCTGCAGGACAACGTGCCCCGCGTGCAGGGGCTGTACGAGCAGGCCGCTGGCCGGCGCTGAGCGCTTGCGCCGTCAGGTGCCGCCGACGTAGGGGTTGCTGCGGCGCTCGCGGCCGAAGGTGCTCTCGGGGCCGTGCCCGGGGATGAACACGGTGTCGTCGCCCATGGGCCACAGGCGTTGCGTGATGCTGGCGATCAGCGTCTCGTGGTCGCCCTGCGGGAAGTCGGTGCGGCCGATGCTGCCCGCAAACAACACGTCGCCGACGAAGGCGCGTTTCAGTTCAGGGGAGTGAAACACCACGTGGCCTGGCGTGTGGCCCGGGCAGTGGCGAACCTGCAGCGTGTGACCGCCCAGGGTGACGGTGTCGCCATCATGCAGCCATCGCGTGGGCGTGAAGGGTTCGGCCGGAGCGAAGCCGAACATCGCGCTTTGCTGCGGCAAGCCGTCGATCCAGAACTGGTCGCCCGGGTGCGGGCCGATGATGGGAAGGCCCAGCCGGCGCGCCAATTCGCCGGTGCCACCCGCGTGGTCGATGTGGGCGTGCGTGAGCCAGATCTGCTCGAGCTTCAGGCCCAGGCGCTTCACTTCCTCCAGCAGGCGATCGAGTTCGCCGCCCGGGTCGATGACGGCGGCCTGCTTCGTCTGGTCGTCCCAGACCAGGGAGCAGTTCTGGGCGAAAGGGGTGACGGGGACGGTGAGGTAGGTGAGCATGGGCGGAATCTTGCCAGACCCCCGCCTGCCTCTTGCATCCCCTTACCTGCGGCCCCGGGAACCTGTGCGGCGCAGGGCAGTCGAGCAATGTTCCGCCCATGCCGTCCCGTCTTCTCTCCCGCCGCCTGCCGACCGTGCGGGCACTTTTGCTGTGGCTGGTCCTCGCCTGCCTGTTGCCTGGCGTGCTGGGTGCCGCGGCGCTCCTGGTCGACCAGTACCGCCAGACCCGCCAGCAGATCGAGCAGACCACCGTGCTGACCGCCCGCGCACTGGTGCAGGCGGTCGATAACCACTTGCACACGGTGCAGGCCGTCTCGCTGTCGCTCGCGCATGCCCAGTCCCTGCAGTCCGGGGATCTGGCGCGGTTTCACGGCCTGGCCCGCCAGGTGATGCGCCAGGTCGGCCTGGACGCGAACGTGGTGCTGCGCGACGCGGCAGGACGCCAGTTGCTCAACACCGCGGTCGATTACGGACAGCCCCTGTCGCCGCCCCCCGCGCCGCAGCAGGTGCGTGCGGTGTTCGAGACCGGACGCCCGGTGGTGTCGGATCTTTTCCTCGGGCCGGTGCTCGGGCGTCTGCTGGTGTCGGTGGATGTGCCGGTGTGGGTGGACGGGCGTATCCGTTATGCCCTGGGCGTGGGGATCCTGGCGCAGCAGTTTGACGATGTGCTGCGCAGGCAGAACCTGCCGTCCCAGTGGATCTGCAGCATCGTGGACCGGCGAGGAACCATCGTGGCGCGCACGCACATGGCGGACCGCTACGTGGGCAAGAGCAGCTCGCCAGACCTGCTGGCCCAGCTGAGGCAGCGGCCGGAGGGGCGGGGCAAGGGTCTGACGCTGGAGGGTACCGGTGTGAACTCGTTCTACAGCCGTTCTTCGTCCACGGGCTGGAGTGTCGCCATCGGCATTCCCGACCGGGCGGCCGACGCCGTGTTCGCGCAGACGGCTTCCCGCATGGCGGCAGGCATCGCGGTGCTCTTTGCGCTGGGGACCTGGGTCGCCTGGCGCATCGGAGGCCGGATCTCCGGGGCGTTCCAGGGGCTGATGACGGCGGCGGGACAACTGGGCGCCGGCCGCACCATCGCCGCGCCGCACGGGAGCATCCAGGAAGCGGATGAAGTCACGCGGGCCTTGCACCGTACCTCGGTCCTGCTGCAAGAGCGTGCCGATACGCTGCGCGCGAGCCAGGCGCGTTTCCGGGCCCTGGCGGACAACATCGCGCAGCTGGCCTGGATGGCAGACCGCGAGGGCCGCATCCAGTGGTTCAACCAGCGCTGGTATGAATTCACCGGGGCGACGCCAGTTACCGCGCAGGACGTGTGCTGGCAGGCGAGCCAGCATCCAGACCATGCGCAGCGTGTGCAGGACCGGCTGGACCGGTGCCTGGCGGCGGGAGAACCCTGGGAGGACACCTTCCCGCTGCGCCGCCACGACGGCCAGTACCGGTGGTTTCTCTCGCGGGCCTTCGCGCTGCGGGATGTCCGTGGTGACGTGGTCAGCTGGTTTGGCACGCACACGGACATCACCGTGCAGCTGCAGGCGCAGCAGGCCCTGCTGGAGGCCGACCAGCGCAAGGACGAATTCATTGCCCTGCTCGCGCACGAATTGCGCAATCCGCTGGCGCCGGTGCGAACCGCAGTGGAAATCGTGCGGCGCATCGACGGCCTGCAGCCTCCGCAGCGGCGCGCCTGCGAGGTGATCGCTCGCCAGGTGTCGCACATGGCGCGGCTGATCGATGACCTGCTGGACGTCTCGCGGATCGCCCGGGGCAAGATGGCCTTGCAGCGTCAGCGCTGCGACCTGGCGCTGATCGCCCGCCAGACGGCCGCCGATTACCGGGACAGCCTGCAAGCCCTGGGCCTGGCGCTGGTGATCGAGGTGGGCCCGCAGCCCTTGTGGGTGGATGGCGATCCGGTGCGCCTGGCCCAGATGATCGCCAACCTTCTGAGCAACGCCCAGCGCTTTACCGATGCAGGCGGACAAGTGACCGTGCGTGCGCAGGCCGACGAGGCCGCGGGCCGGGCCTGTGTGTCCGTGCGTGACACCGGCGTCGGGATCGCGCCCGAGTTTCTCGCGCGCCTCTTCGACCCGTTCAGCCAGGCGCACCAGGACCTGGCCCGCAGCAAGGGAGGGCTGGGCCTGGGCCTGGCCCTGACCCGCGGGCTGGCGCAGATGCACGGTGGAACCGTCGAGGCCCACAGCGAGGGGCTGGGCCGTGGCGCGGTCTTCACCCTGGCCCTGCCGCTGCGCGCGCGCGCGCCGCTGCCGCCGCCGTCGGCTGATGCGGCGCACGCCCGGCCTGGCGGCTTGCGGATCCTGGTGATCGAAGACCACGAGGACGCCGCGCAGTCGCTGGGCGACCTGCTCACGCTGTCGGGTCACCAGGTGCGGCTGGCGTTCGATGGCGAGAGCGGGCTGCGCGCCGCGCAGGAGGAGCGCCCCGACGTCGTGATCTCGGACATCGGCCTGCCGGGCCGCCTCGATGGCTATGCGGTTGCCGCCCGCCTGCGCGCCTTGCCGGCGTTGGCTGGCGTGCGGTTGATCGCGTTGTCCGGGTATGCCGACGCGCGTGCCCGCGAGCGCGCGCGTGCGGCTGGATTCGATGCGCACATTGCCAAGCCGGCCGATCTGAACGTGCTGGAGGCGGCGCTGCGGCCGGCGTGAACAGGGGGCTCCTTACAATTCGGGGATGACCTTCCTCGAGATGCTGCAAGACGCCCAGAAGCGCAATGGCTCCATGCTGTGCGTGGGCCTGGACCCGGAGCCTTCGCGCTTTCCGGCCACGCTCCAGGGCGATGCCAGCCGCATCTACGACTTCTGTGCGCGCATCGCCGATGCGACGGCTGATCTGGCCATCGCCTTCAAGCCGCAGATCGCTTACTTTGCCGCCCACCGCGCCGAGGGCCAGCTCGAGAAACTGATGGAGCACCTGCGCCGCAACATCCCGCAGGTGCCGGTCATCCTGGACGCCAAGCGCGGCGACATCGGGTCGACCGCGGAGCAATATGCGCGTGAGGCTTTCGAGCGCTATGGCGCCGACGCCGTCACGCTCTCGCCCTTCATGGGCTTTGATTCGGTGCAGCCGTACCTGAAGTACGCGGGCAAGGGCGCCTTCCTGCTGTGTCGTACCTCCAACCCGGGCGGGGATGACTTGCAGAACCAGCGCCTGTCCTCGGTGCCTGGCGAGCCGCTGCTGTACGAGCATGTGGCCCGCCTGGCGCAGGGGCCCTGGAACCTCAATGGTCAGCTCGGGCTGGTGGTGGGGGCCACCTATCCCGCCGAGATCGAGCGCGTGCGCCAGGTGGCGCCGAACGTGCCGCTGCTGATTCCCGGCGTGGGCGCGCAGGGGGGTGATGCGGTGGCCACGGTGAAGGCGGGCTGGCGCGCCGACGCGCCGATCGCGGTGAACTCGTCGCGGGCGATTTTGTATGCCTCGTCGGGTGAGGATTTCGCCCAGGCGGCGCGGCGCGAAGCCATGAAGACGCGCGATCTGCTGCAGGCGGCGCGGGGCTGAGGCCGCGCGCCCGGCGCTTTAGCGCAGATAGCGCGCCAGGTAGCGCCCGGTGTGGCTGTCCGGATTTGCGGCCAGGGCCTCGGGTGTTCCCACTCCCACCACCGTGCCCCCGCCAGAGCCGCCCTCGGGCCCCATGTCGATCAGCCAATCGGCGGTCTTGATCACATCGAGGTTGTGCTCGATCACCACGATGGTGTTGCCCGCATCACGCAGCTGGTGCAGCACCTTGAGCAGCAGGTCGATGTCGGCGAAATGCAGGCCGGTGGTGGGTTCGTCCAGGATGTAGAGGGTGCGGCCGGTGTCGCGCTTGGACAGCTCCAGCGCCAGCTTCACCCGCTGCGCCTCGCCGCCGGAGAGCGTGGTCGCCGCCTGGCCGAGGCGGATGTAGGACAGGCCGACGTCCAGCAGCGTCTGCAGCTTGCGCGCGATCGCGGGTACGGGCTTGAGGAATTCGTGGGCGTCCTCCACCGTCATGTCCAGGATCTGCGCGATGTTCTTCCCCTTCCAGGTGACCTCCAGCGTCTCGCGGTTGTAGCGCTGGCCGCGGCACACGTCGCAGGCCACGTAGACATCCGGCAGGAAGTGCATCTCCACCTTCACCACCCCATCGCCCTGGCAGGCCTCGCAGCGCCCGCCGGCGACGTTGAAGGAGAAACGCCCCGGGCCGTAGCCCCGCTCCTTGGCGATGTTCGTGTCGGCCATGAGCTCACGGATCGGGGTGAACAGGCCGGTGTAGGTGGCCGGGTTGCTGCGCGGGGTGCGCCCGATCGGTGACTGGTCGACGTTGATCACCTTGTCGAAGTGTTCGATGCCTTCGATGCCGTCGTGCGGCGCGGGCTCTTCGTGCGAGCGATAGAGTTCGCGCGCCACGGCCGCATGCAGGGTGTCGTTGACCAGCGTGGACTTGCCCGAGCCGGAGACGCCGGTCACGCAAGTGAGCAGACCCACGGGGAGGTCAACGTCCACGCCCTTCAGGTTGTTGCCCCGCGCGCCGGTGATGCGCAGGCGCTGGGTCTCGCCGGCCGGTCCGCCTTCGACCGGCAGCCAGGGCCTGCGTTGTCTGGGCACCGCAATGCACCGCGCGCCCGAGAGGTACTGGCCCGTGAGCGAATGTGCATCCGCCTGCACCTGCGCCGGTGTGCCCTGCGCCATCACGCGCCCGCCATGGATGCCCGCACCCGGGCCCATGTCGATCACATGGTCGGCGGCGCGGATCATGTCCTCGTCGTGTTCGACCACCAGCACGCTGTTGCCGATGTCCCGCAGGTGCTTGAGGGTGTCGACCAGGCGATCGTTGTCTCGCTGGTGCAGGCCGATGCTGGGTTCGTCCAGCACGTACATCACGCCGGTCAGGCCCGAGCCGATCTGGCTGGCCAGGCGGATCCGCTGGGCCTCGCCGCCCGAGAGCGTCTCGGCGCTGCGATCCAGGCTCAGGTAATTGAGGCCCACATCGTTGAGGAATTTCAGGCGGTTGCCGATTTCGCGCACCACCTTGTCGGCGATCGCGGCCTTGGCGCCCTCGAGCGTCAAGGACTGGAAGTAGTCGTGAGCCTCGCGCAGCGTGGCGTGGCTGATCTCGTAGATGGCGCGGGACTGCGCGCCCTGGCCGATCCTGACGTGCCGCGCCTCGGTACGCAGGCGCGTGCCCCGGCAGTCGGGGCAGGGCTGCAGGCTGCGGTAGCGGGCGAGTTCTTCACGAACGGCGGGCGCGTCGGTTTCGCGATACCGCCGCGCCATGTTGGTGAGGATGCCCTCGAAGGGATGGCGCTTGTTGATCTTCTTGGGCGCGGACTGACCCGATTCGAGCAGGTAGGTGAACTTGATGACCTCTTCGCCCGAGCCATGCAGCAGCGCGTGCTGCACCGGATCGGGCAGGCTCTCGAAGGGCGCGTCGACATCGAAGCCGTAGTGCTTCGCGAGGCACTCGACCAGGTTGAAGTAGTAGGCGTTGCGCCGGTCCCAGCCCTTGATCGCGCCCGAGGCCAGCGAGAGCGAAGGGAAGGCGACGACGCGCTGCGGGTCGAAGTACTCGGTGTGGCCCAGGCCGTCGCAGGTGGTGCAGGCGCCGGCCGGCGAGTTGAAGGAAAACAGGCGCGGCTCGAGCTCCCCGATGGCGTAGTGGCACACCGGGCAGGCGTAGCGCGCGTTGAAACGGTGCTCGGTGCCACTGTCCATCTCCAGCACCACGGCGCGGTCCTCGGCCAGGCGCAGGGCGGCCTCGAAGCTCTCGGCCAGGCGCTGCTGCATGTCGGGGCGGACCTTGAGGCGGTCGATCACCACATCGATGTCGTGCTTCTCGGTCTTCTTGAGCTGGGGCAGATCGCTGAACTCCAGCACCTGGCCGTTGACCCGGAAACGCACATAGCCCTGGGCCTGCATCTGCGCGAACAGGTCGCCGAACTCGCCCTTGCGGTCACGCGCCACCGGGGCCAGCACCATGATCTTGGTGTCGGCGGGCAGGGCCAGCGTGGCGTCGACCATCTGCGAGACGGTCTGCGCCGCGAGCGGCTCGCCGTGGGTGGGGCAATGCGGCGTGCCCGCGCGCGCGAACAGCAGGCGCAGGTAGTCGTGGATCTCGGTCACGGTGCCGACCGTGGACCGCGGGTTGTGGCTGGTGGCCTTCTGCTCGATGGAGATGGCGGGCGACAGGCCCTCGATCACGTCCACATCGGGCTTGTCCATGCGGGCCAGGAACTGGCGGGCATAGGCCGAGAGGCTTTCCACATAACGGCGCTGGCCCTCGGCATAGAGGGTGTCGAAGGCCAGGGACGACTTGCCCGACCCGGACAGCCCGGTGATCACCACCAGCTGGTTGCGGGGGATGTCCAGGTCGATGTTCTTCAGGTTGTGCGTGCGTGCGCCGCGGATCGCGATGCGCTGCGCCGCGAGTGAAGACGCCAGGTAAGGGCCGTCGGTGGGGGTGTTCAAGGCTGGGGCACGGTCAGGACAACCCGCCATCATAGGCGGCAGGGGGTTCGCCGGACATCCCACCCCAGGGGGGCCTCGGAGAGGGCGCCTGCGCCCAGGTTTCCAGGCGGTTCCCAATACTGACTTGGTGTGACATACTAGATGTCAATTTAAGTTGACACTTTAGGCTGACACCCCATGGCCGTGCCCTTTCCTTTCTCCGCGATCGTTGCCCAGGACGAGATGAA